>Ga0307515_10016568_pt1 | contig 13488 bp, 15 predicted proteins | sample 17_EM_MG_FD_194513 | JGI IMG/M metagenome (GOLD analysis project Ga0307515, IMG submission 194513) | Populus trichocarpa ectomycorrhiza microbial communities from riparian zone in the Pacific Northwest, United States - 17_EM | ecosystem: Host-associated > Plants > Roots > Unclassified | place...
GCTGGAGATCGCCCGTGCCCGCAAGCTGCTGGCCAAGGGCGCGGACGTGGACGAGGTGCTGGACGCGCTGTCCAAGGGCCTCACGCAGAAGATGCTGCACGGCACGCTGGCCGAGCTGAACAGCAGTGATGGCGAACAGCGCCTGCAACTGGCGCAGACCGTGTCGCGCCTCTTCCTGCGCGGCAACAAGCAGTCTTAGCGGCGCTCACCGCCGCCGCCCGGTGCAGCCTGCGCCGCCACTGACTGCCTCTCCATTTGCCGCCCATGAAAGACTCCCTGCGCCAGCAGTTCGACCGCCTCGGCTTTCGCCTTGCCGAGCTGGACACCATCCTTGCCGACGGCAGCATCGCCTCGGACATGAAGCGCTACCGCGCGCTGACCAGGGAGCAGTCCGAGGTGGCCGGCCTCGTCGAGCACTACCGCCGCTATCAAGCGCATGAAGCCGACCTCGCCGCCGCACGCGACATGCTGGCCGACCCGGAGATGGCCGAGATGGCCCGCGAGGAGATCGCGTCCAACGAGGCCGCACTGACCGCGCTCGACGCCGAGCTGCAACTCGCGCTGATCCCGAAGGACCCGGACGACGAACGCAACGCCTTCCTCGAAATCCGCGCCGGTGCGGGCGGCGACGAATCCGCCCTGTTCGCCGGCGACCTGGCGCGCATGTATCTGCGCTTTGCCGAAGGCCAGGGCTGGCGCACCGAAATCCTGTCCGAGAACGTGTCGGATCTGGGCGGCTACAAGGAACTGGTCGTGCGTGTGGAGGGCGACGGCGTCTACGGCCGTCTGAAGTTCGAGAGCGGCGGCCATCGCGTGCAGCGCGTGCCGGCGACCGAGGCCCAGGGTCGCATCCACACCAGCGCCTGCACGATCGCCGTCATGCCCGAACCGGATGAGACCGAGGCGATCACCCTGAACCCGGCCGACCTGCGCATCGACACCTTCCGCGCCAGTGGCGCCGGCGGCCAGCACATCAACAAGACCGACTCGGCGGTGCGGGTCGTCCACCTGCCGACCGGCATCGTTGCGGAATGCCAGGACGGCCGCAGCCAGCACAGCAACAAGGCCAAGGCGCTGCAGGTGCTGCAGGCACGCATCCAGGACAAGGAGCGCAGCGAGCGCGCTGCCAAGGAAGCGGCCACCCGCAAGGGCTTGGTCGGCACCGGCGACCGCAGCGACCGCATCCGCACCTACAACTTCCCCCAGGGGCGGCTGACCGACCACCGCATCAATCTGACGCTCTACAAGCTCGGGCAGATCATGGATGGTGACCTCGACGACGTGATCCAGGGCCTGCTCGCGGCGCAGGCGGCGGAGCAACTGGCGCAGCTGGAAGAAGGCCGGGCGTGACTGTCGACGAGGCCCTCGCCCTCGCCCGACAGCTCGGCGTCGAGCGCGGCGATGCGCAGGCCCTGATCGGCCACCTGACCGGCCAAGCCCGCGCCTGGCTCATCACCCACGGCGATGCGCCCGCACTCGGCGCCGACGCCGCACTGCGCCGCCTGGCCACCGGCGAACCGCTGGCCCACCTGACCGGCTGGCAGCCCTTCCACGGCCTGATGCTGCAGGTCACGCCGGCCACGCTCATCCCCCGCCCCGACACGGAAACCTTGGTCGACTGGGCGCTGGAACTGCTCGCCGCCCTGCCCGGTCAACCCAGCGTCGTCGACCTCGGCACCGGCAGCGGCGCCATCGCGCTGGCCATCAAGGCAGCCTGCCCGCGCGCCCAGGTCACGGCCGTCGACTTCAGCGCCGCAGCCCTCGCCGTCGCCCGCGCCAATGGCGAACACCTGGCCCTGTCCGTTGACTGGCGCCACGGCAGCTGGTTCGAGCCGCTGGCCGGCCAGCGCTTTGACCTGATCGTCAGCAACCCGCCCTACATCGCCGGCGACGACCCGCATCTGCCCGCGCTGCGCCACGAGCCGCTCACGGCGCTGACGCCCGGCGGCGACGGCCTGGCCGACCTGCGCAGCCTCATCGATGCGGCACCGCAGCATCTGAACGCCGGCGGCTGGCTGCTGCTCGAGCACGGTTGGGACCAAGCCGATGCGGTGGCGCAACACCTGGCCGTCAGCAATTTCGGGGACATCAGCCTTCGCCGCGACCTCGGCGGCCGGGCCCGAGCCAGTGGTGGCCGCTGGTGCGACCAAGCCTGACTTGCCGCTCGGCGAACGCATCACGCAAATACGTGATCTTTTGCCAGCAGTTCTTCGCTCACAAGCGGTAACAGCGGGCGTAGTATCAAATCCCGGTGCCTCCCTCTGCACCGTGCAGGAGTCGATCATGGCCCGCCTCGCAAGCGCTGCAGTACTGAGCCTCACTGCCCTATTCGCGCTGCCGGTCTGGGCCGATGGCGACGCACAGCCTCGCTGGCAGGCCCGATTGCAGCTGAGCAGCGCCGATGGCAGCTCCGACACCCTGCCCCATCTCGGCGGCTCCCGCATCCTCAGCGCCAACCTGCTCGGCGACTACTACCTCACCAGCTCCGGCTTCTCCAGCCTGCACGGCGGCCTGCGTGCCACCGGCGGCCTGCTGCTCGGCCCCTTGTCCATGGCGCAGAGCAGCGGCGGCCTCGCGCTGGGCAACGGCCCGCTGTCAGCCGGCCGGCGCACCCTGGTCGTCAGCGGCCTGGACGCCTACTCGCTCGAACCCAGCGCCAACCTCTCCTACGTCGGCATCGGCTACACCGGCCGCCTGCACCGCAGCGGTTTCGCCTTCAGCGCCGATCTCGGCCTGATGTCCGGCAGCGTCGGCAGCATGCGCCTGGGCCGCAGCAGCGCCCAGGGCTTCGAAGACGCGATGCGCGATTTGCGCTTCAAGCCCTTGCTGCAACTGGGCTTGGCGTACAGCTACTGAGTCCGGGCCCGGGGTGTCCGGGATAATTGCGGTTTTGCCTTACCGAGAACTGCAATGAGCGACGTTCAGCAACGCATCGACGACCTGGTCAAGTCCAACCGTGTCGTGCTCTTCATGAAGGGCACGGCGCAGTTCCCCATGTGCGGCTTCTCCGGCCGCGCCATCCAGATCCTGAAGGCCTCCGGCGTCACCGACCTGAAGACCTTCAACGTGCTCGAAGACGAGGAAGTGCGCCAGGGCATCAAGGACTACGCCAACTGGCCCACCATCCCCCAGCTCTACATCGGCGGCGAATTCCTCGGCGGCTCGGACATCATGATGGAGATGTACGAGTCGGGTGAGTTGCAACAGGCCCTGGCCACGGCGTGACCCGAGCCGAGCGCTTGGCCGCTCCCAAGCCGGCTCGCATCCCCTCGGGGGATCGCTCAACCTACCCGTTGGGCGAGGGGCAGACATGACCCGGCTCGTCGTCGGACTGACGGGCGCGACCGGCGCGGCCTACGCGCTGCGTCTGCTGCGCCGGTCGCGCGAGCTGGGCGTCGAGACCCACCTCATCGCCACGCCCGCCGGCATCCTGAACGCCCACCACGAGTTGGGGCTGGATCGCTCCACGCTCGAAGCCGAGGCCACCCACGCCTACGCGCCCGGCGACATCGGCGCCTGCATCGCCAGCGGCAGCTTCGCAACCGCCGCCATGGTCGTCGCACCCTGCTCGATGAAGTCGCTCGCCGCGATTGCCCACGGCCTGGGCGACAACCTGCTGACGCGGGCCGCCGACGTGACGCTGAAGGAGCGCCGCCGCCTCATCCTGATGGTGCGCGAGACGCCGTTCAACCTCGCCCACCTGCGCAATATGGTGGCCGTGACCGAGATGGGCGGCATCTGCTTTCCGCCGCTGCCGGCCTTCTATCACCACCCCAAGACGATCGAAGAGATGGTCAACGAGACGGTGGAGCGCGTGCTGGAGCTGGCCGGCGTGGCCCGGGCCCAGCCCAAGGCCTGGACGGGCCTCTAGCCTCGGTAACCTCGATCAGGGCGGCGAACCCCGCCCAGCAGCGCCCTTCGGCTAGGCACCAGCCACTGCAAGATGCACGCACCAACTCTGCGAGTGCGCGATGTTTTCCGGTCTCAGTGGTTCTCTGCTCAGCTATCTGTCCACACAAGGCCAGGGCAGCACATCGACCAAGGCCGGCACGACCCCTCAGGCCACAGCTTCGGGCAGCAAGGCGAGCACGCCCGCCATATCGCCGGCTGCGCTGCAACGAGCGGCTGGTGCCACGAAGGCGGCCACCGCCGCCCATGCGCTGGAGACCGGCCAGAAGGCCCTGTCCAACGAGCTGCGCGCGGCGCTGGACAAGGCCGGCGTCAAGCTTACGGGTGCTGTCGAGTTCAGCATCAAGAGCGACGGCAGCGTCGACATGAAGGGCAGCGACGCCGACAAGGCCGCCACCAAGGCCTTCCTGAATGCCGACACCAACCAGCCCAGCTTCGCGACCCGCATCGCCGGCCAGGCCCGCGATGCGCTGAAGCTCTCGGCAACGATCCAGCAGAGCGCCGCCATCTCGCAGGCGGCCAAAGCCGCCAAGAGCGCGGGCGGCGTCATGTCGCTCTACACCTCGCTGATGCAGCAGGCGGGCACGGCCAGTGTCGTGTTCTCGGTCTCGGCAGCGTCGAGCGCGCTGACCTATCCCGGCTCGCTCACGACCCACGCCTGAAGAAAGGCCGGGCTACTTCTCGCCCGGCAACAGCCATTGCCGGCGCGACGCGAACACCGCGTTCGGATACTCCGGCCGACCGCGGCTGCCGTTGTAGCGGCCCAGCGCGAGGTACATGTCGCCCTTCTCGATGTCGAGGTAGTGGCGCAGGATCACGCAGCCAAAGCGCAGGTTGGTCTGCATGTGGAAGAGGCCCGACGCATTGCCATCGCCGATGGCCCGTGTCCAGAACGGCATGACCTGCATATAGCCGCGTGCGCCGGCCGTGCTGATGGCGTACTTGCGAAAGCCGCTCTCCACCTGCACCAGGCCCAACACCAAGCTGGGCTCCAGGCCCGCGCGCCGGGCTTCGTACCAGACCGTCTCCAGGAACTCGATGCGGATCTGCGTCTCGGTCTTGCGCTTCTTCAGCCGCTCGCTCATGGCGCCCAGCCAGCGCAGATAGGCCATGCGCGCCTCGGTATCGTCGAACTTCGGCCGGGGCGGCGCAGCCTGGGCGATGGACGCGCTCAAGGCCGAGCGGATCGAATCCATCAACGGCTCCTCACGCTGCGCGCCGGCCCAGGCCTGGCGAGACGGCAGCAACAGGCCAGACGCCCCGCCCATCAGCAGGCTGCGGCGCGAAAGGGACACCGTCAAAGAGGAAAGCACTGTCTTCCCGGCCATCATCTGGACAACCACGCCTCCAGCGGCAGGCGCCCTTGCCAACGCGGCGCGAACGCCACCCACAGCCCCCAGTAGAGCATCGCCAGCATGCCCAAGGCCGCCGTGCCCAACGGCAGCGCCAGGCCTGCTCCGCTGAGCAGCGCGAGGCTCAGCAACGAGCTGCCGATGTACAGGCTGAGCGTCTGGCGCCCGGCCAGTGCCAGCCGCTCTACGGCAGGCGCGCGGCGCTGCGCCGCCAACACCAGCCACGGCACCACCGCGAACAGCAGCGGCATCGCCACATACATGCTGTTCAACGCGTAGACGACGATGTCTGCCCAGTCCTGCTCGGCGGCCCGCAAGGCATGCCACAGCGTCAGGCCCCAGGCCAGGTTGAGAACCAGGCCGGGCCACAACCAACGCCGTGCGCAACGCCGCAGCACGGGTCGCCAGCGCGGATGGCTGAACAGCCGCAGACGGGCGGCCATCAGGCCCGCCGTCATCAAGCCCAACGGCATCAGGAAACCCAGCAGCAGCATGCTCATCTGGTTGACCAGGAAACCCCAGCTGTTGAGCGCCAGCCAGTCGAGCCAGCCGCTGGGCGTGGCGAGTGACGACAGCGTTTGCGCAGCTTTGCTTCGGGCAAGATCGCTGATCCAGGGCGAGGCCAGCGCGGTCAGCGCCAGCTCCACCGCCAGCAGCACCATGAAACGCCGCCGAAGCTGCCGCAAGCGCAGGCGCGACCAGCTCAGCATCAACAGCCCGCAGGCAGCGTAGAGGGTGAGGATGTCGCCTGCGTAGACGAGCAGCCCATGCACCAGGCCAAGCAGCAGCAGCCGGCCCATGCGCCGCCGGCGCACGATGCCGGCCTGCTCGCCCCGCGCCCGCCGCGACAGGCCTTGGCTGTAGCCGAACAGGAAGGCCAGCAGCGTGATGCCCTTGCCGGCCAGCAAGGTCGCGATGGCGATCAGCCAGCCCTGCGCCAGCCAGGATTCCGCAGGCGTCGCAGCGCCAAGCGGGCCGGCATCGGGCAGCGCGGCATAGCCCACCCAGTTAACCACCACCACCGGCAGCAGCGCCAGCGCGCGCAGCGCATCCACCGCCACCTCACGAGGCGGCTGGCGCCCCGCGTCGGTCACGCCAGCTTTTGCTTCAGGTGGGCCAGCACATCCGCAACAGCCAGCTTGGTCGCGGCCTCGTCACGACGGCCTTGGTACTCGACCTGGCCTTCCTTCAGGCCGCGGTCACCCAGCACGACACGATGCGGGATGCCAATCAGTTCCCAGTCCGCGAACATCGCGCCCGGGCGCTCGCCACGGTCGTCCAGCAGCACGTCGACGCCCAGCGCCTTCAGCTCGTCGTAGAGCTTGTCGGCGGCGGCCTTCACGTCTGCGCTGCGGTCGGCACCGATGGGGCAGATGACGACGGTGAACGGCGCAATCGCGTCCGGCCAGATGATGCCGCGCGCGTCGTGGTTCTGCTCGATGGCCGCGCCCAGGATGCGCGTCACGCCAATGCCGTAGCAGCCCATCTCCATCAGCTTGGGCTTGCCGTTCTCGTCGAGGAAGGTGGCGTTCATCGCGGCCGAGTACTTGGTGCCGAGGTAGAACACATGGCCCACCTCGATGCCGCGCTGGATGGCCAGCACGCCCTTGCCATCCGGCGACGGGTCGCCGGCGACGACGTTGCGCAGGTCGGCGACGACATCGGGTTCGGGCAGGTCACGGCCCCAATTCGCACCGGTGAAGTGGAAGTCCACGTCGTTGGCGCCGCAAACGAAGTCGACCATGTTGGCGACGGTGCGGTCGGCCACGATCTTCAGCGGCGCCTTCAAACCGATGGGGCCGAGGTAGCCAGGCTTGCAGCCGAAGTGGGCGTCGATCTCGCCGCCGGTCGCGAAGCGGAAGCCGCCCTTGAGACCTTCGACCTTGCCGGCCTTCACTTCATTCAGATCATGGTCGCCACGAACGAGCAGCAGCCAGACCTGGGTCTTGGCGATGTTGCCGTCCTTGTCCAGCTCGTCGGTGGCCAGCACCAGTGACTTGACCGTCTGCGAAAGCGGCAGGCCCAGCAACTCCGCAACATCCGCGCAGGTGCTATTGCCGGGCGTCGGCGTCTTGGCCAGCGCCTGCGTGGCCGCGCCGCGCGAGGCCGTCAGCGCCACGCCTTCGGCCAGCTCCATGTTGGCGGCGTAGTCGCTGGTGGGGCAGTAGACGATGGCGTCCTCGCCGGTGTCCGCGATGACCTGGAACTCGTGCGAACGGTCGCCGCCGATGGCGCCCGTGTCCGCCGCCACGGCGCGGTATTGCAGGCCGAAGCGGTCGAAGATCTTGCCGTAGGCCGCAAACATGTTGTCGTAGCTGCGGCCGGCAGCTTCGACGTCACGGTCGAAGGAATAGGCATCCTTCATCGTGAACTCGCGGCCGCGCATCAGGCCGAAGCGGGGGCGGCGCTCGTCGCGGAACTTGGTCTGGATGTGATAGAAATTTTTCGGCAGCTGACGGTAGCTGCGCAGCTCCTGGCGGGCGATGTCGGTGATGACTTCCTCGCTGGTCGGCTGCACGATGTAGTCGCGGCCGTGGCGGTCTTTCACGCGCAGCAGCTCGGGGCCCATCTTGTCGAAGCGGCCCGTCTCCTGCCACAGCTCGGCGGGCTGGATGACGGGCATCAGGCACTCGACGGCACCGGCCGCGTCCATCTCCTCGCGGATGATCTTCTCGACCTTGCGGATGACGCGAAGCCCCATCGGCATGTAGTTGTAAATGCCCGCTCCCAAGCGCTTGATCATGCCGGCGCGCATCATCAGCCTGTGGCTGACGACCTCGGCATCGGCGGGCGCTTCCTTGAGGGTGGAGACGAAGAACTGGGAGGCTTTCATGGGCAGACCGGATCAAAGGCCAGGAGAGCGCCTGGCAAATGCGAAGGCCGGGTGAAAACCCGGCCGAAGTCGCGACAAAACAGGGAGAACTCTGCGGGTTAGCGAGGGCGCTGTGACCATCGCGGCCCGATGCAATAATCGAACCAACTAGAGATTTGAGGTTGATTATGCTCGACCGTGAAGGCTTCCGCCCCAACGTCGGCATCATCCTGCTCAACCAACGCAACGAGGTCTTCTGGGGCAAACGCATCCGGACGCACTCGTGGCAGTTCCCGCAAGGGGGCATCAAGCACGGTGAAACGCCTGAGCAGGCGATGTTCCGAGAGCTCCACGAAGAAGTGGGGCTCACGCCAGAGCATGTGCGCATCATCGCGAGAACGCGCGACTGGCTGCGCTATGAGGTGCCCGAGCACTTCATCCGGCGGGATGCGCGTGGCCATTACCGGGGCCAGAAACAGATCTGGTTCCTGCTGCAGATGGTGGGACGCGATTGCGACATGAACCTGCGCGCCACCGATCACCCCGAGTTCGACGCCTGGCGCTGGAACGAGTACTGGGTGCCGCTGGAGGCCGTCATCGAGTTCAAGCGCGGCGTCTACGAGATGGCGTTGACGGAGCTGGCGCGCTACCTGCCGCGCATCAACCATCACAACCGCTATCTGCGTGCCGGCATGCGGCCGGCACATCGGGAGCGCAACAGCGGACCGATGCCGCTGGACGCGCCACTGGAGACAACGGCAACGCCGCCGGAGGGCGAGCCACCCAACTGACGTTGGCGCTCCTAACGGAGAACCAAGTTGTCTCGGTGGATCAGCTCGGGTTCAGCCGCATAGCCCAACAAGGCCTCGAACTCCGACGAGGGCTTGCGCGCAATCAACCGCGCTTCCGAAGCTGAATAGTTCGCCAGGCCGCGCGCGAGTTCGACGCCCTCGACCGTCTGCACGGCGATGACATCGCCGCGATGGAAGCCGCCCTGCACGCCCACCACGCCGATGGGCAGCAGACTTTTTCCTTCATCACGCAGCTTGATCGCCGCACCGGCATCCACCTTGACCGAGCCGCGCAGTTGCAGATGGTCGACCATCCACTGCTTGCGCGCCGCCAACTTGGGCGTGGCCGCCAGCAGGGCCGTACCGATGGCTTCGCCGCGCGCCAGGCGCAGCAGCACATCGGGCTCGCGCCCCCAGGCGATGACGGTGCCTGCGCCACTGCCAGCCGCGCGCTTGGCCGCGAGGATCTTGGTGATCATGCCGCCGCGGCCGATGCTCGAGCCGGCGCCACCAGCCATGCGCTCCAGCTCTGGATCGCCGGCCTGTGCCGTATCGATGAAGCGGGCGGTTGGGTCCTTGCGCGGGTCGGCTGAATACAGGCCGCGCTGGTCGGTCAGGATCACCAGCGCATCGGCCTCGACCAGGTTGGCGACCAGCGCCCCCAGCGTGTCGTTGTCGCCAAACTTGATCTCATCGTTGACGACGGTGTCGTTCTCGTTGATGACGGGCAGCACGCGATGGGCCAGCAGCGTCAGCAGCGTCGAGCGGGCGTTCAGATAGCGCTCGCGGTCCGCCAGGTCGGCGTGCGTCAGCAGCACCTGGGCACTGGCCATGCCCTGGGCGCTGAGCTGGCTCTCGTACATCTGCGCCAGGCCCATCTGACCGACGGCCGCAGCGGCTTGCAATTCGTGCAGTTCCTTGGGGCGTGTCGCCCAACCGAGGCGCTTCATGCCCTCGGCGATGGCGCCACTGGACACCATGATCAGTTCGCGCCCGTCACTCGCCAACGCGGCCAGCTGCCGGCTCCAGTTCGCGATCGCCTCGGCATCAATGCCCCGCCCCTCGTTGGTGACGAGGCTGGAACCGACTTTGACAACAATGCGGCGCGCGCTAGACAGCAGACTCATTCGGCGGGGCTGTTGGACTCAAAGCGGATATCGGGCTCGACCATCACGTTCTGCTCGGCGGCAACGTGGTCGTAGATCGCATGGATCAGCGGCTGGCAGCCCTGGCGCGTCAGTGCCGAGATCTCGAAGACCGGACCCTTCCAGCGATAGCGCTTGACGAAGTCCTTCACGCGCGCGGCACGCTCTTCCTCAGGAACCATGTCCAGCTTGTTCAACACCAGCCAGCGTGGCTTGGCATGCAGCAGAGGATCGTATTTCTTCAGCTCAGCCACGATGGCCTTGGCTTCCTTGACCGGATCGACTTCGGGATCAAAAGGCGCAAGGTCGACGACATGCAGCAACAGCCGAGTGCGCTGCAAATGGCGCAGGAACTGATGGCCGAGACCCGCACCCTCGGAAGCACCTTCGATGAGGCCAGGGATGTCGGCGACAACGAAGCTCTTTTCGGGTGCGACGCGCACAACGCCGAGGTTGGGATGCAGCGTCGTGAACGGATAGTCTGCAATCTTGGGCTTGGCATTGGAGATCGCCGTGATCAACGTCGACTTGCCCGCGTTAGGCTGGCCCAGCAGGCCGACATCCGCCAGCACGCGCAGTTCCAGCCGAAGCTTCTTGGCCTCGCCCGGCCAGCCCGGCGTCTTCTGGCGCGGCGCGCGATTGGTGCTCGTCTTGAAATGCAGGTTGCCGAAACCTCCATCGCCGCCCTTGGCCAGCAGGATGCGCTGGCCGGGTTCGATCAACTCGCCGATGACGGACTCGGTTTCCAAATCCGTGATGATGGTGCCGACCGGCACACGCAGCACGATATCGTCGGCCGCCGCGCCGAAGCAGTCGGAACCGCGACCGGCCTCACCGTTGCGTGCTTCGTGGCGGCGTGCGTAGCGGTAGTCGATCAGCGTGTTCAGGTTGCGGTCCGCCTCGGCCCACACGCTGCCGCCCTTGCCACCGTCGCCACCGTCGGGCCCGCCGAAGGGGATGAACTTCTCGCGACGAAAGCTCGCGCAGCCCGCGCCGCCGTTGCCGGCTGCGATGTCAATGGTGGCTTCGTCGACGAATTTCATGGCGGAGCAGCCATCGTACTGGCTGGGTTGCGGCGCGCCCGCTGCGATTCAGTGCGGCGGACTTTCCAAAAGACAAACCCGGCGAGCCGGATCAAAAAAGCTAAGGCTCCGGCAAGCCGGACCTCAAAAACAAAAGCCCCGGCGAGCCGGGGCTTGGAAGTATCCGGGCGGGCGACCCGTCCGGATCACGCAATCATCAAGCCGCCAGCGGCGTGATGACGACGGTCTGGCGGTTCTTTTCGCCCTTGATGGCGAAGGACACGTGGCCATCGACCAGCGCGAATAGCGTGTGGTCCTTGCCCATGCCGACGTTGACGCCTGCGTGGAACTTGGTGCCGCGCTGACGCACGATGATCGAACCTGCGGAGATCAGTTCGCCGCCGTAAGCCTTGACGCCCAGCATCTTGGGCTTGGAGTCGCGGCCGTTCCGTGTGGAACCGCCGCCTTTTTTCTGTGCCATGAGTTAGCTCCTAGAAATTAGCGAAACACGACTGAATCAGCCGTTGACCGCGCTGATTTCCAGCTCGGTGAAGTTTTGGCGATGGCCTTGGCTCTTCTTGTAGTGCTTGCGACGGCGCATCTTGAAGATGCGAACCTTGTCGTGCTTGCCATGACTGACAACCTTGGCACTGACGGTAGCGCCGGCGACCAGCGGAGCGCCGACCGTCAGGCCGTCTCCGCTGCCGATAGCCAGCACTTGGTCGATGGTGACCTCAGCGCCGACTTCCACGTCGAGCAACTCGACCTTGATCTTTTCGCCGGCAGCAACCTTGTATTGCTTGCCGCCGGTTTTGATGACCGCGTACATATTCATCCTTCCGCACCTCAGGGGGTGCAATCACCCGGCTCCAGCAGCCTGACACCAGCCATTCAGCCAGCGCCGCCACCCTCGTCGGGCCTTTTTGTCGGTTTTGTCGGTTTACCCCTCGACAGACCACGCACCAAGGATGCATGGATTGCAAAGAGCCCGCGAGTATACCCTGACCACCTACTCAAAGGCAATGGCACGGCCGCGAGGCGCCTGCAAGCCTCACGACAACAGTGCGGCCCGACCTTACCCGTAAGCGCTCGGACGCCGTTTCTATAATCGCCACATCCCTTGCCTGAGAGTCCACGTGCGCGTCGAGTCAGCCTCGCCCCCATCCCAAGTTGCTGAGGTGCTCGCCCTGCTGGCCGACGAAATGGCCCAGGTCGACACGGTCATCGCGCAGCGCCTCTCCTCCGACGTGGCGCTGATCGACCAGATCGCGCACTACATCGTGCATGCCGGCGGCAAGCGCATGCGCCCCAAGCTTGTGCTGCTGTTTGCTAACGCGCTCGGTTTTGCCAAGCCGGCGCGCTTCGAGCTGGCCGCCGTCGTCGAGTTCATCCATACAGCGACATTGCTGCACGATGACGTCGTTGACGAGTCCTCGCTGCGTCGTGGCAAGCCGACGGCCAACGCCCTGTTCGGCAATGCCGCGAGCGTGCTGGTTGGCGACTTCCTGTATTCGCGCGCCTTCCAGATGATGGTGTCGGTCGACCGCATGCGCGTGCTGGAGGTGCTGGCCGAGGCCACCAACGTCATTGCCGAGGGCGAGGTCCTGCAGCTGATGAACATGCACGACCCGGACATCACGGTGGAGAGCTATCTGCGCGTGATCCGGTTCAAGACAGCCAAGCTCTTCGAAGCCAGCGCACGCCTGGGCGCGGTACTGGCGAACGCCTCACCCGAGGTCGAAGAGGCCTGCGCCGCCTACGGCCGCGCACTGGGAACGGCCTTCCAGCTCATCGACGATGTGCTGGATTACGAAGGAGACGCCCTGGAGCTCGGCAAGAACATCGGCGACGACCTGCGCGAGGGCAAGACGACATTGCCGCTTTTGATCGCGATGGAGCGAGCAACCGGCGAGCAACGCGCGTTGCTTCGGCATGCCATCGAAGAGGGCGAGCAGGAAAAACTGCAGGATATCGTTGCCATCGTGCGCTCAACCGGCGCCCTCGAATCGACCCGGGAGGCCGCGCGCACCGAAGCGCGGCACGCGGCCGAATGCCTCAGCCACCTGCCTGCAAATAGGTGGACGGAATCTCTGCTAGAATTCGCAATTCAGTCGGTTGAGCGCCACTCATAGGCGCCTCACGCAAAAGACATCGGGGTGTAGCTTAGCCTGGTAGAGCGCTACGTTCGGGACGTAGAGGCCGGAGGTTCGAATCCTCTCACCCCGACCAGATCTTTTGATGCCCCCTCGGGATGAGGGTTGAGCAAACTGACAAGCCGCCCCGCCGGCGACCCTGAAATCCTGCCGTTATCCCTGGAATTCGTTTGCTTCGCGCCGGGCTACCGACTGGCACAATTGGCAGACTTCGCCCTTTCCGTCGTTGACGCAACTGCCTGTGGAAACCACGCTCGCCGAGCCGCTTCAGTCTTCCCTGTCGGGAGTGGCACGCATGCTGGTG
>Ga0307515_10016569_pt1 | contig 13487 bp, 9 predicted proteins | sample 17_EM_MG_FD_194513 | JGI IMG/M metagenome (GOLD analysis project Ga0307515, IMG submission 194513) | Populus trichocarpa ectomycorrhiza microbial communities from riparian zone in the Pacific Northwest, United States - 17_EM | ecosystem: Host-associated > Plants > Roots > Unclassified | place...
CCCACCAAAGTCCAGCCCGCCCGCACCGGCAGCAGCCGCCGCGATTTCTTCAAGCGTTCCGGCGCCGGCACCGCAGCCCTGCTGGCCGCGCCCGCGCTGCTGCCGATGGGCGCCGAGGCCGCCGCCAACACCGTCTTCCAGCACGGCGTGGCCAGCGGTGACCCGCTGTCTGACCGCGTCATCCTGTGGACACGCGTGACGCCCACCGCGCCTAAGCCAGCCATCACGGTCACCTATGTCATCGCCACCGACCCGGCCCTGACCCAGGTCGTGCTGCGCGGCAGCGCCAAGACCAACCCGGGCCGCGACTACACCGTCAAGGTCGACCCCGCCGGCCTCCAGCCCGCGACGACCTACTACTACCAGTTCAGCGCCGAGGGCACGATGAGCCCGGTCGGCCGCACGAAGACGCTGCCCACCACGGGCGCGCAAAGCCTGCGCATGGCCGTGGTGAGCTGCTCCAACCATGCCTACGGCTACTTCAACGCCTATGGCCGCATTGCCGCGCGCGCCGACCTCGACCTGGTCATGCACCTGGGCGACTACCTCTACGAATACGGCGCCGGCCAGTACGGCAATGTGCGCACGCCCGAGCCGGCCCACGAGATGGTGACGTTGGCCGACTACCGCCTGCGCCATGCCCAGTACAAGCGCGACGCCGACTCCCAGGCCATGCACCGCCAACACCCGCTGATCGCCATCTGGGACGACCACGAGGTCAGCAACGACTCCTGGAAGAACGGCGCGCAGAACCATCAGCCCGGCACCGAGGGCGACTGGAGTGCGCGCGTCGCCGCCGGCATGCAGGCCTATTACGAGTGGATGCCGGTGCGCCCAGCCGACGTCAACAAGCTGCGCGACAACCACCGCGGCTTTGCCTACGGCGACCTGGCCGACCTGCTGATGCTGGAGGAGCGCCTCAGCGAGCGCTCGCAGCAGTTGACGACGGCCAGCCACACCACCGCCTTCGGCCCCGGCTTCGCGACGACCGACCCCGGCTACGGCGACGCCAGCCGCACGCTGCTCGGCGACACCCAGGAGAGCTGGCTCGTCGACCGCCTGCGCACTACGCCGGCGCGCTGGAAGCTGCTGGGCCAGGGCGTCATGTTTGCCCAGCTCAAGGCGCCCGGCGCCAACCAGGCCACCGACCCCGGCCTGTACTTCATCAACAGCGACCAGTGGGACGGCTACGAGCCAGCGCGCAACCGCCTGTACGCCGCCATCAAGGGCGACGCGGCCCACCCGCAGGTGAACAACCTCGTCGTGCTGACCGGCGACATCCACAGCAGCTGGGCCGCCGACCTCAACCCCAACCCCTACAACCCGGTCGTTGCCAATGGCGGCTACGACAAGACGACCGGAGCGGGCTCGCTGGGCGTGGAGTTCGTCGGCACCTCGGTCTCGTCGCCCGGCATCGACACCGACACGACGGGCGCGGTGGCCGGCGCCATCCGCTTCTACAACCCGCACTTCAAATACGTGCAGCTCACGCGGCGCGGCTACATGCTGCTGGACGTGAACCGCGACCGCGTCGTCGGCGAGTGGTGGTACGTGGACACCGTAGCCAGCCCGAGCAACGTCGAGACCTTCGCGACCGCCTTCGAGGTGCGCCACGGCGAGAACCACCTCAGCCCCTCGGCCCAGACGCCGTCGCGCGCCAACCCGCCGCTGCTGGCCCCTTGAACCTTCGACGAGAAATCACATGCGCCAACTCATCGCCATCGCTTTGCTCGCGGCCACCACGGCCCACGCGGCAGACCTCAGCCTCTCCGGCCAGGCGGTCAACCACAACGACAAGGTCGTCATCGACTTCCAAGTCGCCGCCGGCAGCACGGTCAGCCTGTGGACCGACTCCTGGCAGGCGGGCCTGAACTTCGACCCGCAACTCTTCCTCGCCAGCGGCGGTGTCATCGTCAATACCAACGAGGTCGGCGCAAGCCTTGACGACGACGGCGGCAGCCTCGTCAACGCCGGTGCTGGCTACTACGACGCCGGCCTGCAATTCACGGCCGCCACCGCCGGCAGCTACCGCCTGGTGCTGAACGCCGCGTCCAACGACGCGCTCGGCGCCTCGCTGTCCCAGGGCTTTGTCTACGACGGCGACGCACCGATCAAGCTCGCCGACTGGAACCAGCCCAGCTACGACATCAATGCCAACGACCAGAAGGGCGGCTTCTGGCGCCTGCACCTGAGCGGCGTCGAGCAGGCCGCCGTGGTGCCGGAGCCGGGCCGCATCGGCCTGATGCTGGCGGGGCTGTTGAGCATTGCGTTGGTGGTGCGTCAGCGTCAGCGCAAGCAGTAGGCCGGCGGGCGCGGGATGGGACGAATAGAGCCGCTGGACCCTCCGGGTCAGTCCTTGCGCTCCACCAGACGGCGGCCCGCATCGGTGTAGCTGGCGTACAGGGGATCTATCGTCTGGCGCAGCCGGTGCAAGGCATCGGGCGCCAGGTGCTGGCCATGATGGTTCAGCGTGGCGCGGGCCAGATTGATGATTCGCCCATTGAGGCTGTTGCGCGCCAGCTCGGCCAGCGCCTCCAGCGTGCGTTGATGCTGCTTGCCGACCAGGTGCGACATCGCCTCGTTCGCCTGCGCGTTGATATCGACGGCGGTGTCGCGCACCAGGATCTCGATCGCGGGCATCGCCGCGGCGGCCATTTCCAGCAGGCGGGTGCGTGGGCGCGACACGCAAAAGCGCCGCGCCAATCGCGTGGCCCATGTCATCGCTTCCGGAATCGGCTGTTGGCCGGCGCAGCGCGCCAGCAGCAGGATCAGGTTGCCGGCCATCTCATAGGTGAAATCGGGTTGGTCGATCTGCGCGGCCAGCTCGCGCAGGCCCGCCAGCGCCGACGCGGCACGCCGCAGTGCCAGCTGCAGCGCCACTTCGGTGGTCAGCTTCAGCATGCGAACACGGTAGCTGTCGGGGTGACGGCCCAGGGCCCCCTGCAGGCATTTGTATGCCCGCTCGCAGCCCTCGGTATTGGCCAGATCCAGGCTCGCGATGGCCAGCCCGACGACGCCCTGGTAGTCCAGCGTGCGTGACTGCGCCCCGATCGTCAGCGCCGTACCGAGGTGCTTGGCCGCCTCGCTGCTGCGGCCGAGGTAGAGCTGGAGCGAGCCGAGCTTCTGCAGGCGCGAGACGTTGCCGGGCGTGATCTGCACCGCCTTGGCGAGCACATCGACGGCCGCTTCGACCTTCATCTCCTCCAGCAGCGCACGACCGTAGACGTCGTAGGCATCGGCATAGGCGGGGTTCTCGGCCAGCAGAGTCTCGAGGGCGCGGCAGGCCTTGTCGGTATCGGCGCCACCCAGATCGATCTTGGCCAGGCCCAGCCGGGCCCACGGCACGGCCTTGTAGGCCAGCAGCGCCTCGAACATGCGTCGGGCCGCATCCAGCTGGCCTAGGCGCAGGTAGAGCTCGGAGCCGATCCGCGCGGCATAGACCTTGTAGGTCGGACTGTCGCGGAACATCGCTTCGCACAGCTGGGCCGCCTTCGCGTAGTCGCCGGCCTCGATGGCCTGGAACACCTGCTTGAAGGCCTGCTTGCGCTCCAGCACCACCTGCAGCCTCTCCTCGAACTGGCGGGCCGTGAAGGGCTTGAGCAGATAGTCGTCGAGCGCGCCTTCCAGGGCGTCGGCCACATGCTGATAGCGGGCCTCCCCGGTCACCATGATGAAGGCCGTCTGCATCGGCAGGCCCTTGGCCTGGCGCAGCTCGTCCAGCAGATCCTGGCCGGTCATGTCGTGCGGACCCTGCTGACGAAACGTCATGTCACTGACGATCAGGTCATAGGGTTGCGGCGCATTCTTGATCAGACGGCGCGCTTCCTCCGGCCGGCGCGCGATCTGCAAATGCTGATGCGCAACCCCTAGCCCGCGCAGGATGCGGCTCAGCACCGAGCGCGACAGCTCGCCCTCGTCAATGATCAGGACGTGCAGCTGATCGGCCGGCACGCCGCCAGGCAGGCCGTGCGGTTGGTTTCCCAAGGACACTTCTCCCAAGTCGCCCCAAGGGTGGCCACGAGGGGCAGATCGCGTACCGTGCTCAGGGCCATGATGATGCGTCGCGGCAGTCTGTCAGTGAACCCATGCCGAACGCAAATTCGTAAATTCGGGGTCAGAACGCTTCCGCCGCGTAATGATCAACGCTAAAAGAAGGAGTTCATCTTGTCGCCGTCCGTTGCGCTCGCCACCACGCTGCTGCTCGCTAGCTTTTCCGTCCTCGCTGCACCTGTGAAATTGCTGAAGGCGCCGCCCGAAACGCTGGGGCCGAGCAGCTCGTGGACCGCTGTGGAAGAGGCAGGGTTCTATGAAGTCTCCGCCTCCAGGGTGGAGCAGGCGTTGGAGTGGCTGGGCAAGAAGGATTCCCTGGTGCTCGAAAAGGAGAAGCCAAGCGACGTGTTCTTCCAAAGCGCCGACGTGTCCTGCCGGGCGCCCAACAAGATCATCCTTCTGCGTGCCAACTACATCAATGGCGCCACCGGGAAGTTCAGTCTGTACTGGGCGGGAAAGGCACTCGTCGTGGAACATGCCTTCCTGGGCCCGCAGCAGGTGGTTCATCAGACGGCGATCGTCGCCTGCCTGCCCAGGCAGCCGGCTGCCGTCCATGCGCTGATGCCGGGGGCTCTATAGGCAGACAACCGTAGGGCTGCGCCTACGCGGGCAGGCGGCGTCGATTACCTGGTCAAGGTAGGCCGGGTCAACTAAATTTGAATCGTCGAGAGCCAGAGTTGCAGCTGAAGAGTTGCACTACAGGCGATGACCGACATAAAGGCCCGATGCGAAACGCACCGGGCCTTTTCTTTTGTGGATGATGCGGGCATGAACCCCGTCCTCATCGAAGTCCTGCGCGGCAGTGCCGTCGAATCGCTGCATGCGGGCGCGCTCGCCATCGTCGACACGTCGGGTGCCGTGCACACGGCCCTGGGCGACACCGACCGGCCCATCTTCCCGCGCTCGGCCGTCAAGCTGCTGCAGGCGTTGCCGCTGGTGGCCAGTGGCGCGGCCGAGGCCTATCAGCTGACCGATGAAGAGCTGGCCCTGGCCTGCGCCTCGCACAGCGGCGAGCCCGAGCACGTGGCCACGGCCGCAGGTGTACTCGCCAAGCTCGGGTTGGACGAGACCGCGCTGGAATGCGGCACGCAGTGGCCCGGCCGCGAGCCGGTGCTGCGCGGCATGGTGGCGCGCGGCGAGCAGGCCACCGCGCTGCACAACAACTGCTCGGGCAAGCACAGCGGCTTCGTCTGCGTGGCTTGCCTGATGGCGCGCAACGCAGGCGCCGACCCGGCCGAGTTCGTACGCGGCTATGTCACGGCGAACCACCCGGTCATGCGCGAGGTGTCGGCGGCGCTGTCGGCCACGACCGGTGTCGACGTGGAGCAGGCGCCTCGCGGCATCGACGGCTGCTCCATCCCGACCTTTGCGCTGCCGCTGCGCGCGCTGGCGCTGGCCTTTGCGCGCGTCGGCACGGGGCAAGGCTTGTCGACGGCGAACGCACGCGCCGCAGGCCGACTGCGCGAGGCCGTCGCCAAGGCGCCCTTCATGGTGGGTGGCACGGATCGTTTCGACACGCGCGTCATGCAGGCCTTCGGCGAACGCCTGTTCTGCAAGATCGGCGCCGAGGGCGTTTACTGCGCGGCGCTGCCCGAACTGGGCCTGGGCGTGGCACTGAAGATCGACGACGGCGCCGCCCGCGCCGCCGAGGCGGCGATGGCCACCGTCGCCCAGGCGCTGCTGCGCGCCGAGAACGAACTGCACGGACTGCTTCACGGCTACAGCCACCTCCCGCTGCGCAATTGGCGCGGCGTGGACGTGGGTTCGCTGCGGCCCGCGCAGGCGCTCACGCGGGCGCTGGCGCCGCAGTCCTGAAGCGGCCGCCTGCCGCTCAGTTGCGGTCGCTGCGGGGCGGCAATGGCTCTTCGTTGACCGTGGTGACGGGCGCTGCCGGCGTCGTGGTGATGGTGCTCACGCTGGTCGAGGGCTCAGGGCTGCTCGGGTAGGTGGTGGTTGTTGTGGTGGTGATGGCGGGCGCCTGATCGGCCGGCGGGATAGCTGCGGTGTCGCTGGCCATGGGCGCAGCGGCGGGTGCGGGCTCGATGACCGTGGCGGGGGACGCGGTTTCCACCGGGGCCGGCATGACGGGCGCGTCGGCCTGGGCCACGACGGCCTGCGAGTTGTCGGTCGCCTCGCGCGACAGGCCGGCGGTGTCGGTCTGGTCGACGGTCGACGTGGTCTGCGTGCCCGCGCAACCGGCAATGCCGAGGATCAGGCTGGCGGTCGCAATGGCAACGCCAGTGCTCAAGGGGCTGAATCTCTTGCTCATGATGACTCTCCAAGGTGGGGTTTGGACGGCAAGTGCGGCGGATACCGCTCCCAATACCCGGCAACCACCGTTCCCACGACGGCACCATCCTGCGCATAAAACGATACAAAACGAAACCAAGCAAGCGCTTGGTTGGCTGCTACATTCCAGCCCCATGCCCGCTCCAATCAACGCGCCAACACCCGCGAGCCCCGAACCCCTGCCCGCCCGCGACCGCCTGCTGGCCGAGGCGATGCGGCTGTTCGCCGAGCGCGGTTTTGACGCGGTGACGACGCGCGAGATCTGCGCCGCAGCCGGCGTGAACCCCGGCGCCATCCACTACCACTTCGGCGACAAGGACGGCCTCTACCGTGAAGTGCTGCGCCTGCCCGTGGTCGAGCTGCACCGGCAGCTGGCCGGCTTCGACGAGCCCGGCCTGAGTCTGCACGAGTCCATCCGCCGCTTCCTGCAGCCCTTCCTGTTTGACGACGGCGCCTGCAGCGCGCAGCTGTTCTTCCGCGAGATGCAGGCGCCCAGCCCCATCTTCATGGAAGCGGTGGCGCGCGATGTCGGCCCGATCTTCGACCGCTTTGCCCGCCTGCTGGCCCGCCACGCCGGGCTTGCCGAGCCCACGGCCGCAATCCACCAACTCGCCATGGGCCTGCAGGCCATGGCCCACGACTACTCCATGACCCGGCCGATGCTGGACGCCTTCCATCCCGAACTGCTGACCGACGACCCGCTGTTGGAACAGACCTGCCACCGCCTGGCGGACTGGGGCTGCGCGCTGGTCGACTACGAACGCAAACGCCACGCCCCATGAACCGACGCCTACTCCTCATCGCGCCAGTGCTGGCCGCGCTCGCCGCCTGCACCACGGCCCCGCCGGCCGCACCGCCCGCCTCCACGGCCATCCCTGACGCCTGGCGCTCGCCCCTGCCCCACGGCGGGAGCACGGCTGCGCTCAGCAACTGGTGGCAGGCCTTCAGCGACCCGCAGCTCGCCCGCCTCGTCGAGCGCGCCCAGGCGCAGAGCCCGACGCTGGCCCAGGCCGCCGCCCGCCGCCGCCAGGCCGAGGCCGGCGCCGCCCAGGCCCGCTCCGCGCTGCTGCCGCAGCTCTCGGCCGGCGCCCAGGCCCAGCGCGGCCGCAACCTCAACGCGGTGCCGGGCACCAGCACGCAGGCGAGCACGCAGTTCAATGCGAGCTGGGAAATCGACCTGTTCGGCAGCCAGCGCGCCGCCGCTGCCGCTGAAAGTGCGCAGGCCAGCGCCGCGACGGCCGACTGGCACGCCGCCCGCGTCAGCCTGGCCGCCGACGTGGCCCAGGCCTATGTGCAGCTGCGGCTGGCGCAGGCGCGTGAAGAGTCCGCCGAGCTGGACACGCGCTTTGCCGAGCAGATCGCCGGTTGGGCGCGCCAGCAGCAGCAGGCCGGCCTGTTCAGCGCCACCGATGCCGCCATCCTGAACACCGAGCGCGCCGTCGCGTCGGCCAGCCGCAGCCAGTGGCGCGCCGAGGCGCAGATTGCGCTGCAGACGCTGGCGCTGCTGTGCGGCGAGCGCGGCGACACGCTGGCCGCCGAGCTGGCACCGCCGGCCGTCGCAGCGCAAGGCCTGGAGCTGCGCCGCAGCCAACCCAGCACGCCTGCGTTCGACGTCACTGCCCTGCCGGCCCAGTTGCTGGCACAACGCCCCGACCTCGCCGCCGCCCACCAGCGCTGGCTGGCCGCCGTGCAGCAGCAGCGCAGCGTGGAGGCGCAGCGCTGGCCCCAGCTCAGCCTGACCGCGCTGGCCGGCGAGACGCGGTTGCGCGTGGGCGGGGCGACGAGCAATGCCTCGATGTGGGCCTTCGGCCCGACGCTGAGCCTGCCGCTGTTCGACGGCGGCCTGCGCGCCGCGCGCAGCGAGAGCGCCCAAGCCGCCGCCGATGAAGCCGCCAGCGCGCTGCAGGCCCGCTGGCAGACGGCAGTGGCCGAGGTAGAAGAGTCACTGCAGCGCGTGACAGCCGGCGCCGAACGCGAGCGCGAGGTGGACGCCGTGAAGCGCGAATGGCTGGGCATTGCGCTGCGCTCCGGCGCCCAGTCGCAGGCCGGCCTGCAGAGTGGCGCCCAGCGCAACACCACCTACCGCAACGCCCTGGCCGCCTACGACGCCGTGCTGAGCGTGCGCGCCGAACACGCCCTCGCCTGGATACGCCTCTACCGCAGCCTCGGCGGCGGCTGGACTGCCGACGCCCTCACGAACACCACCGCATCCAACCGCTGAACACCATGAAGCTCCGCCTTCCCTTCGTCACCGCCGCCCTGACCCTCGCGCTCGCCGCGGCCTTCGTCGTCGCCCTGTCGGGCGGCCCCGCTTTCGCACAACAGGCGGCCAGCGCCGCGCCCAAGCCGGCGCTGACCGTCAAGCGCGTCGTAGCCCAACAGGCCAGCTGGCCGCAGACGCAGTCGGGCACCGGCTCCATCGCCGCCTGGCAGGAGGTCGTCATCGGCGCTGAGATCGGCGGCCAGCGGCTGGCGGTGCTCAATGTCGACGTGGGTGATCGCGTGAAGAAGGGCCAATTGCTGGCCAAGCTCAGCCCCGGCACGCTGGAGGCCGACCTGGCCGCCGGCCGCGCCGCGCTGTTGGAGGCCGAGGCCTCGGCCCGCGAGGCCCACCTGACCGCCGAGCGCGTGAAGACGTTGCAGGGCAGCGAGGCGCTGTCGCCCCAGGCCATCGACCAGGCGCTCGCCGCCGATGCCGCCGGCCAGGCACGCGTGGCCGCCGCCAAGGCCCGCGTGCAGGCCGACCAGCTGCGCCTGTCGTATACCCAGATCACCGCGCCGGACGACGGCGTCATCAGCGCCCGCGTCGCCACCCCGGGTGCGCTGGTGCAGCCGGGGCAGGAGCTGTTCCGCCTGCAGCGCCAGGGCCGCCTGGAGTGGCGCGCGGAGGTGCCGGGCGCCGAGCTGGCGCAGCTGAAGGTGGGCCAGAAGGTGCGCGTGCAGCCCAGCGGCGCGCCGCCGGTGGAAGGCCGCATCCGCCGCGTTGCGCCGCAGGTGGACGCGCAGACGCGCAACGGGCTCGTCTACGTGGACCTGAAGGCGGTCGAACCGCTGCGTGCCGGTCTGTTCGCGCGCGGCGACTTCCTGCTGGGCGACAGCGCCGCGCTGTCGCTGCCGCAGAGTGCCGTGCTGCTGCGCGACGGCTTCAGCTATGTGTTCCGCATCGACGGCAGCAAGGTGCGCCAGACCAAGGTGCAGATCGGGCGTCGCGAGGCGGACCGCGTCGAGGTGCGCTCGGGTCTCGCAGCTGGTGCCGCCGTCGTCGAGTCCGGCGTTGGCTTCTTGGCCGATGGCGACACCGTTCGCGTTGCGCAGTAAGGACACGCGATGAAGAACGAGCAGTCCACTGCCGGATCCGGGTTCAACGTCTCCCGCTGGTCCATCGCCAACCCGGTGCCGGCCATCATGCTGTTCATCATGCTGACGGCGGCCGGGCTCTACGGCTTCAAGCAGATGAAGGTGCAGCAGTTCCCCGACATCGAGCTGCCCACCATCGTCGTCAGCGCCTCGCTGCCGGGCGCCGCGCCCGCGCAGATGGAAACCGAGGTCGCCCGCAAGATCGAGAACTCGGTCGCCGCCGTCCAGGGCGTCAAGCACATCTACACCAAGGTGCAGGACGGCATGGCCACGGTCACCGTCGAGTACCGGCTGGAGAAGCCGCTGCAGGAGGCCCAGGACGACACGCGCGACGCGGTCTCGCGCATCCGCGCCGACCTGCCCGCCGACCTGCGCGACCCGGTCATCACCAAGATGAACCTGTCGGGCATGCCCATCCTGACCTACACCGTCTCCAGCAGCAGCATGGACGACGAGGCGCTCTCCTGGTTCGTCGACAACCAGGTGGCCAAGCGCATGCTGTCGGTGCGCGGCGTGGGCTCGGTGGCGCGCGTGGGTGGTGTCAACCGCGAGCTGCGCGTCGAGCTGGACCCATCCCGCATGCTGGCGCTGGGCGTGACCGCCGCCGAGGTGTCGCGCCAACTGAAGCAGGTGCAGCAGGAAGCCCCCGGCGGCCGCGCGCAACTGGGCGGCGCCGAGCAGTCGCTGCGCACCATCGCCACCGTGCAGAGCGCGGCCGAGCTGGCCGCGATGGACATCCCGCTGGGCAACGGCCGCCATGTGCGGCTGGACCAGGTCGCTTCGGTGGCCGACACGCTGGGCGAGCGGCGCAGCGGCGCCTTCCTGAACGGCAAGGCCGTCGTCGGCTTCGAGATCGTCCGCGCCAAGGGCGCCGGCGAAGTGGACGTGGCGGAGCGCGTGCGCGCGGCACTTGAGGAGCTGAAGACCGCCCACCCCGACATCACCGTCACCGAGGCCTTCAACTTCGTCGACCCGGTCATCGAGAACTACGACGGCAGCATGAAGCTGCTGCTGGAAGGCGCGGCGCTGGCGGTGCTGGTGGTCTTCCTGTTCCTGCGCGACTGGCGCGCCACGTTCGTCAGCGCCGTGGCGCTGCCGCTGTCGGCCATCCCGACCTTCCTCGTCATGTACTGGATGGGCTTCACGCTCAACGTCGTCACGCTGCTGTCGCTGTCCCTCGTCATCGGCGTGCTGGTGGACGACGCCATCGTCGAGATCGAGAACATCATGCGGCATCTGACGATGGGCAAGACGCCCCTCGAGGCCGCACGCGAGGCGGCGGACGAGATCGGCCTGGCCGTCATCGCCACCACCTTCACGCTGATCGCCGTCTTCCTGCCCACCGCCTTCATGAGCGGCGTGGTGGGCAAGTTCTTCGTGCAGTTCGGCTGGACGGCGGCCATCGCCGTGTTCTTCTCCCTCGTCGTCGCCCGCATGCTGACGCCGATGATGGCGGCCTATATCCTCAAGCCGCCCAAGCACGCTCACAAGGAACCGTTCTGGATGGCGCGCTACCTCCGCGCCGCGCGCTGGGCCTTCACGCACAAGGGCAAGACGCTGGCCATCGCCGCCGCCTTCGGCCTGGCCGCCTGCGCGCCTTTGTTCATGGGCAAGATCCCCGGCGCCTTCATCCCGCCGGACGACCTGAGCCAGACGCAGATCAGCATCGAGCTGCCGCCCGGCAGCACCTACGAGCAGACGGCGGCCATCGCCGAGCAGGCCCGCGCCGTGGCGGCCAAGCATGCGCATGTGAAGCTGGTCTACACGGCCGTCGGCGGCGGCAGTGCCGGCGGCGACCCCTTCGCGATGAGCGGCGCGGCCGAGTCGCGCAAGGCCACGCTGACGCTGAACCTGACGGCCCGCCAGGACCGCCGCGGCATCACCAAGCAGCTGATCGAACGCGAACTGCGCGACCAGGTGGAAGGCATTGCCGGCGCGCGCATCAAGGTGAGCTTTGGCGGCTCCAACGAGAAGTACCAGCTCGTGCTGGCCGGCGAGGACGGCGAACAGCTGGCCGCCCACGCCGCCAAGGTCGAGCAGGAGCTGCGCGGCCTGAAGGGCATCGGCCAGGTGACGAGCAGCTCCAGCCTGCAGCGCCCCGAGCTCATCGTGCGGCCCGACGCAGCGCGCGCGGCAGATCTGGGCGTTTCCACCTCGGCAATCGCCGACACGTTGCGCATCGCCACGGCGGGCGACTACGACCAGCTGCTGCCCAAGCTCAACCTCGCCCAGCGCCAGGTGCCCATCGTCGTGCGCCTGCCCGACGCGGCGCGTGCCGACCTGGCCCTGCTGAGCGAGCTGACCGTGCCCGGCGCCCGCGGCCCCGTGCCGCTGCGCCAGGTGGCCGAGCTGACGCTGACCAGCGGCCCCGCGCAGATCGACCGTTATGACCGGCTGCGCAACGTCAATTTCGAGATCGAGCTGAACGGCCAGCCGCTCAGCGAGGTGCAGGCCGCCGCCAACGCGCTGCCCAGCATCGCCAACCTGCCGCCGGGCGTGGCCAAGGCCGAGATCGGCGACGCCGAGGCCTTTGCCGAGTTGGGCCAGGGCTTTGCGCTGGCCATGGGCACGGGCGTGGCCTGCATCTACATTGTGCTGGTGCTGCTCTTCCACGCCTGGGTGCAGCCCATCACCATCCTGGGTGCGCTGGTGCTGTCCATCCCGGGCGCCATCCTGGCGCTGTTCGTGACCGGCACCGACTTGAGCATGCCGGCCATGATCGGCATGATCATGCTGATGGGCATCGCGACCAAGAACTCCATCCTGCTGGTGGAGTACGCCATCGTCGCGCAGCGCGAGCAGGGGCTGACGAGGCTGGAGGCGCTGCTGGACGCCTGCCACAAGCGCGCCCGGCCCATCGTCATGACGACCCTCGCCATGGGCGCCGGCATGATGCCCATCGCCCTGGGCTTTGGCACCGACCCGAGCTTTCGCGCACCGATGGCCATCGTCGTCATCGGTGGGCTGATCACCAGCACCTTCCTGAGCCTGCTGGTGATACCGGTGATGTACGAAGTGGTGGATGACTTCATCCAGCGTGTCAGCCGCAAGAAGAAGGCCGAACCGCAGGGGACCGAGGTTTCTGCCTGAACGCGCGCTGGGCAGGCGTGTGAGCGGCTCGCTGTTGGCTCACCCTGATGAGCCGCGCCGGACTCGCTAGTACTGCTGCCCAAGCGTCAGCGTGGGCTGCAGCTTCAGCATCGACGCGCCAAAGTTGCCGCCTTCAGCGGGGTCGTTTGCAGGCGGCATCCACACGATGCGCCCACGGCCCTTCGGATTGGGTGACCTGCTGCCACCTTCTATCGTCAGGACGTCCGCACGTTTGTCATAGGCGACTGAAGCGCCCGTCACTTCCCTGGTGACCAGCGCGCGATGCACTTGCTGCATGCGGGCGTTACCGAGCAGGCGCACGGTGTAGGCGCGGGAGTCGTAGTCCAGTTGGTCTGCCGAACCTGCGACGGACTCGCCGGGCGCGTCTCGGCCCTGATGGAAGGAAACCTGCCTGCCCGAAGTGCCGCTGGCAATGGCTTGATAGAAGCCATCGGGCGCCTCGCGTACATCGGCTCGTTCAGCGCGCAAGAGGGTGGAGCCCTGCGCCAACACCACGTCGCCAACGATCTCGGTGTGCCCCTTGGCAATATCGATCACTCCACGGCGTTCGAAGCTCAGGTTGACTGGCCTGGTTCGATCATCCTTGTCAGCCAGCGCTGAACCAGCACAGAAAGCAGTCCAGGCGACGCATAGCGCCCACGAGATCGCCTTCGCAGCCTGGGGTGAAGAGAAGCGAGGCT
>Ga0307515_10016571_pt1 | contig 13486 bp, 22 predicted proteins | sample 17_EM_MG_FD_194513 | JGI IMG/M metagenome (GOLD analysis project Ga0307515, IMG submission 194513) | Populus trichocarpa ectomycorrhiza microbial communities from riparian zone in the Pacific Northwest, United States - 17_EM | ecosystem: Host-associated > Plants > Roots > Unclassified | place...
CCCCACCCCACCTCGCCGGCGAGTGGAGAGATGAATGAATGAAATGAGCCAGCCATTGTGAGCCATATAATAACAACAAATAATGGGGTGCGGTGTTGCACCTACGGAGGAAACAAGGAATCGAGAGGGGATCGGAATATCACGCTACAAGAGGACTATTCTTTGGAGAACGTATCTTTGTGAGCCAAGACTGACGCTCTTTCCGTCCAAGAATAGACGGATCAGGACTCCTTGGCGAGAGCTCCGGGCTCGCGACTCTCGAAGGACCATACGACCTCCCATGAACATCGGTCTGGGGGACCTCCACGTTGCGCATCTGCGGGGACGCGAGAGGAGAAAGAGGGGGAAGATTCTCGCCGGTTGGTAAACACATGGGAAGCTCCTTTGGGGAAGGCACGACCCTCCCCTCAACCTTCGGCTTGGGGACCACGAATACAGATAACAGTCGTGGGCCAGACCATGCCTTCTTTGTGGGGTTGCCTTTCTTGTCGGGGGCAGGATAAGAGGGTGGTGGTGAGGGTGGGGGCGGAGTGGGGATACAATTGGGATTATTCGGATAATTGGCGGTCACAGGACTGCGGTTTGCGAAGTTTGATGCCGAGGAGAAGATGGCTGGAGAATGGGGATCAACGGCGCATGGCTGAGCGGAGAACCGCTTTGAGTTTTTTCGAAACTTGAGGGAACCAGATGTTATCAGCTTGGACAGCCTCTTCCCCACCAGGTAACGGAAGATCGCCATGCGTTTTGATGTGTCCATGACGTGGTCTTCTTCTTCCATGAATTCCTCCATAGCGTGGAAATCTTCCGCCATGGCTTCCATGCGATGTTTGCCGCGGGTAGCGTGTTCGCGATTATCGACGTATGCGTGAGGTCGGAACCCCGCGTCGTATGGGAGGGACTTGCAAGCGTAAGTGTAAGACTCCTGTCTTATCGCCCCCTGTTGAAGTACGTCGTTTCGGACTTCGATCCGAACAGTCCGCCGTCGTGGAGAAGGATTCTCTTGCGAAAGGATTTGATGGTGTGCTTCCTCCGCAGAAGGAATACACAGATCTAGCGCAGATACGGAAGAACTAGTTTCATGGACGGGTTCCGGTCCGTCATCGGTTCTTCGGAACATTGATAAGTCGCCTTCTACTGCAGAAAAGTAAACGGAGTGGGGCTCGAGCGGTAGTCCGCTGGAGATAGGGAAGTTGTGGAGATTTAAATCCGATGCAATTGAGGGGATGGATGGGATAAGGTTGATGGACGCTGAGGAGGGGAACGCATCGATTGTTGAGTAGTTAAGCGAATCGTGTGAGGCAAACTCTTTAAATGTCAGGTCGCCATGAGCATTTGGAAAGCCGAAGTCGGAGTTGCACTTGGAGAGGGGAGATCCAGGCGGACTAAAAGAGAGCCCCGAGGCACCGGAATGAACGGAGGTGGTGTCTCCTGATAACATCTCAGCGCGCTCTCTGGGCAAAGGGGGTGGAGGGGCCTCGACAGGAGAAGCAAGGAGCGTACTAGATGCGTTGGATGCACCGTCGAACAGGGGTAGGACGCTCTAAGTGAAAACATAGGTATTGACCCAGGGAACCGACCAACACTTCAAATGCTACGCACGTGGGGAGTTGCCTCTGCAGCTGTTTTCAAGTCGACAGGCATATCAAAGTTTGCCCTCCTGACTCTGGGATTAGACTTGCGAAGCGCCAAAATAGGATACGAGGTGCGAGGGGTTGAATGGACAACGATCGACATGGACGTGGGTGAAAGGGGGTTGCAACAGGGGGGAAGGGTGGGTGACCCCTCCGGTAACGCGCTGATATATGCGGGCTGTATACTGGAAGGTGGCGTCAGGGAAGCAGGGAGCGACAAATCAAGATCCAATTCCCTGGATATCCAAGCGCCAGGGATCTCGAGGAGACTGCTTCTGTCGCCAGAAGCCATGGTCCGGATGGCGGGCTCGATTCCACCCCTAGCGGAGGAGACGGGATGGTGGTGGTAACAGGCAAAGCCAGGTTTGGTTGAGGGGAGCAAACAAGAACCATGAGAAGGAAGGAAATTTGTTCATTACAACAAACAGTTCGTTCTTTGTCCGTTTGAGTGTGGCAAACGGCCACCCGCCCACAACGAGACAAAGCCGCGTGGTTGCCGCGCGTTTGGACGACAAAAACACAGTGTTGCTAGGACATAACAGGTCCGGTGGCGGCCCCGGCGGCTGACAAAAACGTTTTCGCTGGTGTGTTGAATTCATATGTGACAGTAAGCGAAGGTGAGTTCTGAGCTTTCCCGAGACCGAGTAGGTCTCCGGCGCCATCCGAAAATGTCATTATGTACATGCACCGTTCCACAAAAATTAACAATCCAACCGGCATTTCACCTAACCTATGGCTCGAGGCGTTTTGGATCCCTGGGGAACAAACTCGCTCTTCGAATGTTGTTCAATTTTAGGAACAACATCAGCACCCGCTCCAAACCAATCCCACCTCCTCCATGAGGGACGCACCCCATCTTGAATGCATCCAAATACGCATTCATAGACTCCGGATCAATTCCCGCTTCACGCATTCTCTTCTCAAGGAAGGCGGGGTCGTGGACACGTTGTGCTCCGGATAGGATCTCCTCACCCCGCATGAAGAAATCGTATGAGTTTGAGAGGGTCTGTGAACAAAATGGGTTATTCACCCCCGATTGGTGTTGATAGGCTTTAACAGTCACATACCGGGTCTTTAGGGTCCGGCATGGTATAGAACGGCCGCAGTGCGAGTGGGAACTTGTCTATAATGAAGTAATCCGTCTTATATTTAGCCCTCACGATACGTCCAAGACGCTTCTCGTTCTCGGTGCTTTGCCACAGGTCAGCAGGGCTCATTGGGGTTGAGACAGAATCCGGACTCACTTGATGTCGTCTAGGTCCTCCAGAGGTACACCATCCTCGACCAAGAGGTTTACAGCATCTGCGAAGGTAATCCGAAGGGTCTCATCCAACCATGTGAATTCCTCGGCTTCGAAGCACTTTCCGACGACCTCGATCTCTTTCTTGTATTTTGTTTTGAGGCCGGCAAAGATAGATTTGAACAATGAGTCTAAAAGTTCCAAAACTTCATGGTAGTGCTCCTCTATGGCCATCTCAAGATCAAGACCGATGAACTCGGTCATATGGCGATGTGTATTTGCATTTTCAGCGCGGAAAACGGGTCCAATCTCGTAGACACGCTCGAAATCCGCAGCGATGGCCATCTGTTTCGCCAATTGAGGTGATTGAGCGAGGAAGGCATCCCCTATGAAACGAAAAAAGGGGAGTGATGAGTGATTAAATCAAGTGTAAGGGGAAGGTGCGGCACCCTTAAAATAGTTGATTTTAAAGACCGTAGCGCCGGATTCCGTAGCAGAACCCTGGAGTTTCGGACTATGGATTTCTACGAATCCCTTGGAGGATAGGAACTCCCTGAATAGGTCTCCGATCGCAGCTTGGATCTTGAAAACCGCCTGGTTCGTCTGTGTCCTGAGGTCTACGACACGGTTGTTGAGCCTTGTGTCGAGCAGAACACGGTTGAGTTGTTGCTCAGAGGTCTCGATCTCCTTCTCTGGACGGTTGGCATCCTCAACTGTGAACGGGAGAGTCGCCTCCAAGCCAGAGACCAAGTGTATCTAGACAAGTTGATCAATCAAGCACCCCCTTAGTCGGATAGAAAAATTACCTGCGAGATAAGAACCTCGACATCAGATACACTGGCACTCTTGATCGGTTCTGGGGATTTCTGGATCACACCCTCAACAAGGACAATGCTCTCGGTCGCGAGACCGGCAGCCCATTTGGCCATCTGCTTGCTGACTTTTCCGGGGGCCACTGTCAAGAGAGCTTGCACGGAGTCGGTCCTTTGCCTCAGATTGAGGAAAACCATCTTATTTCCTTGCGCACGGGAGGTGTTGACCCTCGCACGGAAAAGAACCGTCTGGCCATCCAACGTGGGTGTCAGGTCCGCGATCTGGGCTCTAGGACGGTTCGTCCTGGTTTGAGATTGGTTCAAAGGCAGTTTGCCGTAGAACTCGACGGCATCGTCCTTCCTGAGCCGTCAGCAGACATCGTGTGATCGATGAAGATTGGGCATACCGCATCGGCGGCCTCACGCTGTTTAGCAAGTTCAGCTTGCTTTGCAGCCTTCTCTGCCGCTTTTTTCTCCTTCTCTAGCTGCTTTGCCCGTTTCTTCAACTCATTTTTCGACACGATTTCGCCACCCTCGGCGACGCTAGGGATTATCAAGGCTACGCAAAGACCGATGTATAACAAAATACTCACGGTTCCGCAACTGAGGGTGTGACGGTTGGCTCGGCAGAGTCAGCCATGGTTATCGGACAAGAGATGGATGATCTGGATAGAGATTTTGACTCGGGCGTCGAACCGGTTCTGTATGCCGGCGACGGATCCGCCGGGGCGAACTAGTTCCGATCACGTCGCCCAGCCAAAGATCTGAGAGCGGAGACAGCGAATAAAAACGGGTAAAGTCGGCTTTAAACTTTCTCCCCCACACCACCACTCTCCACAAAAAAACCCTCTTAATAGACTTATTATGCAGGCCATCTCTCGCCCTCTCACCACATCTTCGAGGAACCTCGCTAGAGCTGCCCTCTCGACGTGGGCGAACGTCCCAGCTGGTCCTCCGGACCCCATCCTCGGTACGTGAGATTTCCGTCGTCGCGACATCTCGCTGTCTTTTCATATGCGTCCATCAGGTGTTACGGAGGCGTTTAAGGCTGACAAGGACCCTCGCAAGATCAACCTTGGAGTTGGTGCTTACAGGGACGATCATGGCAAACCTTATGTCCTCAATGCTGTAAAGAAGGTCAGTTGAAGTGATTGTCACGCCCCTCCGGTCTGTTGACGCGTCTTATCCTAGGCTGAGAACCTCATCGCTTCTACAAACCCGGACAAGGAATACCTTGGAATTACCGGTCTCCCAGAGTTCACCAAGAACGCTGCTCTCTTGGCTTATGGTGCTGACAGTGCACCATTGAAGGCTGGTTCCGTGAGTCTTCGTTCTCTGGACCGCTGTTGTGGCTGTATATCGAACCAGTGTCTCTCCACGAATAGGTCGCTGTTACCCAATCCATTTCCGGTACTGGTGCTCTTCGTATTGGAGGTGCCTTCCTCGGACGTTTCTTCCCGACCGCTAAGGTCATTTACCTCCCCACGCCATCATGGGGTAATCACACTCCCATCTTCCGTGACTCTGGCCTCGAGGTCCGCCAATACAGGTATTTCGATAAGAAGACCGTCGGATTGGACTTCGCTGGATTGAAAGAGGACATCCAGGTAAGCTCGATTCGGTTGCGTCACCGGTAATTCGCCGATCGCTAACAGATGATCGGCCGAATAGAATGCTCCCGAGGGTGCTGTCATTCTCTTGCACGCCTGCGCCCACAACCCCACTGGTGTTGACCCAACCCCTGCCCAGTGGAAGGAAATCTCGGATCTCGTCAAGGAGAACAAACTCTTCCCCTTCTTCGATATGGCGTACCAAGGTTTCGCCTCCGGAAACACCACCAAGGACGCCTTCGCCGTCCGCCACTTCGTCGAGCAGGGCCACCAGGTCGCTTTGTCCCAGTCTTTCGCGAAGAATATGGGTCTCTACGGCGAACGCGTTGGTGCCTTCTCCCTCGTCACGACCGATCCAGAGGAAAAAGCCCGTGTCGAGAGTCAAATGAAGATCCTCATCCGACCGATGTACTCCAACCCTCCTCTTCACGGCGCCCGCATCGCCAACGCCATCCTCGCTAACAAGGACCTTTACAAAGAGTGGGAGTCGGAAGTCGAGCTCATGGCCAACAGGATCATCAGCATGCGCGATAGACTCTACGACCTTCTGACCTCTACTCACAACACTCCCGGAGAGTGGGGTCACATTAAGAGCCAGATCGGAATGTTCAGTTTCACTGGCTTGACTCCCACCCAGACCAAGGCTCTCGCCGAGAAGGCCCACATCTACATGACTGCTGATGGTCGGATATCCATGGCAGGCTTGAATGGTGGTAACATTGACTACTTCGCTCAGAGCGTTTCGAAGGCTGTAAAGGGAGACCTTTAGACGTCTTAGATATCTGCCACCATATTATCAATACACCCAATAATGATTTTGACGCTCATTCTAACTTGTCAACTGCTACAGTTAGGACTAAACTGTAGTTCAGCTCTTAGCTCCTGATCACCCCAAGGCTTACTGTACAGGTTGCATTCGTGGCTATCTACGCGGATTATCTCCGTTACACAGGTGTACAACGTAATGGTTCTACCACCAGTGATACCGAAGCAAGTAAGAAAGGAGAAGAACAAGGAAAGGCGTAAGTAATACAAGTCTAGCGAGAGGCGGCCCCAGTTTATTTCTTCTTGGTGGCCTTCTCGGCAGCCTTGGTAACTGAAAACTTCGTCAGACGACAAGCACGACAGGCCCGGCGAAGGGTACTCACTCTTGCCACCCTTCTCCGTCTTCTCGACGGACTTAATAACACCGACAGCAACGGTCTGCCTCATATCACGGACGGCGAAACGACCGAGGGGAGGGTACTCGTTGTAACTCTCAACACACATGGGCTTGCTGGGGACAAGCTTGGCAATGCAAGCATCACCGGACTTGACGAACTTGGGGGAATTTTCGAGAGACTTTCCGCTTCGCCTGTCGATCTTCTCAATCAACTCGGCGAACTTGCAGGCAATGTGGGCGGTGTGGCAATCCAAGACGGGGGCGTAACCAGGACCGATTTGACCGGGGTGGTTGAGAATGATAACCTGTGCGTTGAAGGAAGCGGCCTCCTTGGCAGGGTCGTTCTTGGAGTCAGAGGCGACGTTTCCGCGGCGGATATCCTTGACAGAGACGTTCTTGACGTTGAAACCGACGTTGTCACCAGGCTGGCCGGACTCGAGTTGTTCGTGGTGCATTTCGACCGATTTCACTTCAGTGGTAACGTTGCTTGGGGCGAAGGTGACGACCATGCCGGCCTTGATGACACCAGTCTCGACACGACCGACGGGCACCGTTCCGATACCACCAATCTTGTAAACATCTTGGAGGGGGAGACGAAGGGGCTTGTCGGAAGGGCGGGTGGGAGGCTCGATGGCATCAATAGCATCCAAAAGGGTCTTGCCCTTGACAGCACCGGCCTTGGTATCTCTGGACCAACCCTTGTACCAGGTCATGCTAGCGGTGATCGGTCATAAGAATTGGTTACAGGTGTGCGATCAACATGAAGCTCACTTTGGGGACTCCTCCAACATGTTGTCTCCGTGCCATCCAGAGATGGGGACGAAGGCAACGGCCTTGGGGTTGTAACCGACCTTTTTGATGAAGTTGGAGGTTTCCTTGATGATTTCGTTGAAACGGTCCTCGCTCCACTGCGCGCCAGATGAGTCACGGTTCCTTTACTCGTAGTGTAGCACAAACCTTGGTGGTGTCCATCTTGTTGACAGCGACGATGAGCTGCCTGACACCAAGGGTGAAAGCGAGCAAAGCGTGCTCTCGGGTTTGACCGTCCTTGGAGATACCGGCCTCGAATTCACCAGTGCCGGCGGCAATGATGAGGATAGCGCAATCAGCCTGGGAGGTACCAGTGATCATGTTCTTGATGAAATCACGGTGTCCAGGAGCATCAATAACCTGGATTCCCTCCGGGTAAGGTGTTGTGATTGCGGGATGAATGGGCGAGACCTACAGTAACCATGTATTTGGGGGTCTCGAACTTCCAGAGGGCAATATCGATGGTGATACCACGCTCGCGCTCGGCTTTCAGCTTGTCCAAGACCCAGGCTATAGTCGACTTTTGTTATCAGAGGGGCCAGGAGCGATGGGGAGCGATAGAAACGCACCATACTTGAAGGACCCCTTTCCGAGCTCAGCGGCCTCCTTCTCGAACTTTTCAATGGTACGCTTGTCGATACCACCGCATTTGTAGATCAGGTGACCAGTGGTGGTGGATTTTCCGGAATCGACGTGCCCGATGACTGTGGGGAGGAAAGAAAATGAAACATCAGACTGGGTTCGACGATCTCAGCAAAACATAGACGGAAACGCACCGACGACGTTAACGTGAATCTTTTCCTTTCCCATTTTAAAGATCTAAGATCGAAAGCGTCAGGACCCTCACCGATGAAGATGGCCATTGTAGGGAACCCCCGAGGCAGATCTAAGCGGGACCCTCGATGTCTGGAGATCGCAGGGGGTTTCGCCACCGCCATGGGGAGCTGCGTCGGGGGCGAATAGACTTACCCAAAGAAAAGAAAATGGAGGTGGAAGGGAGAGGTGGGGGTTTGAGGAAGGAAAGCAGAGGACGAGTCATGATAAAAATTTGTATTCCGCAGAGCAGGTGGGTTCACGTGGGAAACGACTTGATAGCTGATAACTATTACACAACACAGCGACCGAACACAGTGACACGGACACGTAGGGACAGTTTCGATAGGTTATATTATTCGAACGGACACCGGTGCAATTGTTACAGAATCCAGAATGGTGTGGGGTGCCTATGAGATCAATGACATGAGTTTGATCACGCCACAGGTAACGATATCATGCAAGTCACGGGAAGGCTTACATGGCTAATCTTTCTCCTCCCAGGGATTACCAGCCTCCAGTGCCTCTCAAGAAGCGCGAGTCGAGGATTTTCTCGAACGTTGGCCGAGCAGCGACATCTAAGGCGAGGCATGCTCTGACAAGCACCGCGGCATCTCCAAGGGCTCCACCGCCGTCTTCCTCCGTTCCTTCCTGTTCCTTATCCTCGGCACAACGATCATCCAGCGCCATGCTGGCATTGGAAAACGGCGAATCCAATCCTTCTTGAGCTTCCGCGGCATTCAGGAACGGGCATTCCCCAACGATCATTACATAGGCGACAACTCCGAACGCCCATACATCTTGTTCTTTGCCGAAGTAGCGTTCACCTCGGAGGATCTCTGGGCCAGCGTAGTCCAAGCTAATCGGTTTTATATCAGACATCCGGATGAAACGCCCCACATAGCGAAAGTGACTTACGTTCCACTGAACGTATCCCAGCCCCTCTTTTTGACCAATCCAGAACTTCCAAAATCGATAAGCAAACATCGGCCACCTGGACCGAGAATCACGTTTTCGTCCTTGATGTCTCGATGGACTGGAGTCAACAACTCTGTCAGCTGAGAGACCGGGTAGCGAATACAAACGACGGACCGATTCCTTGGGAATGAAGGAAGTAAAGGCCATCAGCGATCTGCCCAAGGTATGATCTGATCATGTGTGGAGGGAGACCGTCTGGGTAACCTTCTACGAGTTCGAAGAGATCAGATGGGGGAGCCGGTTCGATGTCAACCGGCGTGATGCATGGCATGACAAGGTAATAATAGTTGACATCTTCAAAAAAGTCGAGCAACGGGCATATGTTGGGGTGGCCCTCGACCCGGGAGCCCTCTACCCAGTAGTCGTGGGGGTTCTCGGTTCCAGGTTCCATAAGTCGAGTGGGGTCCCATGGCCGGCGAGTCGGGAGTGAGTACGACGTCGCAGAGATGGACGACATTACGTAAATTTCTATGGGTATCGTTCCGTACTTGGGGTGTCGCTTCCAGCAGTCCGCAAGGATACGTGATTTGACGACTTGTTTGATGATTACGGGAGGCTAAGATCGAGGGGGTTAGGCACAAATTTTAGCCCCCCAAAAATTAACAACAAGCTTACCCCGTATGTACCGTCGAGCTGCATCTCCCTAGCACGTTTCACGAGGCCGTATGCACCCCTGCCGATCTCTCGTTCGATTACGAATTCTGAGATGCTTCGTTCGGCGAGGAAGGCATTGGGCTCGCTGTTGGGGGTGGGGGCTCCAACGCTGGCGACACTGAGGAAGCTTGTGGCGCTGTTTGTGCGGACGAGCCTGGTTGTAGCGGGTGGCGGAGAGGGAGGCTCAACCTGAGCGATGGAAACTCTGCCTGCGATAAGAGAGACACGTTGTTGCGAGGATCGGCGACGAGGACGGGAACGTGAAGATGATGCCCGAGAGTTTCTGCGTGAAAAGGTGATGCTTGAAGTGTCTGGAGAGGTTCGGCCGCTAATCGGGCTCAGGGGTCTGGATGAGATGGGAGAGTCGGCGGGTGAAAATGAGGCGGGGTCGGTTGGGAGATTTATAACGGGGTTATTAGATGCAACCGACGAGCGTCGTGAGATCGCCGGTGATGAAGGATGGGACATTCGAGGAGACGGAAGATCCGCAGAGTGTTTGGTGACTGGCGGATCGTGATGAAAAAACCGGTCTGAGTCGGAGTTGGATGGGTCGGGGGAAGGAGTGGCAAAGAAAAGTTTAGAGGTGTCATAACCGTCGTCTGTGGCCTCGGCGATTACCTCCTTCTCCTTCCGCTTCCAGTCGAAACCTCGGCCTATTGAGGTGACCCCCCAGCTGTTTCCTACGCTGGCGGCCCGGTAGGGGAAAGTGCGGTTGGTAGGCCAATCGTCATCGGAGAAGGAGAGGTCTACGGGGTGTACGGAAAGGGGAGCATTGAGCATTATGCCTGGGTAGAAGGAGAGCAAAATATGGGGGTGATTAAGAAAGACGGATGAAGAGAAGATAATTATAAGAGAGGAGGAGGAAAGATGGAGAGCGAGCAAAGAAACAAACGGCGGAGCAACAGATGTAGTCTGAGACCTTTATGATACCCCCCAAACCTGACACGGCTACTCTAGGTGAATACTGCCGACTGAATTATGGAGCATTTCCAGGGTAGACCGCTGCTCTACGGAACATCTAGATGCCTCAAGCCTGTGCATGGCTTGTCGCCGGACCTTCTCCACACGGTTTGGCCATGGCCAACACCTCCAGAGCCTCTCATTAAATTGTTTCCTCCGGTATCCACGCCGGTAATTCCCGAACAATTGACCGGATCAGCGGTGCCCGGCGTCCACTGTCCGGTTTCCGCCATCATTCGGTGGCTTGCCGGTCTTCCCATCCGCTACATACTCCGACATCCCCCCACCCACGTTCGTAACCTCAGGATCTCCAAAACTGTGCGCACTCTTCATCCCGGTAGCTCTAACGATGGATTTCGAGGCGGTTTCTGCGCCGATTGATACCAATATGCTGGTAGCTTGGCGGTCGGAACCGCTGGATGCACCTCGAACCCATCAGATGGGCCCTCTATGCAGAAAACCTGATCGTTGACAACTTTTCACAGAGCCCCATGGCGGCCTCCATTAAAATCGTCAAGAAACGCACGACGCGCTTCAAGTGTGTACATGAATACCAGAGGCAGTTCTATTCGCTAATCTCGTTTCAGGCGCCACCAATCCGACCGCTACAAGAGTGTCAAGGAGAGTTGGAGAAAACCCAAGGGTATTGATAACAGGGTTCGCAGGCGATTTAAGGGTCAAGCTGCTATGCCCAAGGTTTGTAAACACTGCGATTTTACTGTTTCCTCGTCTTCACGTTATTCGTCAGATCGGATATGGCAGCAACAAGAAGGTCTGTTAGATGGTCAAAAAAAATACACCCAAACATGAACCTTACTCTTAATCGCAGACACGACACCTTCTCCCCAGCGGGTTGAAGAAGTTCCTGGTCAATAACGTCCGGGAGGTTGACCTGCTGTTGATGCACAATGGCAAGTACGCTGCAGAGATCGCCCACAATGTGAGCAGCCGCAATCGGACCGTCATCTTGGAACGGTGTGTCTACAATTTCAAGAATGGCAGAGCGTCCCTTGGACTGATTTATTGTTTCAGGGCAAAGGTTTTGGGTATCAAAGTGACCAACCCAGCCGCTCGTCTGAGGTCAGAAGAGTAATTTGGGGGCTTGCAGTTTTCTGTCGTTTTCTACCATCATGTATTGTTCCATGAATGCCATGCGGTGTCATCATCATGCAACCCCCTGTGTCACAGCTGTTGTCGAATTAGCGCTTGATTCGATCACTTCTATCACAATCGATGACCACCAGGTAGGCCCCTCTCAGGCCTCAGAACGCAAAGGGGATGCTTTCGAACTTTGGAAAAACAGAATCGCCACTCACGCAGACTCCTGGTACACGGGGAACGGTGCATCTCCTAACGCGTCTCCGATCCGATTAAGCGATTGTTGACGCACCCTACAGGAGAGCAGCTGAACCGTCAGCTAGATGGTTGGCTATCTGCCGTGAACCCGCAGCCTGAGGAGAACTACACACCGCCTATCACAGGATGTAAGGCGGTCATTGCTCCGTATGCCCCCATTTGGTTTCTGTTCTACCCAGGAGCTGATCACAGATCATGAATCCAGCCACGCAGGATACTCGTATTCGGGGCCAGCCGCTGCTTGGGCCTATAAGAGTATCGACACTACCGGGATGTGGGTTCCATCAAACTATCAGGTTTCTGTGTTTTACTTGCTCATGAGTAACCTCAGAAGGCGGGTGTTCATTCTCGGACCGGCCCACCATGTTTATCTGAACGGCTGCGCGTTATCTAAATGCAAGACTTATGCGACCCCCATCGGGGATCTTCCGCTTGACCTAAAAAGTGGGTTTCGCCTCCTCTAGGGGTTTATAATGCGATTAAGGAATGCGATACTTAGCCATCGCTGAATTGCATGCCACGGGGAATTTCAGCGATATGGAAATAGAGACCGACAAAGATGAGCACAGCATTGAAATGCACCTGCCTTACGTGCGTAAGGTGTTCGAAGGGTGGGGATGCAATTCCGAGAGTGCGTTTCTAGGTTGACCATCCCTGTAGGTTGGATATATCTATCGTTCCCATCCTCGTCGGTGCGATAGATCGTAAAGCGGAAGCTCGATTCGGGAAAGTTATCGCGCCGTTCCTCGCGAGAGAGGACACATTTTGCGTTGTCTCTAGTGATTTTTGCCATTGGTGAGTAGGCACAGTTCTGCTTCCCAGCGAAGCAGTAAATGACGCTGCTCATGTCAGGGGAACGCGATTCTCCTACACCTTCTACTATCCACAACCGCCACCCAGTACCACGGGTGCTATTCGTCTCTCTCGCAGCGGTCCACCGCCTTCCGACAACCACCCGATCCACCAATCGATTTCCGTTTTGGATCGCGAAGCGATGAAAATACTGACTCTCCCTCCGTCAAAAGCCTCTCAAGCTCACCTCGAGTTCTCTGAGTACCTCACTAGGACGAAGAACACGATATGTGGACGTCACCCGATCGGGGTCCTCCTTGGTGCGTTGTCTGAGCTGGAGAAGGGGGATAAGTTGGCAGAGATCAAGTGGGTGAGGTATGAGCAGAGCAGTGAGTGTCTTGATATCAGCGATTCGAGCGTTAGCTATGCGAGTGCGTATGTCAAGTTCTGATTAGATAAAACAAAACGGAGGAGTGTGCGTCGACCCTGTGTTGTATGCGGTAGAACTAGAAGGACCTCACTGTAGAAACAAAACCCGGCTCGTTGTACTTGTCAATGGTCATCTTAGATGGATATCGAATATTGAGTGTGTGCCTGGGTCGATAGATTCATACGTAGGTGGCCCCGGTTTGCTGATCCTATGGAGCATTTTCGGATCAAGTTGACCC
>Ga0307515_10016572_pt1 | contig 13486 bp, 18 predicted proteins | sample 17_EM_MG_FD_194513 | JGI IMG/M metagenome (GOLD analysis project Ga0307515, IMG submission 194513) | Populus trichocarpa ectomycorrhiza microbial communities from riparian zone in the Pacific Northwest, United States - 17_EM | ecosystem: Host-associated > Plants > Roots > Unclassified | place...
GAATGTGGAGCTAGTCCACAAAGAGGTGAACCAGTGGGTGATCCAGCTGGAGTGGGAGTTGGTGAACTCTCAGCAGGACGTGGTGATGTTGGTGGTAGAGCAGGAGCAGATGGGAGAGTGGTGGGAGCAGATCTGGAACGTGATTGTGGACCAGACCAGGGTTATCCAGGAGTTGACTAACTTCATGCACTTAGTCAACAAGTGGGCAGTGGTGGCTCAACATGGTCCAGGTAACCTGATCATGGTTGATGATAGGGAGGACCATGAGAGGGAGGCAGATGAACTCTTGGAGTTCTACGCTCATCCAGTGATTCCCGAGGACAGGGTCCTTAGGGAGATCAACAAGGATGAGGAGGACGCACCGCCAGACTATGTGCAGTAGATAGGAGTTCCAATAGATGCCCTTTCACCTTGAACTTGAGTGTGACCAGATAAGATAAGATAATAAGATAAGATAAGGGAAAAAGGGTATCAGTGAATGAGTGTGGGTTTGAGTTGGACTGTTTTTGTATGACCAAGGGATGGATGCTTGGGACTTAGCCGTGAAAAGGAAAGAAAGAAGGTGGAAAACATAATACCTTGTAGTAATCAGAGGAAGCTAGGGATGGTAGTGAATGAGATGTGCTTCTAGCATGGGTAGCTTGGAATGGGAGAATATCTCCACTCATTGAAATCCCAACCACAAGTGTAAATCCTCACTTCTCATCCTTTCCAACTACATCAACCTGCTTTAAACCTTTAGGTATGTGTTAGAATCTGTTCCACGGTTCTAACACAACCTGGAACTCTGGTGAGTTTCCGAGGTATGTTTCATTCGTTTATTTGTTTTCTGGAAACTCTGGACTTTCCAATGTTTTCCGTTTCTGGAAAACTCCGGACTCCAACATTTTCCAATATGTTTGTTTTTTGTTATTAGTCATATGTTATGTACTTCACCTTTCACCTGTGACTCTGTCTGCAGTAGGTAGTACTTCACGTTTCTCGGACTCCACAGTTTCCCCCTGTTTCACTTATTGTTCTCGCTTATATACTCAGGTCCTCTTCTCTGTACCTGGACCAATTTTCTTCCACTCATTAGTTTATAACCACTTGTATTCGTAGCTGGTACCTCAGAATTAAGATTGCTGTATCCTCCTTGTCTCACTCGTCCTCTCCTTTGTCTTCCTCTCCTCTCAGAGATCTGAGATCTCTCTCCTACTCGTTACTCGTCTCTGGTTCTGGAAATTCTGGAGTCCAGAATTCCCACGCTCCCTCACACTCAGAAATCCAGGATCCCTGACACTGGGGACAAGGGCCCAAATACCCACTGGGTACATGGTGAAAACATTGAGATTGCAGTCAACATGTGACTCCAATGTGCCCAGTGATCAAATGCTGAGTACATTTTGAATATACTCCACTATGTGCCCCAGATATGCCCAGTGGGCACATACTGAGTACATTTTGAATGTTCCCAGCCATGTGACTCCAATGTACCCAGTGGGCAAACAATCAGGCACATTTTGAATGTTCGGTGAAATCCAATCACAATGTGCCCAGTGGGTAAAATGCTGAATATATTCAAAATATATCTTGCCGAAAAAGTTCAATGTAACCAATGGCCAAAGATTGATCAGATTGACAATGTACCTTGTCATGTGACTCTTATGTATCCAAATAAAAGGTCTGGATACATCTGGAACAATGTGCTGAACACACTGGAGAAAACAACAACATTCAAAATGTACCCTACAAAATGGTCACATTTTGTCCAAACTCTGGATATATTGTAAATGTGCTGACTGAATTTGCCCAAGTTACATTTTTGGGCAAATTCTGAATGTAATCTACATGTTCCGATAAGGCCACAACTTGATCCGAGCATTCGGTCTATTGAAAATATGCCCATACTTTACCCACTGGGCATATTGGAGTCATATTTTTGTGAATATTGAAAATATTCCTGGTTGTTTACCCACTGGGTACATTGGAGTCACATGGCTGGGCACATTCAAAATGTACTCAGTATGTGCCCACTGGGCATATCTGGGTCACATAGCGGAGTATATTCAAAATGTACTCAGCATTTGATCGCTGGGCATATTGGAGTCACACGTTGACTGCGATCTCAATGTTTTCACCATGTACCCAGTGGGTATTTGGGCCCTTGTCCCCAGTGTGAGAGGAGGAGGTGGAGATTGGCTTGGTACTTCTTATTGTCTGGATCGCTGATGGTATTGATATCAATGTCACCATGCCCAGACCTGTTGTTATTAGCATCGCAGTCATTGGGCTTGAGCAGCGCAGGGTAGTAATGGCCTGTGCCTGGTTTATGTTGTCCACATCAGCAAACCTCAAAATCGCTTTTTTGCTTTTTCAGCACTTTTCCGTCACTTATCACTTTTTTGGGCACTTTTTTACTTCTCAACGCTTTTCCACTTTTTTGAATACTTTTCGAGCAACTTATTTCTTACTTATAGCTGTTCCAAAAAAAGTTGCCAAATCAGCATTCGAGTATAAAAAAAATTATAATAATAACTTTTCGGTTTTGTTGACTTGACTCCTCCGAGCCCTCTGCCTGGCCAGCAGATAACTCACGCCAATGCTCAGTTCCTGACCACCCGCGCTCACCATTCCTCGGACAGAAAAAAAGAACACATTGCCCCACAAAGAGTATCTAAATGCATGGTCGGAAGTTCACTGAGGACCTTCGCTGGGCGGCCGTTCGCGCTCAGCATTATGGGCTCAACCCTATTGCCACATCAGCCCTGACTGGAGTCAGTGAACGACAAATACAACGAATCCGTGACTGTTACACTCAGACAGGGGATGTACGAATGATGCATGATCAATGGCCCCCTGCTGCACTGGTTTTCCTGAGACCCACTACACCAACTCCCCCAAGTTCTGTCATTACAATTTTTCCGAGCCCCGCCATGCCGGTCGTCCTGGATCCCGCTACAGACGTACTTCCACTGACCACCAGTCCCGAGTTTCCACCCGCCCACTCTCACTGGAACCGTGGCATGATCTCCCAGATCAATTCGACATCACAAAGTACCAGGAGGATCCTTCCCCATTCCCCGCTCTGCAAGAGTGGTTCACCAGTATTGATAGTGACCCCACACGGTGTATCCATGGTAATGAATACTCGCAGTACAGCCACGCGTTCGACCTCCATGGGTGTCACTCCTGGACTTGGAAGGAGTCGGACCGCATCAGCTCTTCAAACAGTTTGGTATTTCAGAGGCTGCAGCTTGTCGCCTTCTCAACTTTGCTGAGGAGGACATCCATTACATCCGAGATGGTGTTTACACATCTCGCACTTGTGCTTAGATAGTTGTCTATTTCCCTCCCCCAAAATGTAGCCCTGTATCCATATCTACGCAATATGCTTTGTGCAGTACTGGTTCTTTTTCTAGTATGAGATTAGGGTTCAGGCCTAGCGAGTACCCTTTTTATATATCTTACAAGTGGGGTGATGACGGGCGATCGACGGTGAAGCGTAGGGTGTAGATGGCAGATGTAGTTGATTGCTCGAAGTAGGAGTAACGGAAAGGGGACAAGAAAAAAAAAGGGGCGATTCCCATAAGTGGCGCTTTTAAATACGTAACAGGAACTGGTGTGGATGATATGTAGTTTACGAGACAGGAGCAATGGCTAGTGGATAGGACTACATGGCATGAGGCGGGACCGAATTATGTAGACAGAAGAGGAGTGACTCCCGACGAACCTCCAGCTGAAGCTTGCGAGTCGTCATGTTGTGCTTGATGACGATAGGTGTCTTAAGGAGAGGATGTTCGGCGAGGACCGTACGATATCCTTGGCGGCGCTTCTTGTTTGCCGTGGCAAGTAGGTCCTTTCGTGCCTCAAAGCTGTGGAAGAGAGAGTTGTAGACGTCGAGGGCAGACTCCCATTGAACCCAGGTTATGTTGGAGATGGTGATGGATCCTGGAGTGGCAGCGACAAGCTGCATATTGACTTTGCAGAAGTCAATATTTCAGATACTGGAGGTCTAGACATTTGACGCACCCTCATTCATCCTCTGAACCGTGGAGACGTACGAATGACCTGGCTGCAATTCAAGTGGTCCCGTGCAGCTTCCTGCACATGCCGACTCTTGAAGTGGGGTTCGAGGGGAATGGGTACAAGTAGGAGGGGGTGGTCGGCATAGACAATAAGGTACAAAGTGAACCGTTGTTTCTGGGCTTTGTCTAGGAGGTGTATGCGTGCCTGGGAGCTGCGAATCAAGTGACGATATACGTCGGCGGGCTTTGTCCAGTTGGCAGACGTTGGGTTCGGGATTCGGATGTAATTCCCCCATGATCCACCAAAGTCCATGCGTAGGGGCAGGAGAGTTGCTGATGAGACAAGAAGACAAGGGGAAGACACAGAGTGAGGTGAATAGCGAGTTGGTTGGCAAGAAACCGGCGATGTGGAAGGTAAAGGTGAGTCTGGAGTTGCGAGACAGGGATCAGATCACGGTACTTTTGGCATCACACACCATGTATGTGCCATGGCCGTGTGGTTACGTTTTGACGGCCATAGCATATTCTTTTCTTGAAAGGTACTGATGGGGGTTCCGATCGGACAGGTCATGAAGGGAAGCTGTCATTTCGACAGGTGTGGCGCTCAATTCTTATTGGAGCGGAACTCATTTCGGCGTCAGTAATAATTCAAAAAAGCTTATCACAAGGTTCTATAATTCATGGTAGGCTTGAACCTTAAGTTGTTTCTTGACTGGCGCTGGCACGGAGCGCTGGGTGTCCGCGGGGGACTTTGCATTCGTTCTGCTGGCTTCATTTTTATAGTCATCACACTTAGCAGAATAAGATTTGAATTATTGAACGGAGTTTGGGGGAATCAAAGATTCAACCTCCACCAAAAAGTGGCAAAAGAAAAGGATTTTCAGCGAAAATCGCAAGGCAGACGACGAAAAAGGGGCAGAAAAGGTAAGGTAATGAGTGAGGACAACGTGATCAACAAACAAGCGACGGACAAGCGAGCAACGAAAATTAAAACAACAAGAGCCAGAGGCGTGAGACAGAAATTAAAATAAAAGCGAGCGCGGCAAAGGCGTGAGCGCGCGAGAGGCAAAATAAAATTAACAAAAGAGCGGGGCAACAAAAGAGACTGGAGGCGCGAGCAAGCAAGAAAGAGAGAAAACGCGAGCAGAAAACGCAAGGGGCGGCGAAACAAAAACTTGAAGACGGGATCAAAAACGGCGAAAATAAAAAGGGCAAGCACTGGAACACTGGCGAGGCGCAGAAACACCTGAGGCACGTGAGATAAACTCAGACTGCGTTCGATGTCAGGCGACGAGCGGGTGGGCAAAAACGTGGGTTTATAGAATTTTCGGGGCCAGAACACAAGGTAGTGGTACAACTGTAGGGGTGGGCTAAACTACAGTAACGGAGGGAGGGGAGTAGTTACTAAGGTAACGACGACGGTGGCGGTTAGGGTGGCACCTGAGAAAGGCTGCGACGAGTCCACGGTATGTCTCTTGTGGGGTGTTGGTGAGTATGAGGTACATGTCCAAGGAAAGGCAGAGGTATCGGTCATTGATATTGAGCTCCTCCTCGATTGGGTTTCTGAGGCGATCAAGATCATCTTCCTCAAACTGGGTGCTGACCGAAGCATTCCTGATCTCCTTGATAGCAGCAACTGTATCTTTGAGGTCATTGAGGTGTATCGTAATTTCTTGAGCATCAGTATATCGGGGTTTCCTGTTCCCATGCCATATCCGGAGTCACCGGAGGCACCAGGTCCCTCGTCCTCCTGGTCAAGGTCTAGGTCAAGATCAGGGGCCGGTTGGATCTCTGGTTGTGACAAAGGGGGCTGGCTGTTGGGAGGAAGATCAATGGAGGGAGAACCTGGAGGGGGGCTGGACGGAGAATTGCCACGAGGAGGCACTGGTATGTCATGAGGGATAATATCTGCTTTCTGGTTAGCGGAAGATATGGTTATACAGATACATTAACCCAACCTTGTCCATCGCCATCTGGTGTACCTATGACTTGCTGTTCATCGTCTAAAATGACCTGCTTGGTGCAACGGTTGATTCCAGCTGGGAGAGGTTTTCCGATGGCCCTCTTACCGGCTGTGTTTCCATTATACCCTGCTGGTTGTTTTGCCAGACCCTCTTACTATGGGTTCCCTGGGTATCACCATCATCAGCATAACGCTTTCTCCTCCTCGGAGCATCTGGCAGTGGGGCAAGACGATCAGGGAAACATTGTCAGATGAGTTGTTGATGTTCTTGGTCCCGAAGCTCTCTCTCGTGCTTGGAACGAGTCCTTTCAGTGACATCACGCCCACCCTTGCAGCGGATGGAACAAGTGCACCAGACCATGGGAAGATACAGGATAGAGTAGATAATCTGCCATTATGGTTGCAGGCATGCTAAAAATTCCCAAGGTCAGAAAACATCGACCAACATCAATCTCCCTCAGCCTCATCAATTTGTGTCTATTTGTATCATCCTGCCTCAACGGACTTTTTGTTGGGGTTCAGACCCCAACAGCATCAACATCCAGATCGAGTTTTCAGAATTGACGGAATGTGATAGCGTCACCCAGTTAATCAACTTCACTCTCCGCAGAGCCAAAGCGGGGCTCGAACAGGGGCAAGCCATTTTTCGATGACAAAGTTCCCTGCGCCGATTCTGATCAATCACCACACTTACGCAATCAGGCTGCCGACCATCTCCGGAAGGGCAAGAACAATGTCATGGTATTCCCGCACTTTGACTATGACATGGCCGTGCTCACCAAGGGCGATGATAACCTCGTGCCTACCCATAACACGTTCGGAGCCGACAAGTTAAGGTACAGCGTCAACTTCGGAAAGAACTGGACAGATTGGACAGATTGGGAAGACCATGACCATCCCGAAGTTGGCGTTCAAGAACAGGAAATCTGGGAGGAATATGAGCGAGAACCCAGGGAACCGCCGCCTTTTTTTCAGGCACGCGGCCTCGGCGGAATTTCTACTCGAGGTTAGCAGGTTGCTCCGATGCACCGTCAAATGGCGCCGGATTTCTCATTAATTTCCAAAAACCTTTCATACAGGTCGCTCTCACGATCTCAATCGTTCTCGCAGGAGCTATCTCAGCCAAATCACGTAAACCCTCGTTCTCCAGCAGCCACGGAAGCAATCATTATAGTCGAGTCGCTCACATGTATCGCTCCTCAGTTCTTTATCTTTGCTGAGGAGTAAGTCTACTATGTTTTCCTTCTATGCCATGCATCCCTAACCTATAGTATCTACAGCGTCTCGCTAACGAGTGTGTTAGCTTCAACACATGAGAACAAGATCGCACTTTTGGAAGGGTCGTTGAGGGCGAAGGAGTCCAAGGCCCATGGCTTCACCAATTCCGTCCCTACTATTAGGATAAACGGCTCTGCGATTGCCTCACCAGTGGTTCGGATCGAATCTGGGGAGAGTGAGGAGTTCGTGACGCCTACCGAGGATTGTCCCAACTACGAGGACACAAGCGGGAGGTCGGTTCCCGTTTCTTCCTCTCCGATCCCTCCGGTGGACCTATCTCCCAGCATGATGATCAATTCAAAGTCATCAGGGTGGTGGAACGGATAGCCACCAGGAGTTCCCCCACTCACCAGATCCCTTGAACCCGAACCTTCCAGTGTCTCGTCGCTTGCCTGCACTCTCAACACCTTCTGCTCCCTGGCGGCGGGCCGCCTTCCTTCAGCTTGTCCAGGATCCACCTAGATGTGGCGCGAGCCGACCACGAGATACTCTTCCTCATGTTCTTCTGCCTACAGACAACTGGGAAACCCTTCTTTCAGTTGGAATACGAACGCACGTAAGCAGGTCCGGCGCACCAATCCAATTCCGATATGACCATATTCGGAATGGCGACAACGCCCGGCCACCGCGAGGCCACCGAGAAGCAGGCTAGGGAGTCTTCCATCATTTTTGAACGGCTCAAAGAAGAGCACACCAGTCAGTTCGTGTCGCTGAACTCGCAAAAGAAGGCTTACTCTCAATCCCAGACCGCTCAGGAGAAGGTTGTCCGAGAGTTGCGGGAAGCTCACTCTAAGGTCATTTCTCAGAAGGAAGCCAATTTTGCCCACGACTTGGAAAGGCTCTAGGTCGAACATGAGAAGGCTTTGTCTCCAGCTATCGAGTCCCATGCTTCTGTCGTTGAGAAGGTTCGATCGGATCATGCAACGGCGTTGTCGAAGCTGCAGGCGGAATTTCAGGCTGAATCTATGCGAGCGACTGGATAAACTGGTGGAAGACGCGAAGGGTGGAGTAGCTGCTTTCGAACATCAAGTGACGGGGAAGCTCGAGGTCAGCCGGAAGGAAGCCGCCGACCAGCAGGTACTCATCCCCCAAGAGATCGAACAGGGTCACGAGCACGCTACCAACCGGCTGAAGGTGTCTCACCAAACGACTCTCCAAGAGGCTAAGAGGAAGGCCTTTGACGAACAGAATAAACTCTGCCAGTCCCATATACAAGAAATCGAGAGGCTCAAGCCTGAACACACCGTTGCTCTCGCTGAGCTCAAGGCTGCCTCACATACTTCCCATACCCAGAGACGACAGTCGCTTGCCGATGCCCATTCCATTCTCATTTCGGAACTAGATTCCGAGCACAACCGGGCCCTGTCGGAGGCTGAGGAAAAGTTCAAGAACAAGTGTTCCGCTTTGGTCGACGCTCACTCCAGGGGACTCGACAGACGACGAAAGGGCCCAATCGAGAACGCACCAAGCTGACAAAGTCCCACAAATCGGCTATCTCCCAGCTACTCTCCAATCAGCAGTCTACGGCTGACAACACGCAGTCTGCGCGAAGTTTTTAGATGGTCTGGAGGTATTGACCCTCAGAGGCCGCCAGAGCAGAGTACGACGAGAACCTGCCCCAGGAAAGAGGGCAGCGAAAGGCTTCTCTTGTTGAATTGGACACAACCAGGAACTCAGTCCTCTCACCGAGGAGTTGGCCGTCCTCAGATCTTCGTCATCCGAAATGGCTAGTGACTGTTCTGTTGTTAGCCATATCATAGCGGTGCGGGCGCCAGTCCCCGGCTCCTTTCGGGTGGGAACGACGTTGTTTATTGATAATGCACATACATTCAGATATACATGTTCTTCTTCTCTTGACAAGATCATCGGGTTGAGGAGTAACTGAGGTAAGGCGGGTGTTGAACGTCAATGTTTCATGTGTCTAAATTAACCCATTGAGAAGTGGGACGTAAAAGCTCGTAAAGTGCCCTGAACAACGGAAAGCGAAGCAAATAACCAAAGCATAGATAAAGGGTTATTACTTGGCATCTCAGGGCCAGTGGTCCCGCGCCCTCATTGTCAGCTGGCTGCTAGGCTGAGCCGCGCACCGAGCTCATCCAGTGATTCTCGTGCCCTGCGTGCCAATCCTCCTTCCGTGCTAGACAATCCAATCCTGGTATCGGCTTCTTGAGGATATGGCGACAGCGACCGAGTTCGTGGGGACCCACCACCCATCACTTCAGACTGGAAAGTGAATTCCGGGTGTGAAGAGGGCTTCGACGAGTAGTTGAGCAAGCTCCAGATCCGCACAGCACCGTCATGAACTGAGTTCCGATCTGTGGCCTTGCCATCGATCAGGGAGCTCGAAACCCTCTCCTTAGCCTCGTCCCTAATTCCAATCATCCTGTTCGTCGCGATTGTACTCCGCACAAGACCCATGAACCTAGCTCGCGCAGCAGATACTTCCACCTTCTGCTCCGTGGATGACTGTGGCGTGGTCTGTGATGCGACAGAGGAGGCATCGGATGGACGCCCGCTAGGTTCGTCGGAGTTTCGCTCTTCTTTGCGGCAAAGCTGGAACCAAACCGCAGGCTCTGTGGGAGATGCAAGATCTGGCTTTGGGGCCATGATCCCAGTGCTTGGTAGAATCACCGGACTGGCGTATAGCGGAGGGCTGGACTCGACCTCGACACTATCTGCACTTCCAGCGCTGCCAGAGCTTCAGCCAAAAATTGCGCTCATCCGTCTGAGAGGAGTCGTTGCGCATCGAACAACTCGGGCGCTCCAAGTGAGGGTGGCCATCGATTTCTCTGGCGCGGCCTGCTTCACTCATAGCTAGTGGCTGTAACGTTGTCAAGGATTCCAGCGAACCACTTTTTCCCGTCATGCCGGTTGAAAATAATGCGTTCGGAGGTAAACCAAGCGGAAACGGCTGTGAGACCAAAAGAGCTAAAGGTGGAGAAGACAGTCGTGAGAGTCGAGATCACGGTGTGCTGAAACTGAGGTCAGCCAGAGTGGAAATTAGGATCCACGAGGTAACATTACCTGATTTGAGGGATAGGCGAATGCGACCAGACCAGCAGAAAAGCAAGCGACGGATGATACGAGGAATATCAGAGGAGATCGCCTGTGGAAATGAACAATTAGGTGACGTCCTCGTGATTACTTATCTGACGCCATTCAAATGGGACACATACTTGATCCACATGTTGGCCCACAACGGTACGAAGTGGCGCGGAGAACGGTTGGAAGAGAGGCGTCAAGCAAAGCAGAAGGGCAATGACAGATCAACGTACTACATGACCTGCTCCAGGTCAACCCCAGCAAACTGTTGACGGCAGCGGCTGGAAGGTGTGACTACGGAGGGGTCTTCCACACGCAATGTGAAAACTCACCTATAATGAATACCAGCGATGTGAATCAGAACGCGTTGACTGCATTTGCGGCCAGGCTGGCGGTATCACCGAACGAGAACTGCAAGCTGGTGGCAGTTACCGAGGAAAAGAAGGTCGCAATAGTCGAGAGGTTGAGCAGGCTATGTGCGCCATGTCTCTGTGAGAATTTAATTGCAGGGATGCCTGAAACGTTTGAGTAAGGTTGACCGAGATTCTGGACCGACACGGACTGGAAGAACTTGCCGACGTCGATGAACAGAGACAGGGCCGAAGTGATGTTCTCTATGTGTTCTCCGAGAGCTGATGACAGGTTGTGGAGGTATCTTTGAATGGCGGGATACCTGAATTGACCTGAAGTAATAATCAGCACGAATCGAGTAAATCCCGTTCGACAATCGACGTACCGTGATATTGACCAAGGCACGATGCCCAGTACTACGCCGCCACAAGTGTCAACGAGACCGGCCTTGGTGGCAAGTTTAAGCCTATCTTGAGATCTCCATGGAAGGCTAAAATTGACGCATTGACCACCTCGTCCGTGAACTCTGGGAACTCGTTGAGGCATTCGAGGAAAGTTGTCATGTCTTCAGTGAACCGAGAAATTTGGTCAGGGAAGTGCTCTGGGTCCAAACCATCCATGGTTACAGGCGTCCTGAGGTTCGGCGGAGGCTTCAGTCGATGACGCTTTGTTCTCAAAAGTGCGTTGTTTGGTTGGGTAGACCCGTCCTGGTGCTGGACCTTTCTGGGAAACAAGTCCGCAGCATTCTCGTGAAATGGGTAAAGTTTCTCCCACCTGTTCACCAGCCATGTTCGCTCGACGATCCGCCGCAGTGTCGCAGGCATCTCGTACTGGTACTGAGCTACCATCTCCAAGATCTCGTTTCCATAGTTGTGGCAGCCGGCGCCACGGAACATGAACAGCCAGAATGTGTAGATAAGCCACATGAGCCCAACTTCTTCGTGCCGGATGGCGTCAGAGAAAACCCAGAACGTTAGCGCATCTCGCATAAAGAGTTTGCTGTGCTTCAGGACCTCGTCGGTGCCATGATAGGTATCCGCTCCAAATCCCAATGTATACTCATCAACGATGGTACACACGACGTTGTTGAACTCCTCCCATTGGGGGCTTCCACCCATCCAGCTGCTCGGCAGTGTCAAACTTGAGGATGATCCTGACCAAGCGATTTGTTAGCGAGTGCACCTATAGTTAGAACTGCTATCGCCAATACCGAGTAATGTCAAGCAAGCGGGCAGCAAGCGAGTGCTCCACAAGCTCCCGTGCCTGGTTGAATTCTGGCTTCTTTTTGTCTAGCTTGTAGCGTCGAGGACGAGTGGGGTGGCGATCCAGGCAGCTAGCGTCACTGTCAGATTCACCAAGGTGGGTGCGGATGAGCATGTAGATCACATTCAGTTGGAAATGGAATGGCATCGCAGCCTCCTGAACCCAATCCATCCTTCCCCAAGCCTCTGGTTCGGTCGCCCGAATGTGCTTCATGAGACGGAGGTTCCATATCGTCAGCCAGTCCCCAACAAAGAACCGGAGTGTTGAAGATGCCACTTCTGCTGTGAGGCCTAGGATGTGACGGATCAAGCACTGAACCACCCGGATGGTCCCTTGGATAGACGCCTCTTCTTCATTCAGTGCACGGAGCGGGTAGAATTCGGTCTTCGTCCCAGCGCCATCCACCTGCCGGATAGTGAGCTTCTTGGCAGCGACCTTTTTTTGGATCTTCTTGATGCGAGTGGTTTTTCCGGTGAGACTGCGCAGGTTGTCGAGAAGGATCGACCGGACAGCATGGCAGAAAGCGTCACGGAGCTGTTGTTGCTGTTCAGTGGTTGGGACGAGCTTGTGGAGGGATATCTCTCGCCGGCCACCAATCTTCCACCCCTGCTCTAGCATACTGCAAGCATTTCTGAACATGGTGGTCACGAGGCAGGCGGGGAGTGCAATGATGGCAGATGTGGTCGCATTGATCCGCTCCGTGGCATTGTGCAGCCGCTGCGAAGCTTTTCGGAAAGTGAAATTGATGTTGTCATAAACAAGACACCACAGCCGCCTCCCAGATTGTACAAAATTCCTCGCGCGCCTTTTGGAGCTCTCGGTGAGCTGGATCAGTGTAGATTCTACAGAACTGGTTTGTTGTGAGAGGTTACGAAACGGAGCAAGCCTGAACACCTACTCATAGCTGATAGACACCCCCATGTGGTTGCACACACTCAAAACACGTTTTGTGGCACCGGGGATTCCGGGGAGTAGCCCCATGAGTATTTGGAAGGCATTTTTGGCCCGGTTCTTCGTAAAAAGGAGGATGCTTATGATGACGACACAAGCCTGCCATGAAGAACTAGCTTAGCTGAAAAGGCAGAGCAAAACAAGAGTAAAGGCTCAAAAAATCTCGCCCTGCTCTCCTTACGGACAGATGGTTCCTGCTTCTGCCTCTCTGAGCGGTTCCATGAGGTAGCGATGGTACTCAGGAGCAGCCACAGGCATGGAAGGGTCCCCCTATATACTCCTTCAAGTTCAGCGAGGAGAAAGTTTTCGTCCAAGTCGTCGGCCTCAATTTTCGTTGTCGGGACACTGAGGGAGTCCATCTTGCACGCCTTGTCAGTCTCCCTGATGAGGATCTTCCCTGCTCTCTTGATGACAACGCCTTCGAGGTAGCCCCGGCTGTTCACAGGGCAGTGTTCAAACCAGAGGTTTACCAACTCCTCTGGAGCAAACCGAGAACCATCAACCTTGGCCAAACAGCACCCTCGCTGCGTCGAGACCAAGGGATCCTGGGACGAGTAGAAAGCGATGAGAAAATCGTTCAGGGACATGTTACAGGAGCGGATGAATGCAGTGATCTCTTTGACTCGCCGCG
>Ga0307515_10016574_pt1 | contig 13485 bp, 13 predicted proteins | sample 17_EM_MG_FD_194513 | JGI IMG/M metagenome (GOLD analysis project Ga0307515, IMG submission 194513) | Populus trichocarpa ectomycorrhiza microbial communities from riparian zone in the Pacific Northwest, United States - 17_EM | ecosystem: Host-associated > Plants > Roots > Unclassified | place...
CGGCGTGGCGCAGCACCGAATCGGCGGCCGAGCCGAGCGCGCCTTCGAGCGGCTCCATGCCCCGCGCGCCGAGGATGATCAGCTCGCAGCCGCAGCGCTCGGCGATGTCGACGATCTGGTGCCCCGGGTCGCCGTGGCCGACCTCGGTCTCGAACTCGATGCCGGCGGCGCGCAGCAGCGCTTGCGCGGGCGCCAGCGAGTGCTCGGCGGCGGCCTCGCTGACCTGCTCGATCACCTCGGCGTTGTGCGCCACGACGACCTCGTACAGCGAAGCCGGCTCCTGCACGTTGGCGAGCACGAAGCTTGCACGCAGGCCGTCGCTCGCGAGCCGCAGCGCGTGGCGCACCGCTTCGAGCGCGTTTTCGGAGCCGTCGACCGGCAGCAGAATTTTCATGGGGTGTCTCTCTTGTGTGGTGAGTGAGGCGAATGCGTTGAGCTTACGGCCTGCGCGGGGTTGCGATCCGGGTGACACTTCGATCTTCACAAGAACACATTGACACCCGTTGGACACCCTGATTCGCCTGATCGCCGAGTTCGGCCTGCTGGTCGTCTTCGTCAACATCCTCGTGCAGCAGCTCGGCGCGCCGGTGCCCGGCTACCCGATGCTGATGATCACCGGCGCCCTGGCCGCGCGCGGCGAACTCAACGTGCTGGCGCTGCTCGGCACCGCGGTGCTCGCGTGCCTGATCGCCGACAGCATCTGGTACGCGATCGGCGCGCGCAACGGTCGCCGCGTGCTGCGCACGCTGTGCCGCATCTCGCTCTCGCCCGACGGCTGCGTGCGCCAGACCGAGTCGATCTTCACGCGCTTCGGCGCGCCCTCGCTGCTGCTCGCCAAGTTCATCCCCGGCTTCGCGTCGGTCGCGACGGCACTGGCGGGTGCGATGCACATCCCGCGCGGCGCGTTCCTGCTGTTCGACGCGCTCGGCGCGGCGATCTGGGTCGGCGTCGGGCTGGCGCTGGGCTGGCTGTTCGCGCCGGCGATCCGCGAGATTGCCGCGGGGCTCGCGCAATTCGGGCAATGGGGGCTGATGTTCATCGCGTTCGTGATCGCGCTGTTCATCGCCGCGAAGTGGTGGCAGCGCCACCGCTTCAACGTGCAGCTGCGGATGGCTCGGCTGTCGGTCGAATCGCTGTCAGAGCTGCTCGACCGCGGCGAGCGGCCGCTGATCGTCGACGTGCGCTCGAAGGCAGCGCGCGATGACGGGCGCATCCCCGGCGCGATCCTGTCGCTGGGCGACGAGCTCGCGCCCGAGCTGATCGCACACCCGAAGGATGCGCTGATCGTCGTCTACTGCGCCTGCCCGAACGATGCCTCGGCGGTGATCGCGGCGCGCAAGTTGCTGGAACGCGGCTTTCGCGATGTGCGGCCGCTGGCCGGCGGGATCGACGCCTGGACCGCCGCAGGGCTTGCGCTCGAGGCTTGATCCGCTTCAGCTTTTCAAAGAGGCCGACAACGAGGCCGCATTACGCTGACCCTGGTCCTCCATGTTGTTGTTGAAGACAACGTGTGTCGCGAGCGCCTGTGCGGCGATGCGCCTGACCTTCTGCGCCAGCTCGCTCAGCTCGGCTTCGGGGTAGTCGTAGTTGAAGCGCTCCGACGAATCGCTCGTGCCCTTGATGTTCCAGGTCTCGACGTTGCGGCCATGCAGGCGCAGCAGCGCGTAACGTGGGTGCGTGACTTCCCACAACGCCGGCACGCTGTTCGCGAAGCCCTGCGGGCCGTCGACCACGGTGTGGACGACACCGAGCTCGCGCTCGAACGCAAGCGTCGACGCGACCGCCTGCGCGTCGGCGAACCAGCTCTGCTGGCGGAACTCGACGCTCAGCGTGTGCCCGGCCATGCGCTCGACGCACATCCGCACGTGGTCGTGGCCCTGCGCATTGCGCAGCAGCCACGGCGGGAACTGGAAATGCACGAGGCCGAGCTTGTTCGAGGCACGCAGCGGCGCGAGCGCCTCGACAAAGCGGCGCCAGAGCTCGTCGACGATCTCGGCGGGCACGTCGCGCAGGTAGAGATTCGCCTTTTTGCTCGGCGGCAGCGAAGCCCGGATGTCCTTCGCGAGCACGGTGGGCGAGGTCTGGTGGCCGGTGAACAGGCGGAACGCTTTCACGTTCATCGTGAAATCGTCGGGCGTGCGCTCGGCCCACAGCTGCACGGTGGCCGGCACCGGCATCGCGTAGTAGCTCGAATCGACCTCGACCAGCGGGAAGCGCGAGGCGTAGTAACGCAGCCGTGCCTCGGCGCTGGTCACGCCGGGCGGGTAGAAGCGCGCGCTGTCGATGAGCGTCTTGCTCGACCACGAGGCGGTGCCGATCAGAACGGTCATGCTTTCCTGGGTTTCGATGGGCTGGATGCAATTACAGTATGCCCATGTCCGCTTCCCCGTGCCAGCCGCGCCACGATCCTTTCGCTTCGCTGAACGATCAGCAGCGCAGTGCCGTCGAGCACGGGCTGGTCGACGGCGCACTGGGCGTAATCCCCGGGCCGATGCTGGTAATCGCTGGTGCCGGCTCGGGCAAGACGATGACGCTCGCGTCGCGCGTCGCGAAACTGGTGCTGGCCGGCGCCGACCCGCAGCGCATCCTGCTGCTGACCTTCTCGCGCCGCGCGGCGCAAGAGATGCAGCGGCGTGTCGGCCGCGTGCTGCACCAGGCGCTCGGCTTCGCGTCGACCCAGCGCGCGCCGCAGCTGCATTGGGCCGGCACCTTTCACGGCATCGGCGCGCGCCTGCTGCGCGAGTACGCGCCGCAGATCGGCCTCGCCGAGAACTTCACGATCCAGGACCGCGGTGACTCCGAAGACCTGATGGGCCTGGTACGCCACGAGCTGAAGTTCGCGACGACGAAGAATCGATTTCCACTGAAGGGCACATGCCTTGCGATCTACTCGCGCGTGCTGAACAGCCAGCAAGCGCTCGGCGAGTTGCTGCGCACGGTCTACCCGTGGTGCCAGGCCTGGGAAGACGAGCTGAAGCAACTTTTCCGCGCCTATGTCGCCGAGAAGCAGGCGCAGTGCGTGCTCGACTACGACGACCTGCTGCTCTACTGGTCGCAGATGCTGGCCGAGCCGGCCCTGGCGCAACACGTGTCGGCGCGCTTCGACCACGTGCTGGTCGACGAATACCAGGACACGAACCGCCTGCAGGCCGCGATCCTGCGCGCGCTGAAGCCCGACGGCCGCGGCCTCACGGTGGTCGGCGACGATGCGCAGTCGATCTACTCGTTTCGCGACGCCGAGGTGCGCAACATCCTCGATTTTCCGGCGCAGTTCGAGCCGCCCGCGCGCGTCGTCACGCTGGAGCGCAACTACCGTTCGACGCAACCGATTCTCGACGCGTCGAACGCGGTGATCGCGCTCGCCGCGCAGCGCTTCAGCAAGCTACTTTGGAGCGATTCGGCCTCAACGCAGCGGCCGTCACTGGTCACCGTGCCCGACGAATCGGCGCAGGCCGCGTGGGTCGCCGATCAGGTGCTGCGGCACCGCGAGGCCGGCATTCGCTTGACGAGCCAGGCGGCGCTGTTTCGCACCTCGCACCACAGCGCGGCGCTGGAGCTGGAACTCACGCGCCGCAACATCCCGTTCGTCAAGTTCGGCGGGCTGAAGTTTCTCGAAGCCGCGCATGTGAAGGACGTGCTCTCGGTGCTGCGCTGGGTGCAGAACCCGCGCAGCCGGATGGCGGGTTTGCGCGTGGCGCAACTGGTGCCGGGCGTCGGCACCGCGAGTGCGAGGCGGCTGCTGGATGCGATGGCGGCCGCTGACGATCCGGCCGCCGCGCTGCATGCGTTCAAGCCGCCTCCGGCCGCCGCAGCGGATTGGTCTGCATGGGTCGCAACATTCGATGCGCTGCGCGCCGAGCCGCGCTGGCCCGCCGACCTGGAGCAGGTCAACGCATGGTATCGGCCGCAGCTGTACCGCCTGCACGACGACGCGGCGATCCGCGAAGGCGACTTGACGCAACTCGCGCGCATCGCGTTGGGCTACGCGTCGCGCGAGTCCTTCCTCGCCGAATTGACGCTCGACCCGCCCGAGGCGACCAGCGACGAATCCGGCCCGCCGTCACGCGATGAGGATTACATGATCCTGTCGACGATCCACTCGGCGAAAGGGCAGGAGTGGAAAGCGGTGTTCGTTCTGAATGCTGTCGACGGCTGCATCCCGTCCGACATGGCGACCGGCAACGCGATCGAGATCGAGGAGGAGCGCCGCCTGCTCTACGTCGCGATGACGCGCGCTCGGCAGCATCTGCATTTGCTCGTGCCGCAACGTTTCTATGTGACGCAGCAGGCCGAGTTCGGCGACAAGCACCTGTATGGCTCGCTGACGCGCTTCATCCCGTCGGCGCTCGCGCACTGCTTCGAGGCACAAAGCGAAGAAGCGCCGGACGATTGCTCGCCGGCGCTTCTGCCGAACCTGACGCTCGATGTGGGCTCGCGCGTCAGATCGATGTGGTCATGAAGTCGTCGTGACGATCAGGGCTTCTTGACCGCGTCCTTGACGTCTTCCTTCAGATCGCCATAGGTCGCCTGGGTCTTGCCCGCAGCCTTGTCGACCTTGCCTTCGGCCTCGAGCTTCTCGTTGCCGACGACCTTGCCAGTCGCTTCCTTGACGCTGCCCTTGACCTGTTCGACACGGCCTTTGACTTGATCCTTGTTCATGCTGATTCCTTTGCACTGGAGTGAAGAGAGTTGCTTGAATCGATCTGCTCTCGATCGATGACTTCACTGTGCCGAAGGGGTCGTTCAGGGTCTGTCGGGCGCGGTCCGAATTGGCTGTAGGACGCCGCGCACACGGGTGAATGTGGAAGTCGGGTTTCAATGCAACGGCGAAACGCCGATCAGCCGTTGATGCGCCCACAGCAGGAACAGTGCGTAGATCGCGAGCCCGCCGACCAGCGCAATCACGTCGTTGATCGCCGATGGCGGGGCCCCGGGGATCGCGCGCTGCACCGCCCGCTTCTTCACCGCGATGCGGTCGACCACGGCCCACGCGAGAAACGCGCCGAACAGGATCAGGTCGACCAGCATCCCGTTCGCCAGCAAGTGCGCCAGCGCCCAGAACTTCACCGCGAGCAGCATCGGGTGCTTGGCCGCGGCCTTGATGCGCCCCGGCAGATAGGCCGCGAGGAGCAGCGGGAAGACCGGCAGCATCAGCAGCAGCGCGATGTGGCGCATGGCAGCCGGCGGCGTCCACACGACGACCGGCGACTGCCGCGCGAGGCCGTAGCCGTAGATCAGCAGCGCGAAGCCCGCGATCGAGATGACGGAGTAGATGCCCTTCCACGCGCCCGGGCTGCGCGCCGCCTGCGCGTCGCGCCACGCGGGCGCGACGATCGCGACCGAGTGGATGCCGAGGAACAGCACAAGGCCGATAAGAAACAAGGTCATGTCGCGCTCCTTCGATGGAGCGCGCAGTCTATCCCTGCTCTAGTTCGATTCCTTGATCAGCCGCCCGCTCGCCGACTGGATCGGCCGCGCGTTCATCGGATAAAGCCGCGCGAAGATGCCGATCTGTTCGGCCGAGATCGGCACCGGCTGCTTCATCACCATCCACAGCACGCCTTCGCTGCACGGCGGCGTCGTCAGCGAGCCCATGTAGGTGAAGTAGTTGCGCTCCGGCGGCAGCAGATCGTTGAGGTTCAGTGTCGTGCGGGCCGGCACCTCTTCGCCCTTTTCGAGCGGCAGGTTGTTCCACACGCTTTGCACCACGCCCTGCGCCGCACCGCGGTCGAGCAGCACCGCGACGACCGCGAGGCGGCCGTCGAGATCCTTGTGCACCAGGTGCACGACCATGTCGAACTGCTTGCCGTTGATGCGCTCTTCCGACGGGCGATGGAAGTGGAACTGCACCAGCTCATAGCGCCGCCCCATCACCTCGATCGAGTTGCCCGCCGCGAGGTTGACCTGCACCGTGTGGCCGTTGTCGATGACGCGGAAGCCGCTGGGCTTGTAGTCGAACCGCACCGGGTCGAGCTCGACCTTGATGCCGTCGCGAATGTCGATCGGGCTCTGGCGGGTTCCGGTCGAGCACTTCGAGAACTCGGGCTTCATCTGGCCCCAGGTCTCGGGGCCGCCGCTGCCGCCGTAGTCCCAGTGCGCGGCGTGCACGGGGCCCGCCGCGTGCGCCGGTCCGGCTGCGGCGGGTTTGCGCGCGGCCGGGCGCTTTGGCTCGGTTGCGGGCTGATGCTCATGCTCGGCGGCCACCGGCGCGCTGGTCTTCGAGACCACGCGCACGACGTTCGGGTTCGCGGTGTCGGGCGCCTTGGTCGCGCCGAGCTTCTGCGCGAGGCGCTCGCGGATCACGTCGAGCGGGTCACGCGATGGGTCTGCCTTCGGCTTCTTCGGGGCCGGCTCCTTCACGGGTTCTTCGGCGGCGGCCTTGGCCGCTGGCGCGGCCGGGTGGTCGGAAGCGATCGCGAGCTGGCACGCGGCGCTCAACGCGAGCAGGGCGAACGCACGGGGCAAGGTGCGTGGCAAGGTGCGTGGCAACAGAAGCAAAGCAGGCATGGCGCGATCTCCGGCGCCGAACGAGGCACCTCGCGTCCATATCGACGCGCCAACAGCCGACTTGAGTTCAGCCCTGCCCGGTGACCCGCGGCTTGACCCAGATCCACGCAAAGATGCCGATGCTCATCATCAGCAGCGACGCCACCGCGAGCCAGATCGTCGAGTGCATCACCAGCGGCGCGATCACGCCGGCGACGATGCCGTTGGCCAGGCTGCCGACGCAGGCCTGGAACGACGAGGCCATGCCGCGGCGCTCGGGCATCAGGTCGAGCACCATCAACGTGACCACCGGCACCATCAGCGCCCAGCCAAAGGCGTAGATGCCCAGCGGAATCAACGCCCACCAGGCCTCGGGCGTGAACAGCAGATTCAGCGCCAGGTTCACGACCGAGACGATCAGCATGATCAGGAAGCCGTGGCGAATCTGGTGGTGCGGCTTGATGCGGCCGGCCAGGCGCCCGGAGAAGAACGCACCGCCCATGATCCCGGCGATCGTGATCAGGAAGAACCAGAAGAACTGCCCCGGCGGCAGATGCAGGTGATCGCCCAGGAACACCGGCGCCGACAACACGTACAGGAACATGCCGTTGAACGGGATGCCGCTGGCCAGCGCGAGCATCATGAAGCGCGCGCTGCCGCCCATCTCGAGGTAGCCGCGCATCAGGTTCTTGACGTTGAAGGCCTGGCGCTGGCTCAGGTGCAGCGTCTCGGGCAGCAGCTTGTAGTTGGCGACGAACAGGATCACGCCGACCGCGGTGAGAAACCAGAAGATCGAATGCCAGTCGGCATGCACGAACAGAAAGCCGCCGACCATCGGCGCGATCGCCGGCGCCACGCCGAAGTAGATCGTCACCTGCGACATCACGCGTTGCGCGTCGGCGGGCGGGAACATGTCGCGGATCACCGCACGCGAGATCACGATGCCGGCGCCGGCCGACATCCCCTGCAGCGCGCGGAAGAACACGAGCTGCCCGATGCTCTGCGACATCGCGCAGCCGACCGACGCAAGCGTGAACACCACCAGCCCCCAGAGCACGACCGGCCGGCGGCCGAAGCTGTCGGAAAGCGCACCGTGGAACAGGTTCATGATCGCGAACCCGAACAGATACGCCGAGAGCGTCTGCTGCATCTCGACCGGCGTGGCGCCGATCGCGCTGGCGATGCCGGTAAAGGCCGGCAGGTAGGTGTCGATCGAGAATGGCCCGAGCATGCCCAGGCAGGCAAGCAGAACGGCGAGAGCCCAGCGCGGGGCGCGCCAGAGGGTGTGTGCGTCGGGGTTCATCGGAGCGCTAGAGTCTACGGTGTGCACCATCGGAGAGCTGACATGACAAGTGAAGGCATCGACATTCGGCCGCTGACGCCACAGCGGCTCCCCGACTTTCTTGACTTCTTCGAGCAGCGCGCGTTCGTCGACAACCCGAAGTGGCTGTCGTGCTACTGCCACTTTCCGCATGCCGATCACGCAGCCGTGGCGTGGAAGGAGCGCACTGCCGCGCAGAACCGGGCATCGACCTGCGAACGCATCGAAAACGAAACGATGACCGGCTGGCTCGCGTACTCGAACGACCAGGCGATCGGCTGGTGCAACGCCGGCCCGCGCCGCTTCATCGAGGGCCTGTTCGACCAGCCCGAGCCGCTCACCGACCGCATCGGCGCGATTGCGTGTTTCGTGATCGCGCCGGCATTTCGCGGCCAAGGCATCGCGACTGCACTGCTCGCCGCCGCCTGCGAGGGCCTGCGCGAGCGCGGGTTCGCGTGGGCCGAGGCGTATCCGCGTGGCGAAGCCGGCAACGCGGCCGAAAACCACCACGGGCCGCTCGCGATGTACACGGCAGCCGGCTTCGAACCCGTCAAGACCGGCGCCAATGGCGGGCTGACCGTGCGCAAGCGCCTCGTTGCCGCCGGCCGATAAAAGTGTGAAGCGAGCCGATAGGCCGGATTCTGTGCAGCCTGCGCCTCTTGCGAAGCGCCGGCCGTGACCGCCATTCCTCTGGGCCGTGCATCGCTGCGACGGCTCGATGCCACCTACCCGCCGGCTCCGCGGAGCCACATCATCGCCGGCCTATTTGGTGTTGCTGCGCGTAGAGATTGCCCGTTTCACCCGACCGACCATCTTTCGACAGCCGGCCGACTCGTCTCTGTTGCTCTGATCCTCACCTCGCGGTGGGCAGCCGTTAACTGCTACGCCGCCCTGTGCAGTCCGGACCTTCCTCCAGTGCGCCCTTTCGGGCCTTGCACCAGCGGCGGTCTGGCCCACTTCACCGGCGGGATTATCCCCGTCGACGGCGCCGGGTGCGGCGCCGGCGCAACAAATCGGGGTTCCGCGGGGCCCGTCGGTCGTCGAAACATGGTCTTCGTCAACCGATAGCGTCAACCCGCGTTCTAATACGTGCCGCGCTCCACCGGTCTGCGTTCCGCAGCCCGACAGCAAGCCGACTTGATGAGGGCATGTCGCTCCGAGTGCGTTGGCTCCCGCGGTAATGCCCTTACCCTCGTTCTCAAACAGGAGATTGATATGACGATGAAAAACGCTCTGACCGTCGTGGCCGCTGTCGCCGCTGCCATGTTTGCCCAAGCCACGTTCGCCCAAGCTTCGGCTCCGGCGTCGCGCGCCGAAGTCAAGGCCGAAACCAAGGCCGCCGAAAAGGCTGGCAAGCTGACCCCGGCTGGCGAAGGCGCTGCTCCGGTCGAAAAGTCGACCGCCAAGTCGACCAAGACCCGCGCCGAGCGCAAGTCTGAAACCCAAGCCGCCCGCAAGGAAAAGAAGCTGACGCCGGCTGGCGAAGCCGCCGCCCCGGCAGCTGCCCCGGCGACCGGCCCGACGGCTGCTCGCGCTGATGTCAAGGCCGAAACGAAGGCCGCCGTCAAGGCCGGCACCACGACCAAGGCCGGCGAAGGCCCGGACGCTCCGAAGAAGTAAGAAACCGGCCCGGCGCCTCGCGCGCCAGGTGGTTCAGAACAGCGGCCCTCGGGCCGCTGTTTGTTTTTGGGCCGGGCGAAACACCGCGTCGTCACGGTAGAAGCCGGTTGATTCGTTCGCCGGCCACCAGCCCGGCACACCGAGCACCGGCAAGGGCAGGAAGGGTTTGACCGCGAGTCGATGCGGCTGCAGCGTGTCGGCAACCCACACGCTCATCGCCTCGATCCCCTGCGGCACGACCCACACGTGGGCCGTGATCGCCTTGCGAGGCGACACCAGCTTCTCGATCAGCGCGTGGCCGAACAGCTCGACGCGTGCGTCGGCCCAGGCCGCGCGGTGGGTCACGAAGAGTGCGTGCCAATCGCGCTCACGCAACGCGTCGATCAGCAGCGCCGGTGCCTGCAGCAGCGCCGCGTTCTCGTCGAACAGTGTCAACGCGTCGCGCAACGGGCCGCGTGGTGCAGCCCTTGCGGCCTTCGCCAATTCGGCGGCCTGGAGTTCGTTGAGCCGCCGCTTCAGCGCCGGGTGTGCAAGCCACGCCAGCCCGTTGAAGAAGTCGTGCAGGTTCTCGCGCGTAGGCACCCTGCCGGTGCGGTGGATGAACGATTCGTAGGCCTCGCCGTCGGGCAGCTCGGCCTGCCCGACGAACCGGTCGCTGCCGGCGGCATTGAGCGCGGCGATCGGGCCGATCTGCCTCGCTCGCTCGGCCAGCGGCTCACCGAGCCGACGCCAAGGCACGAGCCACGGGCGCGACCAGTCGATGGCATCGAGGCCAAGCGCCTCGGACGGGCTCACACCGCCTTCGGGCCCCGGTAGCGCACGGTGCGCGGCCGGTCGGCCGGCACGAGCTCGAAGTGCGCCGCATGGCGCTTCAGGAAACCGCTCGCCGAGGCGCGCTTGCTGGTCAGGATGTCGTGGCGGCGCAGCGCCTCGCTGACTTCACCGAGCTGCAGCGGTGCGCCGTTGCGCAGCGCCGGCACGGCCTGCAGGATGCTCGCGACCTCGGGCGGCAGCGCGGGCGCTGGCGGCGGCGCGGGCACCGGAGCGGGTGCGGGCACCGGCGCGGGCGCCCTCGCGCGCACCGGCTGGGCGCGCGCACGCGGCGGGCGCGCCTCGGGCGCGGAACGGGACACCGCGCGCGGCAGCTCACGCGGTGACTTGCGGTGCGCCAGGTCGATGAATTCGTCGTAGGCCAGCGGCGCCTCGCCGCCGGTCTTGCCGGCCTGGCCGATGCCGAGCACACGGCAGCCCTTCTCGCGCAGGCGCTGGGCGAGCGGCGCGTAGTCGGAGTCGCTCGACGCGATGACGACCACGTCCGGGTTCTCGCAGATCGCGAGGTCGATCGCGTCGACAGCGAGTGCGATGTCGGTTGAGTTCTTGCCGGTCGGCACGTTGACCATCGGCCGGATCGCATAGCGCTTGAACAGTTCGGTGTGCTCGATCACCTTCTGCGGGCTCGAATACGCACGCCGGAAGTGGATCGCGCCGTAGAGCTTGAGCAGGTGCTGGATCGCCTGCTCGATCACGTCGCCCGAGAGGTTGTCGGCGTCGATCAGCAGGGCCACGCGGGTGTCGTCGTTCATGGGGTGCCGTTCAGCAGTTGCCACGCCAGGCTTTCGCCAGCGCGCAGAGGTTTGAGGGTGGTCTCGCCGAAGGGCAGCGACTCGGGCAGCGTCCAGGCCTGGCGGCGTAGCGTGACGGTGCCGGTGTTGCGCGGCAGACCGTAGAAGGCGGGGCCGTTGAAGCTCGCGAAGGCCTCGAACTTGTCGAGCGCGCCGGCGCTGTCGAAGGCCTCGGCGTAGAGCTCCAACGCCGACAGCGCGGTGTAGCAGCCGGCGCAGCCGACCGCGTGCTCCTTCAGGTGCGTGGCGTGCGGGGCGCTGTCGGTGCCGAGGAAGAATTTGTCGCTGCCGGAGCTGACTGCGGCGACCAGCGCGCGGCGATGCTCCTCGCGCTTCAGCACCGGCAGGCAGTAGTAATGCGGCCGGATGCCGCCGATGAAGAGCGCGTTGCGGTTGTAGAGCAGGTGGTGCGCGGTGACGGTCGCGCCGACGTGCCGGTCGGCTTCGCTGACGTACTGCGCGGCCTCGCGCGTCGTGATGTGCTCGAACACGATCTTCAGCTCAGGGAAGTCGCGCCGCAGCGGGATCAGCTTGGTGTCGATGAACGCCTTCTCGCGGTCGAACAGGTCGATCTCGGCATCGGTCACTTCACCGTGCACGAGCAGCGGCAGGCCTTCGCGCTGCATCGCTTCGAGCGTCTTGTAGGTCTTGCGCAGGTCGGTGACGCCCGCATCGCTGTTCGTCGTGGCGCCGGCCGGGTAGAGCTTCAGCGCGACCACGCCGGCCGCCTTGGCGCGCGCGATCTCGTCGGGCGGCAAGGTATCGGTCAGGTACAGCGTCATCAGAGGCTCGAAGCTGCCCCCCTTCGGCACGGCGGCAAGGATGCGCTCGCGGTACGCGACCGCCTGCGCCGCGGTCGTCACCGGCGGCTTCAGATTCGGCATGATGATCGCGCGCGCAAACTGGCGCGCGGTATCGGGCACCACCGCCGCGAGCGCGGCACCGTCACGCACATGCAGGTGCCAGTCGTCGGGGCGGGTGATCGTCAGCTGGTCGGTCATGGGTGCGGATTCTCGCACCCACGAAAAAGGCACCCGAAGGTGCCTTTGCGCCAAGTACGAAGCAGCTCAATGCTGCAGGATCTTCGACAGAAACTCCTTCGCGCGCGGCGAGCGCGCATCGGGGTCGCCGAAGAACTCTTCGCGCGTGCAGTCTTCGACGATCTTGCCGGCGTCCATGAAGATCACGCGGTGGCTGACCTTCTTCGCGAAGCCCATCTCGTGCGTGACGACCATCATCGTCATGCCCTCCTTGGCCAGCAGCACCATCACGTCGAGCACTTCGCCGACCATCTCGGGGTCGAGCGCCGAAGTGGGTTCGTCGAACAGCATCACGATCGGGTCCATGCTGAGCGCACGGGCGATCGCCACGCGCTGCTGCTGGCCGCCCGAGAGCTGGCCGGGGAACTTGTCCTTGTGCGCGATCAGGCCGACGCGGTCGAGCATCTTCAGGCCGCGCTTCTTGGCGTCGTCGACGCTGCGGCCGAGCACCTTGATCTGCGCGAGCGTCAGGTTTTCGGTGACGCTCAGGTGCGGGAACAGCTCGAAGTGCTGGAACACCATGCCGACGCGCGCGCGCAGCTTCGGCAAGTCGGTCTTCGGGTCGGCGATCGAGATGCCATCGACGACGATATCGCCCTTCTGGAACGGCTCGAGCGCGTTCACGGTCTTGATCAGCGTCGACTTGCCCGAGCCCGACGGGCCGCAGACGACGACGACCTCGCCCTTCTTGATGGTCGTGGTGTTGTCGGTCAGCACCTGGAAAGTGCCGTACCACTTGGAAACGTTCTTGATGTCGATCATGGTGATGGACTCTCTTCTCTTTGGATCACGTCAACGGATGATGGCAATCTTCTTCTGCAGCCGGCGCACAAGCATCGACAGGCCGAAGCAGATCACGAAATAGACGACGGCGGCGAACAGGTAGGCCTCGACCGGGCGGTTGAAGTTCTTGCCCGCGACCTCGAAGCCCTTCAGCAGGTCGTACGCGCCGATCGCATAGACCAGCGAGGTGTCCTGGAACAGGATGATGGTCTGCGTGAGCAGCACCGGCAGCATGTTGCGGAAGGCCTGCGGCAGCACGATCAGCTGCATGCACTGCTTGTAGGTCATGCCGACCGCGTATCCGGCGTTGACCTGCCCCTTCGAGACCGACTGGATGCCGGCGCGCATGATCTCGGAGTAGTAGGCAGCCTCGAACACCGTGAAGGTGATGATCGCCGAAAGCTCGGCGCCGAGAGAGCGCCCGATCAGCAACGGGATCAGCAGGAAGAACCACAGGATCACCATCACCAACGGGATCGATCGCAGCGTGTTCACGTAGAACGCCGCCGCCATCACCAGCCACTTCTTGCCCGACAGGCGCATCAGCGCGAGGATCGTGCCGATGATGATGCCGCCGACCATCGCGATCAGCGTGAGTTGCACCGAGAAGACC
>Ga0307515_10016576_pt1 | contig 13482 bp, 3 predicted proteins | sample 17_EM_MG_FD_194513 | JGI IMG/M metagenome (GOLD analysis project Ga0307515, IMG submission 194513) | Populus trichocarpa ectomycorrhiza microbial communities from riparian zone in the Pacific Northwest, United States - 17_EM | ecosystem: Host-associated > Plants > Roots > Unclassified | place...
AAGCTCCGTATAAAGTTCTACAAAAGCTCTACTAAAAGCTCTACCAAAGGCTTTGCAACACCTCTACCTACGTAGTGTACTAGCCACGCAGTAAAATGGGGCACGTAGTGCGTAGGGGGGTCCAAGGGGGTCTCCCCCTTGAAGCTCTGCTTGAAGCTCTGCTCATAAACTCTGTCTAGTAGGCTCAGAACCCTCCAAATCTGGAGGGTTTAACTGCCAGTTATGGAGGTGTCTAAGCCGGGACTTGGAAAATCTTATATCCGCAGAAAATTAAGTTTCTTAGCTAATCTTTCGGTAATCTAGTATCCTTATCTGACGTTGACTATAAAAGGACAACCTTCCCCCATTCTCTGTATTTTACCTTTTAATTCTCCTTCTTCTCCCAGACTTCCTAATGCCACGCTACCTCTTTATTGGATTATAATCCCTACTATAAGGTATTTTTTACTAACTTAGCGTTAATGCAAGTGCTATACTACCCTCGTATTTCTAATATCCCATATCTTATGCTAATAATAGCGTAGAGTAAGTATGCTTCGGCCTCTCCTAATATTATACCTATAGTTTAATCCTCTAATATCTAATAAGCGCTCTTATACTACCTCTAGGCTTCTTGCCTAAAAATAACCCTTCTATATATCTATAGCTATTCACTCCTTAAATTTAGTCTCTAGACTACCTAAATAACCCCTTCTATTTAGAAATTACTCTTCTTAAGTAATCTAAACTCGACTTAGACCTATATCATCCCTTTAGTTCTTAGAGGCACCGCTCCACATTAGCGCGAACTATTAGATATTATAATCGGTGCTATAGGGACAATTCCGTAAAGGGCTAATGTTAAAAATCCTTAAGCCGCCTTAGCTTATCCGGTATTCTAGTATTACTCTATTATATATATTAATTAGCCAGTACATTTATATGTTTTTAGCTAGAAGCCTTACTAGATTACGTGGCCACTCTAGCTTCTATACTATCCTTTACTTAAGGCAACACCCTATAGCAGCTTATCTATAGAATATATATTTACTACTACGTTAGTAATAGCATAAAACGGTAATGGAGACGCTTACGGGCGCCCTAGCTCCTTATATTACTTTATAGGGCTTAGTTTAGCTAGCTGCTACTCTATATAATTTTAGCTAAACTCCTAGTAGGACTACGCTATTATATCTTTATTTAAGGAATACTATTAGTCCTAATCCTTTAAGTATTACTATTAACCGCCTTTTAATATATAGGGCGGTTTTAATAGTGTAAAGCGTAACTATAACCTATAACTCTAATCCCTAGTAGTATAGCTATAAATAGCCGTAGGGCTATACTAGGTACCGCTTAGAACTATAGTCTCGTAAAGGATCTAGTATAGAAAATCTAGTTTACTAGTATAATCGGGTTAGAAAATAGATATATTAGCGCTAGCCCTAACTCTAAGGAATAAGGGTAAAGGAGGTACTTCGCCACCAACCTCCTTAATAAGGAGGCTTGGTGCAATGCCCCTATCAGAGGCTAAATATGCTAGCTTAGTTAGTTAGGTCTTAATCCCAGTTTCCTAATAGGCGTTAATCTTGCAATAAAGCTTAAGCCTATATAAACCTTTATATATTATAAACGGCAATTGCTAACAGAGTATAGATTATATGTTTTAATTCGCTATAGAGCTAGTAGGGTTATTCTAGTATAGATGCCGCGGATAAGAGCTGGTGGCGAAGATAGGACTAGCTTACACTTAAAAGCCCAGCGTAATCCCCCCTTAGAGCTATTAGAAAGGCATAAGACAATAACAACTCTAATAATAATAGTAGTAGCAACGGTGGCACCTTCTTAACCCCTTTATTTTTATTTAGAAATTTTGCTTAATAACAGTAAGTTCTATACTAATCCCTCTAAAAAATGGACAGCTTTACCTTAATATTATACAGTTACAGCTTCTAAGAAAGGTGTAAGTAGTATACCTTAGATAAAGCATAAAATACCCCTTTCCCCTCTAAGAAATAACCCTAGGGCGTATTAAGCTTAGCTAATTAGAGGTACGTTATTCTATATAGAGCCTTAGTTTAGAGATTTCGTCTAATAAAGCGCTTGCAGACCCTAACTATAATTACAAGAATAATTATTATAAAAATTTTAAGGATAATAAGGAAGATGTCTATAGGGATACATCTAGTTAAGTCGCTAGAGGAAGTAGTTAAGGTAATTATCTCTAATAATTACCCTACTACTCTCTTTCTATTCTCCTAGTAGCTATAAATATATATATCTATAGTAGATCCAACAGTTATTAAAGATAGTACAGCTGACCCTAACCTAGAAGCTAAAGGCGAGGAGCCGATAATAACACTAGCAATAAAGCTGGTAAAGCTAACGATTAACTAATACCTTATAAATTAGGTATACTCTTCTCCTTTATATAATAGCTTTGCCTAATAATTATTAGGTAACGGAAATAACTGTAGTAATAACGACGAGGATAAGAAGTCGCCCTCTTTAGAAGAGTTTAAAGATCTCTTTAGCGTATCTGTGTATAACCATATTAAACTTATAGCGGAAGATATTAATAAAATAAATGGTTTAGTTAAGAGAACTAATGTTATAACTATTCCCTAGGCTAATCCGCTTATTAGGAAAAAGAGTAATTATAAAAAGGGAATATTAAAGGCGAATTACTTTTAATACTAAAGAAGCAGAAGCTTAAACAGCTAGAGTGGAGTAGTATTATTAGTTATAATTTTAATAATTCTGCTAAAGATAGCAGCGGGCGTAATAAGGGTAGTAAGGGCAATAGTCCACGACCCTAGAAACAACAAAAGTCGCCCACCTTTTGCGAAAATTGGGCCCCCTAGCCCCCTATCGGCCTTAACTCTTAATGCCCCTAAGTTAATTATAACAATTACTAAGTGATATCCACTATATAGCCTACCAACCCTTCGCTTTAGGGGCCTACCTCTCTTTATAATGTTAAACTACTACGTAATAAAACTAGCAATTTAAGTAAATATAATTATAGTGGCAACAATAACTAAGGCGGCGTTTTAGACTTAGAGCCTACTGCGAAGCATTATACCCTATAGTATTATACCCCACAGCATCGTGTCTAGCGTTATCGCCATCGCTTATAGTCTATCTTGTAGAGATCCTGCACTAAAGATAACGAAGCTAATAAAACCGTAGACGATAAATAGGAGATCTATAAAATTCTAGAGGAAAGAATAACTAAGTTAGGGCTCAAATATAAGGTAGCTTAGATGCCTACTTAGGTTTATAAAAGCGGGCTTTTAAATACTAAATATGCCCTTAAGTCTTATTAAAAACGCGTCTAGTACGCTAAAGTTAAATAATAGATATACTCTTTTGCGGAGGTAACTAAGGTAAAGACTAGAGCTGCTATACGGAAGGGATAGGGCTAATAGCTTAGTATTCTTATATTTTGGGTAGTAGATCTTTTGCTTAAAGATCTATTTCTAGTTAAAGTCTTATCTTTAGCTAATACTATCCCACTAATTATCTTACTTGTAATATTAAAGCCAGAAGCCCAGCCCAATAATAGTATAAAACCTATAAGAACAACCGCTATAATCTATATTCCTTACTCCTACCGTTAAGCAACACTTATTAGGTCTTGTGTTTGGCGCTACTTATCTATACCTTATTACCTCCTTTTCCTTTAGCGCTGCTTATTTCTGCCTTATTACCTTTTTTTCTTTAGTATTACTAGTCCTACTAGTCGCCTTATTCCTTTTTTAGGAAATATATATATAATGCTGCCTATATAAAAGTTACGTTCTTTCTAGAAACTACTTTTTAAGGTTATTCCACGCTATGCCTTTTTTCTTACGCATGTTTACGAGGTGTTTCTCTTTATTAGCTATCTATAGTTTCTCCTTTATAGCCTCCTCTTTAGGCTTAGGCTTTAGAATCTTATAACAGCGCCTATATTCCCAGTGTTCTACCTATAAAATGTTTAGCAATTTCCTCCTATAGTAATTCCTTATTAAGTTTTCCATCATATAAGCCTATAAGGAGGGCCTCGCTATTGGTTTTTTATGGCACCATCTAGGCCTATAAAGTTTTATTTATAACTTTAATCTTTATAAACAAAAGTAAAGAATAAGGCTGTATATTATTTAATAAGGGAAACCTACTAGTAATACGCCTTAAAACTCTAAAGGTATGCCAAAACTTAGGTTAAGTCTTTACTTAGGTAGAAGACGATATAATTAATAAGGAAGGGGAGCTAGATAAGCAATATATAACTATTAAGATTAACTATAAAACTAAGGTTATTAAGGAGTAATATAGGTAGCTTTTAGTAAGCTATCCTATATCTCTTCCTTTTATAGCACTATATTAACGCCAAGCCTTATATAGACGCATAAGACTACTTAGTAGCGGCTCTATCCTCTAGGAAAGCGTATTATATAGCTTAATAACCTCTTTACTAGCGTTAAACTATTTCAAAGGCTTTGTAAACTTAGAGTTAGAGTAGCTAAAATAGTTAGAATAACAAAGACATAAAATAAGGAGTAAGGGTAGAATTTTGTTAATATATACTAATCCTTTAAGTTTTAAAACTCTATTGGAAGTTACGTTAAATATATAAGAATTATTAAAAAGTAATCCCTAGGGATTGTGTCTCTCCGAGGAGATTGTTAATTAGGTAGGGTATTAACTCCGTACGTTTCTGCAGCCGTCGTCCTTAAATGCCGGCGCTAGCCGCTTCTTACTATCGCTAGTGCCTCCTTATATACTTATACCTGCTAAAATAATTCCTAGTAGCTATTTCTAGCATTCTTTAGCGGACTATTTTCGCTCAGGTTCCTTATATAATAGTCCTTTTAGCATAGACCTAAACGTCTCTAGCGTACTTACTATGTAAATAGGAATTACGTTATAAACCTAGTTATTATACTGTCCGGGACTTAGTAGGCCATAGAAGCCCTATACCTCTAAGTTAGGCTCCTAGTTGGTTAGAAGTTCTAGTGTAATAAGTCTAAAGGACTATATATTAATAGCTTTAGAATAAGGTAGGTTTGTTATATAGAGTTTGGGGGCTATATATAATAACGAGCTAGTAATAGTCGTTATGTTTCCTAAAGCTTTAAGTTTTAATTCTCTAAAGTTGGCGATTTTAGGAGTAAGCCTATCGTTATTAACCTTAATAAGGATATTCTTTAGCTTTAGGTCCTAATAAGCAAAATCTTTATTATATATAGCAACTATTCCGTTATAAACCTAAAGTATAAAGTTAGGAATATTGTAAGCGTTAAGTTTTATTAAGTTAAGGCTATATAAAATCCACTCTATAATTATCTACGGTGGCTACTAATTCTCTAGTAGTATTAAGTCGATTACCTTTACTAAGTTTAGCTAGAAGAAGGATAAAATTAGCACTTAACGGTAATATAGTTTTAGTAGCGTTTACTTATATACTCCCCAAGCTTAATTATATTCTTATATTCCGCTTTTAATTCTTCTTATACCTTTCTTACTATACTATCGTCGTAGTTCCTTAAGTATGGCTCCTTGGCGGCGAAGATAACTTTAGACTTTAATTCCTATACCCTTATAACTAATATATAACTTCCTTTCCTTTTTAATTCCCATTTCTGTATATATATAGCATTATCTTTTCTAAATCTAAGATTACTGGTTTGGTTCTTGTTTGTCTTAGCCTTAAGACTAAAAAGCTGTCTTAGTAGGGAGTCTAGAAATTCTTTAGTAAATTTTACAGCTTTTTCTCGCCAACTGCTTTCTTCCTCGCGTAATAGGATTAGACGCCATACCTAGAAACTAGCCGTTTAAAGATTAATAGTAACTAGGTTAGAGATTTCTATAGATAATCCCTATATAAGGACTACTTTATGGCCGTTACCATTAATTATATAAATAGGATTTGTTAACAGCATCTTTACTCTTAGGCGTCTTATAACTGTGCTAATATTAAACCTAATATGCCGCCTACTAATGCTAGTCTTATTATTCTTAATAAGCTAGAGGTTATATATTTTAGTTTCGCCGGAAGAACTAAGGAAGCATCTATTTGGATAGTAGTAATCTCTAAAAGTTAGGGCAAAAAAGGGGCCGGTAAGCTCCTACTCCTTAAACTAGCCTCCCTTCTAGTTCGCCAAAAGAGTATTAATAGGGGGAGTGAACTTATATCGTGAATTCTTGGACAACGTAAGGATATTAGGTATACCCTTAAAATTTTTAAAAATTAAGAAAATGTTAGAGAGATTAATAGTCTTAGTAAATGCTATAGTTATAGAGACGGGAAATAAATTAATAGGGCGAGCGTTAGTGGGTAGCGGGGATAAGAGGACCTGTAGACTTATACTAAAGGGGTGCTAAGACCCTAACTTATAGTAAGGGGTGTGCTAGAATGGAGAAATGGTTGATCTAGATTATATAATAACGCGAAGGGTTAAACCTAGCGTGCCTTAGCGCCGACCCTACCCCTATATTTCGCCACCCTCACCCCTATAAAGTCGCTAGCTTTAGGCCTTGTTATCCTAACTAATACCTTACCAGCTAGAACTGATCTAGTAGTTAGTTTTAACTACTATACTCGTTATACTTTCTTTACTAAGTGCTTCTCCACTATCTATATCTCTTAAAGGGCCGAAACTTCCTAAAAAAGCTTTGCTTTAGGCTACTAGTAGGTTTAGGTCTTAATCAATAGTCGGCATTCCCTTACTTGCTTTAAAGAAAGCCCGTATTACTTTAAGAGATGTATATAGAACGCTATAATACCCCGCTAGCTATTTATAGAAGGTATCTCGTCTATATTGTATTTACGAAGAGCATTTTGCCAGATATACTTACTAAGTGCGTCCTTTAAATATTAGGCTTTGTATTCCTAGTATTTGGGCTAAGTAATATTCCGTTAAAGCTTGTTAACTTAGCTTAGTAGGAATCTGTTATATTCTATTTTATATAACCATTAGTATAATTGCTAAACATCGCTAGTTAGGAATTCGATCTTAGGAGTCCACCAGGCCTCTTTTTTTAGAAGTTTAGCTAAATCTATAGCCTTAATAGGTAGTACGCTGAATTTAGTAGGCGTAGCTATTTTATAGGACTATTATAGCAGAAGATTTTAAGTATCCCTAACTATAAGGAGGACGTATATAAAATAGAGGAGTTTTCTTAGGAGATTTATTAAGTAACTAAGATAGTTTTTTTAATAAGTAATAAAAAGTAGTCCGGTAATAGTAAAGGCGTAAAGATTAAACGTGTTATAGTTAATAATGGCGAATAGAATTTGCCGTAGTAGTACGTGTTATATTAGCTACTAGCTACTAGCCACTTATAAGGTACGCATCCCGTTTTATAACCGCTTTAAGTTTATAAGCTAAATATTTAATTTAATTAGCAATATAACGTCCTAGCTTTATATTTTAGCATTATTTTTACCTTTCTAAAAGGTAATAGCTATAGCCCTAAATATTAGACTATATAGCAAGATTTGGCCTTAGCTAATAGAATAGTAACTACTTTACCTATTATAAGTAACTAATATCTAATTTAATCCGAGCTCGTCTCCTCTAGCTATTTATATAAACTCCGCCTACCTAATTAACCTTTAAGGTTACCACGGTTAGAATGGCCCTTATAAATAGCTTAACCTAGTTTCCTAGATATAATCATTTAGGTTAGGACTTGGCCCCGCTTACTAATACCATTATACCTACTAGTACCCTTAATTTTGCTATAGCAGTTACCTAGGAGGAATAGTTGTTTTAGCTTACTTGGGCTATTATCTAAACAGTTAAGATAAACTACTGTTTTTGTTAATCCTATACTATTTATAGAGAGCATTGGCTATGTATTAATATATTAAAGTATTCGTTCTTATATCGCGACTATATTTACTAGATATTTCACTCCTATCTCCTAGTATTTTATATACTAAGCCTTTACGGTATACTGGAGATAAGTACACTTATAGTAAACCTAAGTATAATTATACATCTGGCAATATATAGTAAGTTAAATAGCTATAAATGCTGACTATAGGATAGCTCCCCTTATAAGTTAATATATGTATAGCCAATAAAGCTAAAAAGAAGTAAAATATATATATTGGAAATATATATAATGTCACTCTTACTACTATAAGCATCTTTGGAAACTAGGGAACTTAGTACTTATAGTAACCCCTACCTCCTTTATTACCTATAAACCTAGCCCTCTACTATCTTTAGGGTACTTTATATATTAGCCTTATATAGAAATTACTAAAAAAAGTTTCTTACTAAATACTTTAACTAGTTTACTAGAGTACCGCATTAGGGATAGTCCTTTCCTAGGATTACCTAAACTTCTTCGCCCCTTTTAGAATAAGCTAGGTATTGCCTCCTAGGAACCTAAACAAATTATTAGCTAATTTTACCTTAAGAATAACCTAATTTTATAGTTAATAGGTTTTATCTACTAGCATAGCTGTAGAATGAATTTAAGTAGAAAAATTCTGACTAATTTCGCCAATCTAGTTAAGATATTCTGTGGAAATTTAATTATAGGCGCTAGATATAGTATATATATTTTAGTAAATCCAAATAAATTTAAGAGGAGTTAGAAGAAAAACTAATGAGATGGTAGAAGAAAGCTAGAAAACTTATTAGATATATATACTTACCTTTAGTCTTCCTTAATTAAACCTATATAAACTTATATTATCTAGTTTAATCCGCATTCTATTAATATAACCTAGCTTTTACGTTCTTATTAAGTTATATCCCGCGTATACGGTATAGACGCCACCCTACCGACTATCGGCTAGCTATAAGTACTATTTCGGCCTCTACGGTAGTGGTCTAGGCATAATATTATTACTTACGTCTATCCCTAGGTAAAAGGTTAAGGAGATATTTCGCTCTAGTACTAACTTATCCTCTCTATTTAGTTATTAATTTAGGGAGTATAACTAGATACTACCTAGGATTAATAACAAATTACTAGCCCCTTGTCCTAATAGAATACATATAAGTAAATAGGTCACTATTAGTAAAGCAAGCCTTAGAAAGACTATAGCTTTAAATAATAAGTTTTTAGAAAATATATTATAAGCGAGAGGCTTAGATTAGCCTACTTTCCCTATTATTGTTTTACCTTAGGCAAAATTATTAAGCGAGCCAAAAACCCTAAAAAGCTAAATCTATTGGTTCTACTACATAGAAAAGCACTACGTTAAAATTAGGACTCTTAAACTTCCGCGACCTCTCTAGTATTAAGGACTAAGTTTTTATAGTTCTAGTAACTCCTAGATCTAGTTTTTTTAATACGGCCTCCCTCTCTAGAAGATACGCAAATTAGGCTAATGTAAATTCTTTAAAGTTGTACCTTAATTGCTTGTGTACTAGTGTCACTAGGAAGTACTTATATATTAAAACATTTACTAAGATATTATGTCTAAATACCCTAATTTATGCAATTTAAGTAACTTTCTACTTAGATATAATAGTTAGATAAAATAAGGCTAAGTAAATAAGGTCTATACCCTTTTAATATATATAAGAGTAACGAACAGCGGAGTAGGTACTGGAGGTATAGTATTTAGCTAGCCTAGTGGGAACGTGTATAGATAGAGTTATATAAGAAGATAATAAAGGTAAGGTAATAGAGCGGGGCGTAAAATATAAAGTAATTAGGTAAATAAATATTCACAGCCTTATAAGCTAACGTCTGCTATATAGTAATAGTACTAACCCCTAACTTTAGCTAGCTTTAGCCACCTTAAACCTAAAAGCCTTAATACTTTATTAAGGCGCTAATACTAAAACCCCCTAGTTATAGACGTCTATAAAGAAGATCGCTATTATCCTAACTATCTATATCGGCCGGTTTTATTAACTTACTAATTTTATAGTCTTATTTGTTAATGCGATAATAGAAATAATAGGGAAGTAGGTAGTAGACTCCATTTGCTTAATTTTATAGGAAAATGAATAGGATAAGCGATAATAAAATGGGTAAAGTGGAGAAGATATAAGGATAATTAAGCTGCGGATGTAAGCGGTAGGATAAAGGGATTTAAACTAGCTTAGCTAATAGGTATAAAATAAAACTAACTAAAATAGTATCTAAAATATTCTAGGAATATTTTAGAAATACTATTTCGGCTAAGCCCGCACTCGTTTATTTAATCCTAACTACCCTCCTTTACTTTAAAAATGTTAAGTAAACTAAAAATAGTTAACCTTATAGCTATTCTTAACGAGTATTACCCTAATACTATATTACGCACTGTATTTAAAGACGTAAGCGGAATATTAATCTTTAGCCCTTTTTATTTAGCTAACTTCTTTTAAGAGAGTAAAAATCCTCTATAATATTATCAAAGCTATTAATCCTAAAAAACTCTTAAACCTTAATATAAGGTTAAGGACCGTATATACGTAATAAGCTGTAAATAAAGTAAAGACTCTTGCGTTTAGGACTTCACTTATACCTTTACTAGCTAAGTAAAAAGAGGAACTAGTAAAGTTCTTTAAGCCTTAGAGCCTCTAGCCTAATAACGCTAAGTTTAAGTCTAATAGTATTAAGCCTAGTAGTATTAAACCTAATCCTAGCGGCGTTGGACCCAATCCTAGTAGTACTGAATTTGATCCTAGCGGCGTTAAATCTAAGCTTAATAATATTAAGTCTAAAACTAAAAGCACTAAATCCGAACCTAAAATCGCTAGATCTAGACGGAGGGATATTAAATCTAAGTCTAAAAATGTTAAAACTAAAACGAAACGATCTAACCTAAAGGCAGAATTCTACTGAAAAATCTATAATATATGAAAAGTTATATATTAAAAAGAAGCTGACGCCATCCGTTGGATTTTCTATATACTATTCTTTCGCGATCTTCTAATCTAGTTCACTAATAGGGAAAAAAACGACATGGGACTTTTACCCCGTGGAAAGGGACTTAGTTTACTTGTTAAAAAGGTTTATATACAAGTTATAGGTAAACTAGCACTTCCTATAACGGCTAATAATATTGCCATATAGGTAAAATTTGGGCAACTATGTTATCTTATTAGTGCTAAGGTAGGAAAGAGCGCTTGGTTCCTACTTACGGATTATATCTTTAGAGATAAGTAGGTTATATTCCTAAGTTCGCGTTATTTAGTGCTTACGCACTACCTTAGATGGATAGAAAAGGTCCTAAAGATAGCCTTTAGCTTAGCCAGTATTTTTAAACCTATTAAGAAACTAATCTCTAAAGAAGTAAATAAATATAACGCGAATAAAGTGGCGAAGGGGATCCGCGACTTTTAGTTAGAACTATACTAATTTTACTTAAAGTTACTAGGGCCTACGAAACGGTATTTAAGTATAAATAACTTGGGATTGGCTTATTTAAAGCGGCGTCGGATACCTAAATAAACTATTAATTAAACCTTTCCTAAGTTTAGCTCGCAACCCCCAGCTAAACTAGAAGCGTATTTAGTAAATTAGACGGTATAAGAATAAGTAGGCAGGACAAATTATTTAGACTTTATTAAGACAAACAGTTATAGCATTTCTAGTAAGATTTGGATAATATTAGTTTAAAACCCTACTAACTTACTAGGTAATATATATCGATAGACACTACTTAAAAACTTTGATTTCGCCAATTTCCGGTTAGACTTCGTAGACTTCAGTTTAGATTTTGCCACCTTTATACTAGAATTAGCCAACTTTAATTTAGACTTAGATAACTTCAACCTACTTAATCCTGGTATAGAAGTATCCTAACTAGGCTAATAAGAGATAGAATACTACGTCCCTATTAATAAAAGCTAGCTTACCGGATACGTAAAAGATGGTATACCTAGGCAATAGGACGATATATTTATGGGTGGCTTTATTAATAGATATATCTTTATTAGTGGATATATCTTTATTAGTGGATATATCTTTATTAGTGGATATATCTTTATTAGTAGATATATCTTTATTAGTGGATATATATACGGGTAGGCTCTGGATATTAAGAGGAATGATAAACTAATCTTTTAGTATTCCTATTTTAGCTTTATCTTTTAAATAAAAAACTACCTAGCTTTTTGGAAGCAGCTTAGCAGTTAGTATATATATAAAAACCTATACTGGCTCCGCTTATAGTTATATAGAGCCCAGTTATAAACAAAGTCCTAATTTTATTACCTAGCCCTTTTATAACGCATTTCTCCAAATTAGGCTTTAAAGCTTTAACCTAAATATTTCCTTTATCGCTAAGATATAAGGACACTGATTTGATATAGTTAAGAACGTCTAGTAGGACCTCCTCTAAATGTTTAGGTATGGATAGCGTCTATATTAGGGAAACTATTTCTATAAAAAGGGAGGGTATTATATAGGGTGTTATATAATTAAGTAGCCGGAATAGTAAAGTCTGCCTAGAGATCTTAGTATTTAAATTAATAAAGTTTAATAAAAGTATAACTACCGCTTTATAAGCGTAAGTTACCGTAGTGCAATAAAAAGGATTTAATAATGCCTTTTGGTAGAGGGGCTTAGTAGGGCTTAGTTAGGCATTCGCTAGCCGGCTTATTAGGCTTATTTTAGTTAGGCTAAATCTAATAGCTTCGCTTATATTCCGCAGTAAGCCTTATTAATTAACTAAGCCCCTTATAGCTAGCGATAATTATAAGGCTAAAGTCGCGTGTGGCGTCTTATTACTATCTAATAGGCTATTAATATCGCCTTCTATACCGTCTAGCTTTCTAGAGCGGCTTTAAGCCATCCTTAACTTTATAGATTACCGGTAGCCCTATATTTAATTACTATCTATAAAGTAAGGCGGTATTTTGTTACGAACGCTTTAAGTACAATATTACAACTACTAGGAAGGGAGTTGGAAGAAGCTAGTTAGTTAATATAAGCACGGTCTAGTATGGAGCTAGTGGAACCATATAACGAGGAATGGTAAGCAAGTTATATAATGTGCTACGTAAGGGACGAGAGGAACAGAGGGAACTTACGTACCTTATGTATAATGCGTACCTTATATATAAGGAGGGTTTCCTAGGAGTACGGTTGTGTATTTAAAGGACCACAGTCCCTACTCTAGATAGTTCTTTCCTTGTAGTAATTCTTAGAATACAATTAGAGTTAATCTGTTAGGCAACCACTCCACCAGTTATTATTACGTTGTTGACTTACTTATAATACCTATATACCTAGCCTAATAACGAGCCCACCGTAGTACTTGCTATAAGGTTCCGTTATATAATTACTACCTAGTTATAGTCTTAATAAGTTAAATAATATGCTACTAAAAGCAGCCACTATAACGCCATTGACGGCGGCAACTACTTTAAGGTCTGGAGGCGATACTAGTATAGCAGATACTAACTCGCAATAACCTGTAACGGTCAGACAACTATAAGAGATAGTTAACCAGTTAATAGAGAACAATATAACACTTAAATAAAGGATTAACGGGATAGGCGCAGTAAAGGTTAAGTTACTATTAATTAAAAGATTCTTAGGAGAGAGATT
>Ga0307515_10016577_pt1 | contig 13482 bp, 2 predicted proteins | sample 17_EM_MG_FD_194513 | JGI IMG/M metagenome (GOLD analysis project Ga0307515, IMG submission 194513) | Populus trichocarpa ectomycorrhiza microbial communities from riparian zone in the Pacific Northwest, United States - 17_EM | ecosystem: Host-associated > Plants > Roots > Unclassified | place...
AAGTTACTGGGGGCGTAGAGACTTAGGTAGCGTTATATATAGTAGAGAGGTATCTAGTGTTATTATAAATATGCTTATTAAGCTAAGATTATAGGTATTTAATTATGCCTTCTTTTTTAGTGACTATAGTAATTAGTGCAATCTTATTCTTCTTTAACTATTAGACGTCGCGTTTAGACATATAGAGGTTATTTTTAGTTTCTTAATATGTGTTATTAGCGAGCGCCTCACGAGCTTATAGGTCTTAGATAATATCGCGATCTTAGGCAGTATGCATTTTAGCTTATATAAGCTTTAGGTGGTAGTTCTATAGAAGGCGGTAGTATTTATTAGGGTCTTATGCTACCATTTTTACAAATGTCTCGGCGTCTCGTATTTTGATTTTAATAGGTAGTAGCCCTTCTATTTACTTATCCGTAGTTATATAGTTAATAAAAGATAAGACATTATCGGTGTCTATCTCCTTAGGGGTTAGGGCTAATAAATCAAATTCTCCTAGGATTAATTGGCGTCGTAGGTTAAGTGTAGGTATTGGATTATTCTTTAGGTTTAATATAGTAGCTAGTAAGGAATATCGTCTTACTATTATGGGTTCCTTAGAAGTATAAAGTGAGGTAATTCGTAGACACGCTGCTTTTGGCAGCGCCTGCAGTATTATAGAGACGTAGAATTGGTTATAGGCTGGGCGTTAGTGGTAAAAAAGGCGCAACATAATGTCACGGAACGTGGGTAGTGGCTACAGAGCGTATGTATTCGAGGAGTCTACAAGACGTTGCGCGATCGATCGTAAGGGTCGAGGGCGTAAGGAGGTGATATACCTACGCGTAGCTAACATAAGCTGTACGCGAGGTGTACGCGAGAGCACGGGGCTCTCCTATGGAGGCCCCTGCGGTGGGGTTCCGTGACAATTAAAGAGGAAAGTATTAACCGTAAGGTTAATAATATGTCCTTAATATTGAATTTATTAGTAAATAGGATCCTATTAAATATCTTTATTCTCTAGTAGGAAATTAAATATTATACAATATAGCATATTATTTGTTAAAGAATTGTTATTAATAATAGCCCTAATCTTTTATATAATACCGTAATCCAGTAGCACTAGAAGAAGGGTATTCTACTATTCTTTTCCGCTATAGTTTACGATTAGTCGTAAAGTAAGAAGAGCCCGCGCTCTTTACTCTTAAGTATTAATAAAATAGGAGCAAATAGCGAAGAGAGAGTAGTTATTTAAAGAGGTCTAGATATTAATAGAGAGATAGATATTTAAAATTGCTAACTAAAGTTTTTTTTATACAACATCCTTTTAAGAATTAAATAACTATTCGATCTCTTAGTTAATATCTTTATAAGCTACTATAATAAAGCTCTAGGACTTCTAATTTAAAGCCTAATAGAAAGTGTGGAATTCTAGCCGTTTAACTATATTAAATAGAAGGTTTTATATAATAATTAATTTAATAAGGGCTTAATTAATGACTTTGCGATTAAGAGAGGACCTTAAAATAATAGATTTAAACTCTAATAGATCGCTCTTGGATCCAGCCTACCCCTAAAAATCCTTAAGTATTGCGTTTACTTTAGTTTTCGTACAACTTATTCTTAAGAGGCTAATATTAATTAAGTGATTTTGTTTAAGATGCCTCTGGAAATTCGTAGTAACTATTGTACTATACTTGCAGTCTGTGGACTTGCAGTAATAGATTTTTTTTCCATTTTTATCTTGCGCCGGCTTATGTTTGTACGGTTCTTGGGTATATAGAAGAATTGGGCTTTAATATTTCCCCTTATTCTAAGAAGAAAGCTTAATTAATTGAAGAGTATTTATAATCTAGGATAAATCTACTTTAGAGCTTATTTTTTATACGATGTAAAAGGAGAGCTTTAGCTTATAATTATTAATGTGGGAATGCCAAGCCGCTAATCTGATATTTGGAATTGGATTACAATCGGATTGCGAACCGACAATCCAATCACAATCCAATCGATAATCTTATCTGATTGCAATCAGTTTGATCGTTTACAACTCTGATCGCGCATAACATTAATTTTAACAATTTTTACCACCCACCCTACATTCTGCCCTTAATTAACGCCATGCCTCCCTTATCTTCTTCTGCCATTTTTAAGCTTAATTCTAATCAGTTTACCTACTCTAGCGGCGACGACGACGCGTCGAGCGACTCTACACCAACTGTAACCACTCCAAAATCGCCTCATAAAAGGCGCAAGTCAGCTACTTCTACGTGGCAGCATACCCGCGATCCTTTCCCTCATAAAGCTATCCGCGACGGCAAGAATCGAATATGGTACTGCTCAATATAGGCTTATAGCGACGGGTATGGTACAAGAGGCTTCAGAGGCCTTGGCAGAATCTAGAGAGCAGCCAAAACCTACTACACCGCGCCAAGGATCACGAACTTGACGATAGTGGTGAGAGAGCAGTCGCGAGAGAGCAGCTATTTTGAAGCTCTACCGAAACTTGGGGGCGTACGGAGCCTACTTTCAATTAAAACGCCATGCCAAGACTGTACTACACCCAATATTCAATATTGAACTAATATTCATTATCAATATCAATATGGCCCCATACTAATATTGAATATTGATAACACCACTGCTCTGAGTCTGGCTGAAAATGTCTATGTCAGCGATTCCATGGCCTAAAGCGACCATTACCTACCGCTAGTGCTGCATCTCCTCTGCCTCATTCCCGGTTATCATTGCTTATCCACAATCTCGTACAATCCCATACTTTATAGAGTCACGTCGCCCCAGAACGGCATCAAACGGTGGATCGTACGTAGATGTGACAACGAAACGGGTGGGTTCGTATATGTTCCGTTGGTTTTGGAAACACCATACTAAATCCACATATCCCTGAGTCTCCATATCCCGCCCGTTAAATCGCCCCACAAACTTCCCGTACTCCTTATCTAACGGGGTGATTGCTCTACCCAAGACTTCCGTGACAAGTTTGGGTGATATCAGGTTGGATTCCGTAGTTTTGTCATAGGATAATTTCGCAAACCGCCATCTTGGGGTCGCAGTGTGTCTTTCAGTATATATTTCTATCGTGGCTGTTTTACGGGAAGCGGACTGCTCCTCAACGATTGTCAGTAATGGCGATGGTACGAGAATAATTCGCGCTTGCCTTTCGCCTCGATCGTACTTTCCCAGCTGGCAGGCAAAAGAGCATATTGCTGATTGGTCATGAGAGCCAAAGCAACAATGGAGTGAGTAGTTTCCTTGATGGATCTTGTATGCGACACAACTCCGGTCAGGACTGCCGGGCACAGCCAACTTATATTAAGCAAGTGAGGGGTATGAAACACCGGAGACTTCTAGCCTCCGATCCTTGGGAGAGCTGTAAGGGCAGGCTGCACCGGGGAGCGTCCTATGAAGTTAAGAATATTGGAACTGTCGGTGCATGAGCCACTGAACACGCTTGAATAAGATCATCCTTGAGACTCATCGGCCGACCTACTTACAGTCTTATCGCAGAAAACTCCACGATCACTGAAAGCCTCGAGGCCCTGGAAACGACTGCAGTGGGGCTGTGCAATCTGGATGCAACATTGTCGAGGCGGCCTTCGCAAGGACAAATTTATACCTCTCTAAAAAAATTTTAATATTATTAAAACATATATATTTACAAGTTATATAATACCATAGCTAATACTAACACATAGAAGATCGCTCAATCCAAGAAGGTCTTAACTAAATTGACCAGACCACGATGGGTGCCGATGCATGCAGCGCGTCCTCAGTGGGTACCCGGGGCCAAGAATTCTGCCCACACCAAAATAGCCGAGATGGGCGCCCATGAGGCGTCCCCCCTATTTTACTATAAGGATACTCATTACTATTAGTATAGCTTAAGATTTAAGTAATATTAGGGTTTATATAGACTTTTAAAAATATTTCAGCGCTTAATTAATAGCTAATACGCTTACTTTAAAAATTAAAGCAGTTATATAAACAATTTATATACTTCTCTATTATCTTATTAATAAATAATTATAATAATTTATATCCTAATTATAGTTTATAAATGCTATAATAATATTATCTATTTAATAAAGCTCTTTTAATAAATTTAACTTAAAAGGCTATTAAGAGTTCCTTATATAAACTAAAATTAAAAACTCTAAAGTATTAAAAAAGTACTTTAAACTATAACGTTTTAACTACCTAAATAAGCTAGTTACGTAGGCGACCGACTTAAAATTTCACTAAAATTAGCCAACTTTATATAATAATAAATTGACTACTAGTTAATAAATAATTACATATTAAATAATTTTTAATTTTTAATATTAAAAATTTAATAGATTGTGTTACGAACGCTTTAAGTACGATGTTATAACTACTTAGGGAAGAGTTGGAGGAAGCTAGTTGGTTAATATAAGCACGGTCTAAAATAGAGCCAATAGAGCTATATAACGAGGAATAGTAACTAAGGTCACGTAATATAATCTGTATAATCTATAGGATCTATATAATCCGTAATAGAGTAGATAGAGTATATATATATATTACGTATAAGAAGGATTTTATAGGAGTACGGTTGTGTATTTAAGGACCTTTAATCCCTACCTAGATAGTTCCTTCCTTGTAGTAATTCTTAGAATACAATTAAAGTTAATCTATTAGGCAACTACTCTACTAGTTATTATTATGTTATTAACTTTAATTTATATTACTTATATACCTAGCCTATTAGTAAGCCTACCGTAGTTCTTGCTATAAGGTTCCGTTATATAATTACTACCTAGTTATAGTATTAAATACAGAAAGTCAAATAATATGCCACCAAAAGCAGCCACTATAACGCCATTAACAGCGGTAACTACTTTAAGGTTAAGTGACACTAGTATAGCAGATACTAACTTACAACAGCCTATAACGGTTAGATAGTTATAAGAGATAATTAACCAGTTAATAGAAAAAAACATAGTATTTAAAACTAGGATTAACGGGATAGGCGCAGTAAAGGTTAAGTTACTATTAATTAAAAGATTCTCAGGAGAAAGATTAAAGCTTAAAGGATTCCTTACGTAGATATATTTTAAGGTCGCGTAGGAAGGAGCTAAGCTGGCAATACCTATAGATTAAATAGCGTACGCAGGGTTATTCTTAATAGGAAGGGCACTTAAATAGTTTAAGCCTTATTTTATAGAGATATAAGTAAATAAAATAACAACTATAAACTAAGAGGTATAGTTTATATTCTTAAGCTAGAATAGATTTATAGAACGACTTACGTAAATATTTAGAGACCTAGAGGTAGTAACTATAGTGGAAAGAAAACTCTAAGATATTATATAACGAATATTAGTAATTAAGTATATAACGCAGTTTTAGACGCTAGTAATATAAGTAGAGTAGAATAATAGGGCGCTTATAGTATAGTATAAACAAGGACTTAAGGCTAAAGTCTAGAATATAATTATTCTAATAGAAGATACGGATACCCTATAGGACTTAATAGATTAAGCGATTAAGATTAATAATTAGATCTATTAAAGGGAATAGACTAAAAGAGGTTAGGATAGAGTTCTATAGTTATATAAGGTATAGAGTACGTAATAACCAAAGCTAAGTTAGAAACTATAGTATAGCGCAAAGCTAATAAACCTAAGTAGTACTAAAGAAGCCTATAAGAGATAGAGTAAAAAACTATAGAAACCTAGAGGTTAAGGATTTAGTAATTACAGGACTAAAGAGTAGAGGCTAAATTAGGGATCTTAGTAGTAGAAGACGTTTAGGCGGACTCTATAGCAAAGTTAATAGTTTAAAGATGGAGCTTATATAAATTATAAAAAATCGGGTCACTTTATAAGGGATTATAAAGATGGTTAGAGTTACTATATAATAAAGGGAACCAGACTAATAGTAGACGGCATATATATATAGAGGGATAATAGTGTACTATAAGGAACCAAGGAATATTTAATTAGAAGTTTTATGTTTTGTTATAATAATATATACCGAATTTATAAAGACGCTAAGTACGGCGTAAGCTATTGGCTATAAGAACTAAAATCTACCAAATATAAAGGAACTAATAAACTAGTTCGCAGATCGGATATTAAGGACAATAAATTTAATATAGGCGAAATATTTTATAATAATAAGGCGACAAAGGCGGCGTACTAGGAGTACGTAGACCTTAGAGATATTATATAAAAAGTAGAGGATAATTCCACTACAGAATAGGGAACATTAGTAGGGATTAAAACCCCACTAGACACAATATCTATCGCTTTATAAGACGTAAGAGAAGTAGGATAGTAAACTACTTCGGCACTTAATAAAGGCAAAAGGCTAAAGGCTTAAGATTCTTAAGACGAAATAAGAAATAATTAAGATTCTTAAGATGAAATAAGGCAAGCTTAAGGACCTATAACGGACGATAACCGATAGAGTAGAGCAGTAGCTTAGTTTAAAGATATATAAATGAGCTTAGGATAGAGTTTCCTATAGGTATAAGACTCTTAAGATAAGATAAGTAAGATTTAAGACTTTTAAGATGAGATAAGAACACTTAAGCCTAGTTAGACTAAGGCTAGAGCTAAGCTTAAAAAAGGAGTAAGCTTAGAATTAAAGAATCTAAGGGACTAAGAATTTGGAGAATAAATAAGGATACCTATAGATAAGAGGCAAGGCACTTCTTTATAGATTAGAGAATCTATAATATAAATAGTAATTAGACTAGGAAATAGATATATAGACCTAAAGGACTTATTAGGGGAATATAGCATTCGGCCTAAAGATTAAAAAGTTAATACTAAGATTAAGAAGTAAGAAAACTTTAAGGATCTATCTACAAGACGTAAACCAAAAGAAACTATAGAAGAATTTAGGCAAAGAATTACCGTATAGCAAGAGTAGAAACTAGATAAGAGATCTAGCACGTTAGGCCGTATAAAGGACAGAGTATTAGTATAAAGGATTACTAATAGGCCTAAAATAGGTATACTAAGAGCTAAGTAGCTTACTAAACTAGAATAAGAAGAGGATCTAGAGATTCTTACTAGATTTAAAAAACAACATATAAAAGGTTATTATAATATAGTAATAAGAAGATACTTCCTTACGGACAAGCTGTATACACTTCAGTAGCTATACTAAAAGTGGTATAGGCAGAGGCATAATAATAAGTAGGAAGATTTCTATATGTGGTTAGACAAAAAGGTTATCTAAGACCACCTAATTATAGAGAAGGCTATAAGTTATATTAAAGGAGCCTTAATTACAACATTAAAAGATCTAAAGGAGTAATTAGAGGACTAGAGAAGTAAGAGGTAAATCTTAGTACCTACAAACGAAGTTGTAACGCTTAGATTAACGTAAAAAAGGTTTAAACTTAGAAATAAAGATAAGCTAAAAGTTAACCTAAGATACCTAGTATATTATACACTATTGTGGATAGTATATGTGGATAATATATATAACATATATAGAGTACCTAAGGACAAAAATTAAAAGTATTTAATAAGAATATATTAGATAACGGACGAGATAAATTACAGAAACGCTAAGTATATATATAGTTGGCACCCCATAAAAGTGCAAACCTAAAGGGACTTAATACTTTAGCTAGGAAGATTCTTTACAGAAGAATGCTTAGATAAATAATAGTGGTAGGAATACCTAGAGAATATATGTCTATAGTATATTAAAAATAAAAAGTGAACTAAGTATTAGCTAAAGTTAGACTAAGTATAAATAGGATTAAGTAGCTAATAGTTAAAAAAAAGTAGAGGCCTATAGGACTAGAGGGAGCCAATAGTAGAGCCTTAGACCCTTAAAGGAATTTAAGGACAATACCTAAATTTATAAGTTAAATGGCAAGATTAACAGTTTAAAGCACTAATAGATAGTAGGGCAATAAGGAACCATATCTTATTAGTAGTAGTTAAAAGAATAGGATTACTACATAGGAAAAAGGAGCACCTTTACCTATTAGTGACAATTTTAGGAGATCTAATAGCCTATAGAGGAGGCATTATTAACCTTTAAATAGGACCTATTTAGTTAACTATTAAAGAAAAATAAATTAAGATATCTTTTAATATATTACCATTAGGGAATAATAAGGCAGTATTAGGAATACCTTAGTTACAGAAATATAATCTAAAGATTGATTAGATTATAGGTTAAGTTAATATTAGGGATACTTAACGGCATAAGATATAACAATAAGCTAAGTTAGTATAGTACTAAGTAGGAGCGACCTATAAAGAAATAGAAAAAGGATTAAGTTACGTACTAAAAAGATATTATAAGTATAGTAAGAAACTATAGTCGCCAGAAAGCAAAAAGTTATTAGAATATATAGCATGGGACTATAAAATAGAATTAGAACTAGGAATAAGTCTAAAGTTCTTTCTAATCTATAAGCTTACTAAAGAAGAGGGTAGAGCATTAAAAGAGTTTATCTAGGAAAACCTATAAAAGGAATATATTAGACTATTGCAGTTATTAGCAAGATATCCAGTACTATTTATACTAAAGAAGAACGGTAAACTAAGATTATACATTAACTATAGACAGTTAAACAGCATTACTAGAAAGGATAAGTACTCTTTACCCTTAATTAGTAAAATCTAAGATAGGATAGGTAACGCATAAATCTTTATAAAGATAGATTTAAAATAGGCGTACTACTAGATTAGGATTAAGGAAGGCGATAAATAAAAGGCAGCCTTTAGGTTAAAGAAAGGACTATATAAGCTACTAGTTATATAATTTAGGCTTATAAACGCACTAGCAACATTCTAGAAGCATATTAACAATATATTAGAAGAACACTTAGATAAATTTATTATAGTATACCTTAACGATATTATTATCTACTTAATAACTAAGAAAGAATATAGAGAACACGTTAAATAGGTTTTAAAAAGACTATAAAAGGAATAGATACTAGTAGCAATTAAGAAATATAAGTTTTTTACTAAGAAGACCGATTTTATTAGATTTATTATTAAATTAGGCCAACTTAGTATAGATCTAAAGAAGATTAAGGCTATAGTAGGTTAGTAGGAACTAGAGAACGTTATATAACTAAAATTATTTTTAGGGGTTTGTAATTACTATAGAAGGTTTATAGTATAGTAGTTAAAAGATATTAAGCCACTTATATAGTTAATAAAGAAAGAAGAACTATAGGTATAGGGAAAGGAGTAATAAGGATTATTTAAGAAAATTAAAAAATTATTTACCTAAGAGCTAGTTCTTAAGATCTATTAACTAGGACTAGAGACGGTTATAGAAATAGATATATTAGACTATATACTAGGGGTATACTTTATATAAAGATATTAAGACGGATAGCACCTAGTAGTATACTATAGTAGGAAGATAATACTACTAGAGTTAAACTATAATATCTATAATAAGGAGTTATTAGGTATAGTTATAGTACTAAAGAAATAAAGAGTATTCTAATAAGGTATAGAGGAACTATTTTAGTTAAGACGGATTATAAGAACCTAATAGGATTCCTAATAATAAAGGAACTTAACTAAAAACAGGTTAGATAGGCAGAAATACTTATAGAATATTATTTTAAGATTTAGTATACTAAAGGTATAGATAATACGTAAGTAGACGCTCTAAGTTAAAAAGCCAAACTATAAAATAATAAAAAGCTATTAGGGGCTTTACTACGAAAGGATATAGACGGATTAATTAGGTATAATTATCCAAAAATTATAGCAACTTAAGAAGAACTAAATAGAGTTTATAAATTATTAGAAAGCTTTTAGGTATAAAGAATTTTAAAGATATAACTAGAAGATCTATAGACGGATATATACAAAAATTAAAAAGTAAAGTATATCCTAAAAAACATAGTAGAGTAATTTATAGGAGATTTCTATAAGGGATTAACTTAAGGATATAATAGAGCTATGGGCTTAGTATTAAGACTCTAAGAGGAGTATATTATTAATAGAATCTAGGGCTTAGCGTAGAAAGTTATAAAAGAATACCTAGATTGCTAAAGGAATAAACTAATAAGGCATAAGCTATATAGAGGGCTATAACCTATTAAAATACCAGAGAGACTATAGGAGGTTATATTATAGGACTTTATTATTAAGTTACTAAAGTTAAAAGACCCTATTACCGGATAAGATTATAATATAATCTTAGTAATAGTAGATAAGCTTATAAAGTAGGGATACTTTATAGTATATATAGAAGAAATCTTAGTAGAGGATGTTGCTAGAATCTATATTAAAGAAGTATTTATAAGATATAGAGTATTAAGTAAAATTATATTAGATAGGGATCTAAGATTTATAGCAGCATTTTAGGAGGTATTCTTAGCGGAGTAAGGAGTTAGAGCAGTAACTTCTACTATATATTATCCGCAGACAGACGGTTAAACGGAAAGATTAAATTAGACACTAGAATAGTATTTAAGACACTATATTAATTATATATAAAATAATTAGGTATTATTATTACTAATTATATAGTTTATATATAATATAATACCTTAAGAGGGAATAGGTATATTACTATTTAAGGTAAATTACGGGTATAAGCTAAGGACATTATTATTACTATAATAAGTAAAGAAAATAAGTAGTATAGCTAAAAAAAGGATAAAGATATTAATAAATCTTTATATAGACCTTATATAATTAGTAAAGAAAGTATAAGAAAGAATAAAAAAGTACTATAATACTAAGAGATCTAAGGGACTAGATCTTAAGGAGGGAGATAAAGTATAGCTGCTATATAAAATTTTTAAGAGTTAACGACTAAGCAAGAAATTAGACTATATTAGATTAGGATCTTTCGAAATTATATAAAGGATTTTATTAGTTATATTTAAGTTAAACTTACTAGCTAAAATAAAGATCTACCCTATATAGTATATTGTAATACTAAAGCTAGCATACGGAAATATTAAGCTATTAGTCTATAAAGTAGATATATATAGAGGATAAGAAGAAGATAAATAGTAAGTTTTAAAGATTATTAACTATAAGGATATTAATAATAAAACATAGTATAAGGTAAAGTAGATAGGCTATACTAAAACTACCTAAAAACTACTAGAGAATTTAAAGAATGCTATAGGAAAGGTATAGGAGTATCGGAGGAAATTAGGTTAGGTAGTATTAATAAAGAAGGATTGCTAAAAAATAAGTTACCTAAGGAGGACCTAAGAGGAGCAGTTGCCGAGCTACTCAAATCTATTTCCTTCTCTATTAGAAGGGAATCTGTTTTCTTATTACTAAGTTCCTATAGACCGTATTTTATAAGCTTTTACTCTTTAAAGTAGACCTTCTTACGTACCTTCTTAAGATAGATTAACCGAGTAGACGCTATAAGATAAGACTTAAAGGCCTATTACTAAGTATCGGCAGCCTTCTATTTTACGTTATAAGAACGGCGTAACTCCGCTAAAGTAATAGATAGTTTATTATCTAGCCGCGTAGCAGTAGATTAAATATAAAACCCTAAAATAAATTAACTAGGGAACTAGATAACTATTAAGAATAATAGGTTGCGTATATTTAGTATTAGAAATAGAGCAAACGTTATAGGATAAATAAATATTTGCTTTAGTGCACTTAAAGTAAGAGGACGGTTATTATAAAGATGGGTTTACTAACGTAATATAAACCAACACCTTTTTCGAACAGTAAGAATATAGAAATGGTATAATCTCACTAAGAGATAATATTATAGCGACGGTATAAATGCGACAAGTAGTTAAAGAAGAAGAAATTGCTTTAGGTATAATAAGTAATAATATTAACTAAATTAATTAGACGGATATTACACCTCTAAAAAATAACTTAGAGATATTAGGAATCTTTAAGGATAAAGATAAAAAGGAGGGAGATAGTATTACGGACGCTTTAAGTATAATATTATAACTACTTAGAGAGGAATTAGAAGAAGCTAGTTAGTTAATATAAGTATAGTCTAGGATAGAGCCGATAGAGCTATATAACGAGAAATGGTAACTAAGGTTATATAACGTGATTTATATAATTTATAGGATCTATATAATCTATAATAGAGTAAATAGAGCATACGTATATTACGTATAAGAAGGATTTTATAGGAGTACAGTTGTATATTTAAGGACCCTTAGTCCCTACCTAGATAGTTCCTTCCTTATAGTAATTCTCAGAATATAATTAGAGTTAATCTATTAGGCAACCACTCCACCAGTTATTATTACATTGTTAACTTTAATTTACATTACCTATACACCTAGCCTATTAACGAGCCTATTGTAGTTCTTACTATAAGGTTCTGTTATATATATAGAGGGATAATAGTATACTATAAGGAATAAAAGAATATTTAATAAAAAGTTTTACGTTTTATTATAATAATATATACTAAATTTATAAAGACGCTAAGTATAGCGTAAGCTATTAGCTATAGGAGCTATATTTAGCAAAATATAAGGGAACTAATAAACTAGTTCGCAGATCGGATATTAAGGACAATAAATTTAATAAAGGTAAAACATTTTATAATAATAAAGTAATAAGGGCGGCTTACTAGGAGCATATAGACCTTAAAGATGTTATATAAGAGGTAGAGGATAATTTCACTATAGAATAGGGAACATTAGTAGGGATTAAGACCCCACTAGATACGATATCTATCGCTTTATAAGATATAAGAGAAGTAGGATAGTAAACTACTTCAGTACTTAATAAAGGCAAAAGGCTAAAGGCTTAAGATTTTTAAGATAAGATAAGAGATAACTAAGATTCTTAAAATAAGATAAGGCAAGCTTAAGGACCCACTATAGACGATAACCGATGGAGTAGAGCAGTAGCTTAGTTTAAAGATATATAAATAAGCTTAGGATAGAGTTTCCTATAGGTATAAGATTCTTAAAATAAAATAAGTAAGATTTAAGATTCTTAAAATAAGATAAGAATACTAAGAACGCCTAACTAAACTAAGGTAGGAGCTAAGCTTAAGTTAGAAGTAAGCTTAGGATTAAAGAATCTAAGGGACTAAGAATTTGGAGAATAAGTAAGGACACCTATAAGTAAAAGATAAGGAGCTCCTTTATAGATTAGAGAATCTACAATATAAACAGTAGTTAGACTAGGAGATAGGTATATAGACCTAGAAGACTTACTAGGAGAACGTAGTATTCGGCCTAAAGATTAAAAAACTAGTACCAAGATTAAGAAGTAAGAAGACTTTAAGGATTTATCTACAAGACGTAAACCAAAGGAAACTATAGAAAAGTTTAGATAAAGAATTATCGCATAATAAGAGCAGAAACTAGATAAGAGATCTAGTATATTAGGACGTATAAGGGACAGAGCACTAGTATAAAGAATTACTAATAGGCCTAGGGTAGGTATACTAAGAGCTAAGTAGCTTACTAAACTAGAATAAGAAGAGGATCTAGAGATTCTTACTAGATTTAAAAAACAACATATAAAAGGTTATTATAATATAGTAATA
>Ga0307515_10016578_pt1 | contig 13481 bp, 7 predicted proteins | sample 17_EM_MG_FD_194513 | JGI IMG/M metagenome (GOLD analysis project Ga0307515, IMG submission 194513) | Populus trichocarpa ectomycorrhiza microbial communities from riparian zone in the Pacific Northwest, United States - 17_EM | ecosystem: Host-associated > Plants > Roots > Unclassified | place...
AAAAAATACATATCCATTCTTAGTGTCTGCCGAAAAAAGAAATCCCGATGAAAAATTATTATTGAATCCACCATGTTTATAAATTAGTTTACCATTATTAAGTTTTTCAATTTCTACACCCAAGCCCCAAACCCTCTTATTATCTTTTGATTTTATCTGTAAACGAAGCATTTCATCTCTCATTTTAGGGGAAATACCTTGCCCACTTATTATGGCCATTAATAATGTGGCATAATCCCTTGCCTCGGTTTGTAAACTATAAGACGCATAAAAACCTGGGTTACTCTTGGAAATCCCCCAACCACTTGCAACTTTTTGCCCTATATGCCCATCAATTCTATATGCGTTTACCCGGTCAGTCCAAATAGTGCTTGAATTTTTCATTTGTAATGGTTCAAATACATCTTTGGTAATGTTGATTTCCAGATTATCTTTCTTTACGTTGTTTAAATGTGCAAGTACATTTGCTAAATATTCATACCCTTCACCAGAATAGTTAAAATCAGTACCTGGTGTAAATTTTATATCCATTTTTTTATCGCCATTTAAAAATCTCCAATTGGGAAAACCTGTTGAATGACTAAGTACCATTCTTGCAGTAATAAGTTTGTATCGTTCATCGTACTCAATATCAGGAAATGAAAGATAGTGATATAAAGGTGTGTCCAAGTCAAGTAGTTTTTTATCAACCATTTTCATTGTCCAATAAGCAAATAATGTTTTTGTAAGTGAGCCAGCATCAAAAAGGCTATTTTCATCTATAGGTTGATTTGTATTTAAACTTTTTACTCCAAAGGTCTTATGATAAACAATTTTGGAGTTATTAATTAAAGCAAACGATAAAGCAGGTATCTTAAGAGAGTCCATCTGTTTTAAAAGAAAATGTTCTATGTCTGAAGCCTTGGTAGCTGCATTAGAAACCGAATGAAGGTTTCTAACACTTTTACAGCTTATTAGCAAAAGTGATGCAATTGTTAAAAGCATTATTTGTTTCATAAATTTTTGTTTGGTTAATTATAGGATAAGATGCCAATACTGGCTCAAGGCTCAATGAAGCAAGAACTAAATGGAATATTTTCTTTATGGTTTTTATGTTTCTTTTCTTTATAAGACGAGCGTTGTAAGTGAAAAGCTGCATGGTTGAGGAAATAAAATGCCTTATGCTGAATTTATTTCAGCATCTTCATCTTCTTGTGGATGGTGTTATCACAGTGATAACACCATCCAGAGGTTTCGACAGTTTTTCTGCTACTGACTTACAGATTTAGCTGCGCTGAGCCCTTCGGGGTTCTCGTCGCTTCCGATGTAAAATCGGAACAAGTATGCTCTGTCGAAATGACGAGAAATACATAAAAAAAAGCTCCCCGATTTAATACCGAAGAGCTTGAGCTTTTTTTGTGTGTTAAAAGCGTTTATATTTTTCTTACTCGGCCAGAGCCAGATACTCTTTGTTCTACTGTCGCATTGCCGCTGTAATTGATGCTTCCAGAGCCACTAACCACAGCATTGATGTGGTCTTCTGCATTAACGTATACAGAACCAGAACCACTAACTACAGATGACATACTGCCTACAGAAAGCCCTTTTTTAGTTAATGAACCAGAACCACTAATGGTTACTGTTGCTTTGTCAGCTTTGCCAGAAATATTTAAGTTTCCAGAACCACTAATAACTCCAGTATAGCTGTTAACATCTATAGTTGCGGTAATGCTGCCAGAACCACTTAAGGTAGAGGCCAAGCTTGTTCCGTTAATGTTTCCTTTAACAGACATGGCTCCGTTGCCACTCATCGTTAAACTACGAATTGTTTTTGCCGAAACGTAAGCTGTGATTTTCTTGTTTTCGTATTTATGGCTCCAACTTGTCCAGCTAGTTTTTGGTCTAATCACTAAAACATTGCCTTTTACTTCGGTAATTAAAGTTGCAATTGCATCAGCATCACCTTCAAACCTTAAACTTTCTGTATTGCCCAAAGTAATCACAACATTAATTGGTCCGCCGGCAGCAACACCGTTAAAATCTTTTACATCTCTATCTTCTTTTTTGAATTTAGATTTGCCAATAACTATTGGATAAGATGCCAAAACAGGCTCAAGGCTCAATGAAGCAAGAACCAAAATAAGACTAAATGATAGGAATATTTTCTTCATGGTTTTAATGTTTTCTTATAAGACGAGCGTTGTAAGTGAAAAGTTGCATGGCTAGGAAAAAAAAGTTTAATCGGTTAATTGTTTAAATTGGTTAACTGCTATTCACAATTAACCAATTCTACAATTATAACAGTTAACCCTACTCCCCCTTCTTCACCTTCACATAAAAATTAGGTTCAGTTTTAAAGTTATCCATTGTTACCGATTTATCAATTTTATTTGATTTCCATTCGTTAGTGGGTTTAATTAACATGTATTCATCTGCAGTAAGAGAAACTTTAACAGGCATATCAAAACCAGTTACATCGGTTATCCAACGGTAAGTTAAAACACCATTGTTTATTTTATACTCTAATACCGGAATTTTTGAATAACGTAAATATTGGTCAAATACCTTGTCTAATTTCAATCCACTTTGTTTAGCAATGTAAGCCTCAACATCTGCAGAAGTTGTTGTTTTGTGGTAGAAAGTGCTATTCAAACCCCTCAATATGCTTCTGAATTTTTCATCATCATTAATTAACTGGCGGATGGTATGAATCATGTTTGCACCTTTTGGATACATATCTCCACTTCCTTCCTTGTTCACGCTGTAAGGGCCAATAATTGGGGTGCGATTGCTAATTCCCCTGCGTAAACCAATTAAATAAGCTTCTCCAGCTTTTTTGCCTTGGGTAGATTCTGTAAATAAGGCTTCAGAATAGGTAGTAAAACCTTCATGGACCCACATGTCGGCAATATCTTTAGTGGTAATGTTATTGGCAAACCACTCGTGACCACTTTCATGAACTGTAATGTAATCCCACTTTAAACCATAACCAGTTCCAGACATATCACCACCTAAGTAACCTTTTTTAAATTGATTACCATAGGCAACGGCACTTTGGTGTTCCATACCTAAATGTGGAGCTTGAACTAATTTATAGCCATCTTTATACCAAGGATATGGCCCAAACCAATGTTCAAAAGACTCTAACATTGGTTTTACATCAGCATCCCAATGCGGACGAGCAACAGCACTGTCTTCTTTTAACGACCAAAAATCTAAAGTTAATGGGCCTTTTTCGCCACTGTAAGTGCCTGTCCAATGTGCGTATTTGCCAATATAGAACGAAACAGTATAGTTGTTAATCGGATTGCCAACAAACCAATTGTGCTGTTTGTAGCCATCTCCTTTATCTACAATACTGCGTAAACGACCATTAGAAACTTCATCTAAATCTTTAGGAACAGAGATGCTAATCAACATACTGTCTACCTCATCGCTTTGATGGTCTTTATTAGGCCACCAAACACTAGCGCCTAAACCTTGGCAAGCAACTGAAACAAACGGATTACCCGATTTATCTTTTTTGAAAATAAAACCTCCATCCCAAGGTGGGTTGCGGGCTATTGGTGGGTTGCCATTATACCAAACTGTAAAGCTGTCTTTACTTCCCTTTTTTATGGTTTTTGGGAAGGTTACAAACACAGCTCCAAATTCACGAGTGTAAGGAATTTCGGCTCCTTTATAAATGATTTTATCAATTTTTAAGTTCGCAAATAAATCGAATTGTAACCTATTGAAATCCTGCGTTGCCGTAAACTTAAATTCGTTACTACCGCTTACAGATTTATCATCCATATTAATTTTCACATCTAAATGGTAGTAATTAATATCATAACAAGTACGTAAAGGAGTAAGCATTCCCCTTAAGGTATCTGCCCTTGTGAATTCTTTTTTAGCTGCTCCAAGCTGTGCTTTGGAATTATAGCTAAATAAGAAAAGCAATAAAATTGAGAGAATTATCTTCTTCATTTTGGTTTGTTTATGGTTTTAAAACATTTACAGTTATAAATGAACTGTTATGGGTATCGTGGTAAATTTTATGAGTTGCTTTTTGGAAATCTGAAGGTTGTGCTTGATAAATATCCATAAATTTTTGAGGGTTTCTATCTGCCAAAGGAAACCAAGAATTTTGAATCTGAATCATGATTTTGTGCCCCTTTTTGAAAGTATGTGCTACATCTGGCAATGGGTAATTAATTTTTGTGATTGCGCCAGGAGCAAATGCTTCAGGTTTTTCGAAACTATTGCGATACTTGCCACGCATAATTTCGCCACGAACCAACATTTGGTAACCACCCATGATTAAATTTTTAGGATTTGGAACTGGATTAGGTGCATCTTCCGGATAAACATCAATCAGTTTTACTACATAATCTGCATCTGTTCCAGTTGTAGATACAACAAGGTTTGCTAAAACTGGTCCTGTTAAGGTAATATCTTCCGTTAAAACATCTGTTTGATATACTTTTACATCTGGTCTACGAGCCGCAAAACGTTGGTCGTCTATCATGTATTCTCTAGTCCTTCTATCTTGTATGCCAGCCTGGTAAGGAACTGGAACATTAGGGTCGCTCACATATTCATCCCAGCTATCGGTTCTGCCAACCTTTGTGAAAGCCAACTTCCCATTAGGTTGTAAGTACAAATTTCTGCTTTCTGTTTCTGCTGGTGGCCAAGTTTTAAATTTCTTCCATTCGTTGCTACCGGTTACAAAAATATTGGCTTCTGCGGCATTAAAATTGCCTTCGCCTTTTAAATAGAATTTGAAGAATGGTAGCTCAATATTTTGTTGGTAATAAGTGCTTGTAGGCTGACCAAATTGGATATCGCCGAAGTATGAACCATCACTACGAACCCAGCCACCATGATACCAAGGTCCAGCAACTAGAATGTTATTGGCGCCAGGATTTTGTTTTTCAATTGCTTTATAGGTGGCAAATGTTCCATAAGCATCTTCAGCATCAAAAAAGCCTCCAACAACCATTACAGCAGGCTTTACGTTAGTTAAATGAGGCAAAATTACTCGGTCTTTCCAAAAGTCATCCAAGTTTGGATGTTTAAATAAATCATTCCAAAATTTAATACTATCTGCAAAATATTTGTCTTTTAAGTTTTTAATCGAACCAGCTTCTAAATAAAAACGATAATTATCTTTTATTGGGAATACCAATGGCTTCGGACCTTTATCTGGTGTAATTGGTTTCGGGCGAGGTACGCCAAAACTGCTCATGAACCTAAAGGCATCATTTAAAAATAACACACCTCTGTGATGAAAATCATCGCCCATGAACCAATCTGTTACTGGAGCTTGTGGCGAAACCGCTTTTAAAGCAGGGTGTGCATTAGGTAGCGAAGTTGTAGAATAAAAACCAGGGTAAGAAATCCCTGAGATACCAGCTTTACCATTATTATTTTCGATGTTTTTAACCAACCAATCAATCGTATCGTAAGTGTCTGTACTTTCATCAATTGCTTTGTTCCCTTTTTCTTTGGTTTGTGGCCTCACATCCTCAAAAGTTCCTTCGCTCATCCATCTGCCACGTACATCTTGGTAAACAAAAATAAAGCCCTCTCTCATTAAAGCTGGAAAAGTACCTAAGCTCAATTTATATTTATCCTCGCCATAAGGTGCAACGGTATAAGGTGTACGAGAAATTAAAAATGGGTATTTTTTAGTTTGGTCTTTAGGTATATAGATGGAGGTGAAAAGTTTCACGCCATCACGCATTAGAATTTGTCGCTCTATTTTAGTGTAATGATTTCTTACATAAGCAGAATCAGTTTCTTGAGCAAACGATACCGTAAATACTGAAAATAACAGGAGGGCAGAGAGTATAAAACGCTTCATCATTTTATGGGTTTTTTATAAAGTATAAATATATTAACTACTAACAAGTATTTTGTTAGAAGTATCAAGATTGTGATGGAATAGCGTATTGAGAAGTGCGTATTGCGTATTGAGATTGATTGCAACAATTGAGCAATAGAACAATCCAACAATTTGTCCTTCTAACTTTACAACATTCCAACAACTTATCAGGATTTAAGGATTATAGGATTTGCAGGATAATACGCCCTGAACATTTCAACTTTAAAACATTACAACATTATAACCCTTCGGTTTTACAACAATAAAACTAATCCGTAACTTAGCCACATAAAAATTAAAAAAGATATGCAATACGATGTAGTTGTAATTGGTTCCGGTCCGGGCGGTTATGTAGGTGCCATTCGCTGTGCACAATTAGGTTTGAAAACAGCAGTAGTAGAAAAATATAAAACTTATGGCGGTACTTGCCTAAATGTAGGTTGTATTCCATCAAAAGCTTTGCTAGATTCTTCTGAGCATTTCCACAACGCTGCACATTCTTTTACAACTCACGGTATCAACTTAAAGGATTTAAAAGTTGACATGAAACAAATGATTGCTCGTAAAGATGATGTTGTTTTGCAAAATACAGCAGGTATCACTTATCTTTTCAAGAAAAATAAAATTGATGCATTTGAAGGTGTTGGTTCATTTGTAGATAAAAATACAATCTTGGTTACTAAAGCAGATGGTTCTACAGAAACAATCACAGCTAAAAATGTAATCATTGCAACAGGTTCAAAACCTACTGCATTGCCTTTTTTACCAATCGATAAAAAGCGAATCATTACTTCTACAGAAGCCTTAAACATTAAGGAAGTTCCAAAAACAATGGTGGTTATTGGTGGTGGCGTAATTGGTTTAGAGTTAGGTTCTGTATATGCTCGTTTAGGAACAAAAGTTTCTGTAATTGAGTTCATGCCATCTATCATTGCTACAATGGATGCTGGTTTAGGTAAAGAATTACAACGTGTTTTAAAGAAATCTTTAGGAATGGAATTCTTTATGGGACACAAAGTAACTGGCGCTACAACTAAAGGTAAAACGGTAACGGTTACTGCAGATAATGCCAAAGGTGAGCCTGTTACATTCGAAGCAGATTACTGTATTGTTGCGGTTGGAAGAACTGCATACAGCGAAGGTTTAGGTTTAGATAAAATCGGAATTACGGTTGAAGAAAGAGGAAAGAAAATTCCTGTAAATGCACATTTAGAAACTTCGGTTCCTGGTGTTTATGCCATAGGCGATGTAATTACTGGTGCCATGTTAGCCCACAAAGCAGAGGATGAAGGTATTTATGTAGCAGAAACCATTGCGGGTCAAAAACCACATATCAACTATAACTTAATTCCAGGTGTGGTTTATACTTGGCCAGAAGTTGCTTCAGTTGGACAAACGGAAGAGCAATTAAAAACTGCTGGTGTGAAATATAAAACTGGTTCATTCCCTTTCAAAGCAAGTGGAAGAGCAAAAGCAAGTATGGATACTGATGGTTTTGTTAAAGTTTTAGCAGATGAAAAAACTGATGAAGTTTTAGGTGTACACATGATTGGTCCTCGTGCTGCAGATATGATTGCTGAAGCTGTTGTTGCAATGGAGTTCCGTGCATCTGCAGAAGACATTGCAAGAATTTGCCATGCTCACCCAACTTATACTGAAGCTTTAAAAGAAGCTGCGATGGCAGCAACTGAAAACAGAGCGATACATATTTAAACCCCTGCCCCTAAAGGGGGGCGAAAGTCCGGAAGATATAATTCATTTCGTCATGCTGAATTTATTTCAGCATCTTTCTAGCCAGGCTCTGAAACAATCCCGATAACTATTGGGACAGAGTGACGGTCTAAAAAGCCAGTAAGCAATTACTGGCTTTTTTGTTGATATACATTTTAGCGTTGCATTCAAGGCAGCTAATCTTAAAGTGTAAAAAATATAATTTGTAGTCTTTTTTCTGCTATTTGCCAAGCGACGTAAATAATTTACTGTCTTTTGCCAAGTACGACCGTCAATCCCCAGTGCCAGCCAAATCAAAAAAACAGGAACACACTAGAACAATTAGCACTACCAAACCTTAAACGCAGTGGTTTTGTGCTCATTCTTGCAGTCACTTTCATTTATCACTAACGAACAAAACAAAGTGCCGCTGTTTTTTTGATGAGCAAGAGCCTGTGAAAAGGCACCTAGTGGGATTGACAAGCATTTTTGCATACTTTTGATGCTTCAAAACTTTGATGCCTTGCGGCATAGAGCATAAAATGAATATCAATATTTGCTTCAAGATACCTAAAAGAAGAGATGTTTATTCATTAAATTAATTTTATGCTATTGCACTTAATCTCATCATTCAAAACTTAATATAAAGATAACTTATAGCAAATATAGGTTTGAGCAGTAGGGAATATTTTTGCGGTTAGATAAACAGATAAAAAATGACCCTAAAAACAAAACTATTTACTGCTCTTGCATTTTTCGCAATTGCTTTTGGTGCTTGTAAAAAAAACAACCCATTAACTCTTATTAATGAAGAAACAGAAGCTATCGTACCAGAAAAAATTGATAGTTTTTCAGAAACAGCAATGATTGACTTAGGTGGTGCAACTGCAGCAGAAATATCAGCTTACGATTCATCGACTAAAAAATTATTTGTAGTAAGCAATGATGGCGGTACAAAAGTAGAAGTAGTAGATTTAAGTGCCTACCCTACGCTTAGTAAAACAAGAACGTTAACTTATCCAAACAATGCAGGTATAAATAGCGTGGCAGTTAGCAATGGGTTATTGGCAATCGCTTTAAATGGCGTAACTCCTCAATCTAATGGAGATATCATAGTTTTAAAAACATCAGACTTGTCAGAAGTTAAAAAGATCAGCGTTGGAGCTATGCCAGATATGGTAACTTTTAGTCCAGATGGTAATTATATCATTTCTGCAAACGAAGGCGAACCTAACTTGCCTTACACCATAGATCCGGAAGGAACTATCTCAATTATCGATGTAAAAAATAATTATACGGTTAAAACATTGGGTTTTACTGATTTTAAAGCTGATAAAGCAAAACTTGTAGCAGCTGGTTTAAGAATTTATGGACTTAATGCAAGTTTTGAACAAGATATTGAACCAGAATATGTTGCGGTTTCAGGAGATTCTAAAAAAGCTTATGTAACCTTACAAGAAAACAATGCAGTAGCAGAAGTTGATATTGTTGCTGGAAAAATCACTAAAATATTGCCATTGGGTGTTAGAGATATCAGCCTTGCAGATAATGCTTTTGATGTAAGTGATAAAGATTCAAAAGTTGGACAGTTAGGTACTTGGCCAATTAAGGCTTTCTATTTGCCAGATGCAGTTTCTTACTTTTCAGTTAATGATAACAATTACTTGGCTTTAGCAAATGAAGGAGATACAAGAGAAGATTATACAGACCCTAATGCAAAAGAAGAAGTGCGTGTAAAAAACCTTATTTTAGATCCCGTTAAATTTCCTAATGCTGCAACATTACAAAACGATGAAAACCTAGGTCGCTTAACTGTTACAAGAGCTTATGGAGATATTGATGGCGATGGAGATTATGATGAATTATACGCAACAGGAGGGAGAAGTTTGAGTATCATCAATGCCACTTCTGGTATTTTAATTGCAAATATTGGTAAAGACTTAGAGCAAAGAGTAATAAATGCTGGTAAATATCCTGATGACCGTTCGGACAACAAAGGCGTAGAAGTAGAAAGCGTAACTGTTGCAAAAGTAAATGGAAAAACCTTAGCTTTTATTGGTATGGAACGTGCATATATGGTTGCTGTTTACGATGTTAGTATTCCAAGCAAACCTATATTTGTACAGTTATTTTCAACAGGCGAAGAACCAGAAGGTTTAATGTTTGTAAAGCCAAAAGATAGTCCAAATGGAAGAAGCATGCTAATCGTATCTAGTGAAAAAGATGGAACAGTAAGGTTTTACCAACCTGTTAAACTGTAATAAGAGAGTCGTAAAGGCATTAGCGTCATGCTGAATTTATTTCAGCATCTTTCTAGCTAGGCTCTGAAACAATCCTGATAATTATCCAGACAGCATAACAGTTTAAAAAAGCCAGTAAGCAATTACTGGCTTTTTTAATAAATTATACTTTTAGCAACCTTCATTATGGCATCCGCAATCTTCATTATTGCCTCCACAACTTTCATTATGCTATCCGCAATCTTCATTATTGCCTTCACAACTTTCATTATGCTATCCGCAACCTTCATTATTGCCTCCGCAACTTTCATTATGGCATCCGCATTCTTCATTATTGCCTCCACAACTTTCATTATGGCATCTGCAATCTTCATTATTGCCTCCACAACTTTCATTATTGCCTCCACAATCTTCATTATGCTATCCGCAAGTTCAATAATGCCAACCACAAGTATAAAACCATCAACTACAACTCTATCTATAGATTCTTCTATGCTCAGTAGGAGAATTACACTTATTATTTCCAAATGATAAAAACCACTTTCTTTTGCCAATAGATTTGAGGAACTTTGTCCCGAAGGGATGCCTTTGGCACAAATCATATTTCCCTACCTCATTATGTCCGAAATTATAGAAGCATCAGTTCTTCAAAACCCTTTTCAAGACCATCCTTACAGCAAGAAAAGAGTAAGACTAGCGGTTTCTTTATTCTATTTCGGACAAGGAATTGTTTTTGCATCTTGGGCAAGCCGTATTCCAGATTTAAAAGCATCAATGCAACTTTCAGATGCAGAATTAGGAAGCATTTTATTAGCATTACCAGTTGGTCAATTATTAACGATGCCCATCTCTGGTAGGTTAACCACCATTTTTGGTAGCAGAAGAATGTTAACCATAGCAACGCCTCTTTACGCATTAGCCTTAACATTTATAGGCTTGGCAACTACTGGTTGGCAATTAGCATTATGTTTATTTCTATTTGGCGTTACGGGAAATTTATGCAACATCGCATTAAATACACAAGGCGTTTCAGGCGAAAAGTATTATGGTAAACCCATCATGACTTCCTTTCATGGTGCTTGGAGTGTTGGTGGTTTTTCAGGGGCCTTAATTGGTTTATTAATGATTAACCTTGAACTCTCTCCATATATTCATTTCTGTATCATTGCTTTATTGGCTTGGACGCACATCGCTGTTAATTATCGCTATTTATTGGGTGGACAAAAACCAACTGCTACTGAAAAACCAAAGCTGTTTACAAAACCTCAAGGTGTATTAGTGCAGTTAGGTATTATTGGTTTTTGTAGTATGGCAACAGAAGGCGCAATGTTCGATTGGAGTGGTGTTTACTTTAAAGACATTGTAAAAGCACCACAAGCCTTAGTCATTTTAGGTTATACTTCTTTCATGATCATGATGGCTACAGGCAGATTCCTTGGTGATAAAGTAATTACAAAATATGGTAGAAAAAGATTATTACAAGTAAGTGGGGTAATTATCTCCGTTGGGATGTTTACTTCGGTAATTTTCCCGTTTTTAATCCCATCTGTAATTGGATTTATGCTCGTTGGCATTGGTGTTTCGGGCATTGTACCAATGGTTTATAGCATTGCAGGTACAAATACCAAAGTTTCTCCAGGTATTGCAATCGCTATGGTTTCGGGAGTAAGTTATTTTGGTTTTTTAATGGGTCCGCCTTTAATTGGTTACATTTCTGCCTTGTCTAGCCTACGCTATTCTTATGCCGTTATTGGCTGTTTTGGGATTTTAATTACAGCTATTGTTGCCAAGATTAGTGCGATTAAATAAGAATTGAGTAGAGCGTATAGCGTATTGCGATTAGGTTTTGAAAAACAAGGGCAGTGGTTTTTGGCTAATGTGGCCCTGCTTTCGGTACAAGCCAAATGAAAAATTTGGGCTTTCCCCTTCAATCAGGTTTATTTAACAGAGGCAGTAGTTCTTGGCAGCTTACAACCCTACATAGTACCAAAGACCGTGGTTTACTAAACGGGATAGTAGCGAAAATACTTTTATGTCATCCTGAGCGTAGTCGAAGGACATAAAAGATTGTAGTGAATTAGCCCGAAAAACATTAATTTGACTGCGACACTTGCTTTTCAAATATCATTTAAAGTCTTATGATATTTTGGTTGGGACTTTAACTTAGGATTGAGTCTTCGACTACGCTCAGACTGACATAAATAAAAAGCCCTTTAATCTTTCGACTAAAGGGCTTAGGTTTATTTGTGTTTTATATTATTCGCTAACTTCTACTTTAGCGGTCTTTTTTGTTGTTTCTGGCTTGCTTTTAAACCAACCTTTAATTTTCTTAGAATTAATATCGCCAAATAAATACATACAAGGCACTAATATCAAGGTTAAGAAAGTTGCAAAGGCAAGTCCGAAAATCATTGTCCATGATAATGGTCCCCAGAAGGCAACGTTATCACCACCAAAGTATAAATGTGGATTAAACTCTGTAAACAAAGTAGTAAAATCCATATTTAAACCTACTGCCAAAGGTATTAAACCTAACATGGTTGCAGTTGCGGTTAACAATACTGGTGTCATACGGGTACGACCAGCTTCAATAACTGCTGCTTTAACGTCCATACCTTGTTCAATTAGTAAATCGGTAAACTCTACCAATAAAATACCATTTCTAACAACTATACCAGCTAGTGCCACAATACCAATACCGCTCATTACAATAGACATCTCCATTCCGAAAATGGTAATACCTAATATTACACCAATTATACTGAATAGAATTTCACTTAGAATAATTAACGGTTTACTGATAGAGTTAAACTGGGTTACCAAGATGATTAAAATTAAACCAAGTGCAATTAACATCGCTCTTCCTAAAAAGGCCATGGTTTCCATTTGCTCTTCTTGCTCGCCTGCCATTTTAACCGTTACGCCAGTAGGTACTTTGTATTGATTAATTTCTCCTTGAATTTTAGCAACAACCTCATTCGGATTTGCATCTGCTAAAACGTTAGAAGATAAAATGATGATTCGTTTTTCTTGTTTACGCTTAATACCACCATAAGTATTTACGTAATCAACAGTTCCGAAAGATGATAGTGGAACTTGACGAATGATGCCGCCCATACCCATATCGCGGTAAGTCATCTTCATGTTTCTTAACGCATCAAGATTGTTTCTTTGGTTTTCTTGAGAACGTAAAGTGATGTCGTAATCTTCATCTACGTCTCTAAATTTAGAAACTTCTTTACCAAAAATTGCAGTACGTAAATCGCCACCAATTTGTCCAGAAGATATGCCCTCTCTGTTTGCACGCTCTCTATCTAAATTAAATACAATCTCAGGTTTGTTGTTCATGAAATCTGATTTCAACTCTTCAATACCATAAATCCTTTTAGAAACAATGAATTTTTTCAAGCTTTCAGAGGTTTTTACCAAAGAATCAAGATTATCTCCTGTAATTTCAATACTGATAGGTTTTGCAGTTGGCGGACCACCTTGTTCTTTTGCCACTGTAATTTCTGCTCCAGGAATACCTTTTACAGCTTCCCTTATTTTGCTCAAATAAGTTGATGTTTCTGGGCCGGTACGTTTACCAAACTGAACAAAGGCAATGGTAATTTTTCCCTTGTTAGGATATTCCCCTTGATCCTCATCTTGTGGATCGGTTACGCCAACCGTAACGTTTGAGA
>Ga0307515_10016579_pt1 | contig 13481 bp, 12 predicted proteins | sample 17_EM_MG_FD_194513 | JGI IMG/M metagenome (GOLD analysis project Ga0307515, IMG submission 194513) | Populus trichocarpa ectomycorrhiza microbial communities from riparian zone in the Pacific Northwest, United States - 17_EM | ecosystem: Host-associated > Plants > Roots > Unclassified | place...
CAGGGTCGTCTTGCCCACGCCAAAGCCACCGGCCACGACGATTTTCGCGGAGGTGATCTCCTTGGGATGGGCCCCCGCCCGCTCAGAGCTTGCGAAGTCCACTCAATACCCTTTCCAGCAGGTCCATGCGCTCCGTGAACCCTTCAATGGGAGCGGCACTGTGCAGTGACAGCAGCCCGTCGGTGACCATGTCCGCCACCAGGACTCGGGCGACCCCGAGTGGGAGCCTGCTGTAGGCCGCGATTTCGGCCAACGACTGCGCTCGTGGCTCGCACATAATGGCGATGCGATATTTGTCGTGCCCGGCGAACCGGGCTTCTTGCACGGCGGCCTGGCTGGCGACCAGGACCGCCTCAATCGGGATGTCGCGTTGTGGTTCTGTCCGGCCTCGGGTGACCGCGTACGGGCGGACCAGCGCACCACGGGGGTCGTGCGGTTGCTGGGGTTGTCCCATTGTCCGGTCACCTCCTTCCGGGAGTAATTACGGGTCGGTCCGTTCAGGCCTGGTTGCCGACCGTTTCGCGAGGCAGCGGCACCAGGGCGGCGCCGACCCGCTCGACCAGCAGCGCCATCTCGTAGCCGACCTGGCCGACGTCGCAGCTGCGCGCCGCCAGCACGGCCATCGAGGAACCGTCGCTGATCGACATCAGGAAGAGATATCCGCTGTCCATCTCGATGATCGTTTGCTGGACTTCGCCGGCGCTGAACATCCGGGACGCACCATCGGTGAGGCTGACCACCCCGGAGGTGATCGCGGCGAGTTGGTCGGCGCGGTCGGCCGGGAGGTCGCGCGACGAGGCCAGCAGCAGGCCGTCGGCGGAGACCGCGACGACGTGGGCGATCCCCGCGACGCTGTCGGCGAAGTTGCTGAGCAGCCAGCCCATGTCTTGCATGGTGGGGGGCCTGGTCACTGTCAATTCTCCTTCGGAACTGGGGCCGCGTCGGCGGCTTCGGCACTGCCGGCCGTACGCCCGCGCTGCACCCCTCGGTGGTACGCGGACAACAGGCCGCGCACCTCGTCCGGGCTGCGGCGGTTCTGGTTGCGCGAAACGCTTTGCACACCGCCGGGGACGAGTTGTGCCTGCGGTACGCGCTTGGGCAAGCCGGAGCGGGTGGTGCCGGCGTCGGGGGGTTCCGCCGCTGCCATCGCCCGCTGCCATCCATCGTCGGCGACCGTCCGCCAGGCGTCCTCCGCCGCTGCCCGCGGTCGAGGGACGGTCTGCGACGCACCGTCGGCGAAGCCGGCTGATGCCGGCCGGGAACCATTCTGCCCGGTTGCCGCCGGAGCGGCATTGTTCGCAACCCGTTCGTAGCGCGGCTGTTCGACCGGACGTGCAACCGGTTGCGGGACCGGTGCCGGAGACACCGGCCGGGTCGGGCTGTCCACCGGCATGGGCGCCGGTGCGTGGCCCGCCGTCGGCATGCTCCAATCCTCCGGGGAAACGCCGTCGTGACCTTTGAACCAACTCGCCTGCATCTGCAGGAAGATCGGCGCCTCGGCGCGCTCCTGGGCCGGCGAGACGGCCGGTGTGGGCGGCACCGGGGGCATCGCCGCCAGGGCGGCGCCCCACCCGGACGGGTTCGGGCTGACCGGCGGTGGCGGCGGCGGAACCTTCTGCCCGTCGGGGGTGACGAAGCCGACCGCGACCTGCAACTCGGGCGAGGCGGGCTGGAGCGTCGGGAACGCCATGGTCGGCGAGCCCATCCCGGCAGGCACGGGTCCGGCGGCGGCCGGGGCCGGGGCGGCGGGCTGCTGCGTCACCCGGGTCGGCAGCGGGGGCCGGTCGGGGGTGCTGGTGTAGTCGGGGGTGCTGGTGAAGTCGCGCCGCGGCAGTGCGGGCCGCTGGGACGGCATCTGCGGCAGCGACGGATGCTGCACCGGCGCCGGCAACTCGGTCGGCTGCGCGTACGCGGGCCGGCTGGTCTGCTGCTGCCAAGGCTCGGGCGCGATGGCCGGCAGGGTGGCCGTGGCCGCGCCGCCGCGACCGTTCGTCAGCGCGTCCTGCCAACCGCCGCCCGCCGGCCCGCTGTCGAGCTGGGCCGGCCGGTTACCGCGCATCGGCGGCTCGATCGGCCGGTTGGGCAGCACGACGATCGTGTTCGGCAGGATCACCTGGGCGACGGTGCCGCCCTCGAGATTCGCCCGCAGCTCGACCCGGATTCCGTAGCGACCGGCCAACCGGCCGACCACCGCGAGGCCCATCAGGCGGAACGCGGCGACATCGACGTTGGGCGGCTCGCCGAGCCGCCGGTTGAGCGACTCCATCTGCTCCTCGGACATGCCGAGGCCGCGGTCCTCCACCTGGATCACCACGTAGTCGCGGATCCGCCGGCCGTCGGCGACCACCACCGAGTTCGGCGGGGAGAAGCGGGTGGCGTTGTCGAGCAACTCGGCGATCAGCCGGACGACGTCGTTGACCGCGAGCGCCGTGATCGAGATGTCGGTGTCGACCGTGCCGAACTCGATCCGGTTGTACAGCTCCACCTCGGACTGCGCGGCGCGCAGCGCGTCGACCAGCAGTGCGTCCTCGCGGCGCGGGGCGCTGGAGTCGGCGCCCGCCAGCACGAGCAGGTTTTCGTCGTTGCGGCGCATCCGGGTGGCCAGGTGGTCGAGCTCGAAGAGCTGGGCCAGCCGCTTCGGGTCCTCCTCGGCGCGCTCGATCTGGTCCAGTTCGCCGATCATGCGGTCGACCAGGCTCTGCGAACGGCGGGCCAGGTTGAGGAACATCGTCGAGACGCTGGTGCGCAGCGCGGCCTGTTCGGCCGCGATCCGGACCGCCTCGCGGTGCACCACGTTGAAGGCCTGGGCCACCTGGCCGATCTCGTCGCGGTTGTTCAGCTGGATCGGGTCGCTTACCGCCCGGACGATGTCCTCGGCGCTGCCGTCGCCGAGGTTGCGCACGTCGCGCAGCCGGGCCACGGCGTCGGGCAGGTCGCGGTTGGCCACCGCCAGCGCGCCCTCGCGCAGCCGGCGCAGCGAGCTGTTCAGCGACCGGGCGAGCACGACCGCGAGCGCGATGGCGATGATCAGCACGAGCAGGACCAGCCCGGCCTCGGTGCCGGCCTGCCGGGTGACCGACGCGCTCTCGTCCGCGGCGGCGGCGATGCTCTGCGCCTCGAGCCGCTGCTCGGCCCAGCGCATCAGGTCGACGACCGCGCCGAATGACTGGACGATGTCCGAGGGCGGCACGTCCTGCTTGCGGGCCAGCGCGGTGGAGACCTGGTCGACCAGGTTGACCGCGTCGCCGGTGACCGTGCTGTCGACGAGCTGGCGGTCGCTGGGCGAGGCCACCAGGGAGAAGGCGAGCAGCGCTTCCTGCTGGCTGGTCTGGGTGGCGATGAACGCGGTCAGCTGCTCGTCGCTCAGGTCGTTGGCGACCCGGGCGGCGTACGCGACCGCCTCCTCGTTGGCCGTGCCCGCCTTCGCGCGGGAGAACGCGGACAGCGCGCGCAGGCCGTCGCCGACCGTGCCGTCGCCCGCGTACTGGCTCAGGACGTCGCCGTAGCCGACCAGGTCGGTGATCACCACGCCGTAGCGGACCACGACCTCGGAGACGGCGATCTCGTCCCGGTCGGCGGCCTTCTTGCGGGTGGCGTCCAGCGTACGAAGGTCGTCGTCGATGCGGTTCAGCTGCGTCTGCAGCGAGGCGGGCGGGGTGCTGAGGTCACTGCGCCGGGCGTCGTAGGCCTTGATCCGGGTGTCGGTCGCCGCGATGGCCGCGTTGTAGCCGTCGGCGGCCACCTTGGCGCCGTTGTTGGGCGCGTTGGCGGGCGTCGCCAGGTAGATCGCGGCGGCCATCCGCTCGCGGTGCATGTACTGGGTCAGGTCGGAGATGTCGGCTTCGAGTCTCGTCAATTCCTCGACCTGATTGGCCGCATACGCCCGGCTGCCGATGTCGACCAGCCGCACGGTGGCCAGGGCGAGCACAGCGAGTAGCGGAACGAGGAGGATCAGGGCGAGTTTGGACCGAATTTTGGCGTCCCTGAGCCGCATGAAGCCACGCCGACGGCTTCCTGCACCGGACGGGGCGGTGCTGTCCTGCCGGTCGGTAGCCGGTCGGGTCGCGGGCTGGGTCGAAGCTCCGGTGCTCACGACATCTCCTCGGTAGTCATCCCCGCTTCTCTTCGCCGGCCCAGGGGCCATCACCCGGGCCCACTGGATGACTATGGCAAGGCTCGTGCCCCAGGCGGCACGGCCGCGATTTCATCAGAACTTGGGCGTCTTTGGGAAGCCTGGAAGGTTCCGGAATTCTATCTGCCAGGCCAACTGCAATAGCCCATTCGTACCGACAATCCGCGCCAGGTCGGCGTTGACGTGCGCGTATATATCGAGCATTACCGTACGTGCTCGAGCAGTGACCGGCGCACATGAAGATTCCAACCACTATGTGGGAAAGCAATCCCGTGTGGATGGTCCAGCCAGGCTTGACCAGGGACCTTCACGTTGGCAAGGTTTGGCGCGATTGGACGGACGCCATGTCCGAGTTCCCCTGGTCCGCATCGGACAACACCGGCGTCCCGCTCCCGCCTTTTGCCCCCCGAGGAGGCACCCGCAGTGAGCCTTACCCGTCGCGTGACGGCGTCCGTTATCGCTTCGACGCTGATCGCCGCCGGCCTGGCCGGCTGCGGGTCGGACGATGATTCCGGGGGCGATGTGACCGACGTGGTCATCGGCGCCGACCTGACCGTCGGTTCGACTGTCGACACCGCGTACGCCCGCGCGCTCCAACTCAAGGTCGAACAGCTCAACGCCTCGGGCGAGCTCGGCAAGTACCGCCTGGTGCTGCGCATCCAGGACAACCGCGCCGACACGACCTCGTCGCTGCGCAACATCGGCACCTTCGCCGACGACTCGCAGGTGGCCGCGATCATCTCCGGCTCGTGCGGCGGGTGCGTCGTGGACGCCAGCAAGACGATCAACGACAAGCGCATCCCGACGATCGCGCTGGCGCCCGGCGACGACGTCAGCAGCCCGGTCGCCAGCCGCCGGTACATCTTCAAGCTGGGCGCCAACCCCACCGACAGTGCCGCGGCCCTGGTCGCCGAGTTGAAGCAGACCAACAAGAAGAGGGCGGCGCTCCTCTACACCGACGGTCTCTACGGGCACGATGGGGATACGGCGATGCGCAAGAGCCTGGAGAAGGGCGGGATCACGGTGACGCAGTCGCAGACCGTCCGGGCCGCCGCCACCGACATCACCCAGGCCGTCGCCACGCTCGTCGCGGACAAGCCCGATGCGCTGATCGCCGTGACCTCACCCGATCAGACCGCGCTGGCGGCGACGAGCGCCCGGGCCGCGAACTTCGGCGGCGGGATCTACTTCGACGCGGGCGCGGCCGGTGACACCTTCGTCCCGCAGGCGGCTACCACGGCGATGAACAACGCCACGATGGTGTTCACGCAGATCCTCGCGATCGACGACGTGATCGCGACCACGCCGGCCAAGGCGTCGCGTCAGCAGTGGTTCCGCGACTACACCTCGCGCTACGGCAGCTATTCGGGGGTCGCCTCGTTCGCCGCCGACGCCGTCGACCTGATCGCCAGCGCCGTCGCCCAGGTCGGCGGCGACCGCGAGCGGATCCGGGACATCCTGGAGACGTCGCAGACCGACGGCCTGTCCGGCTCGATCCGGCTGACCCCGGACAACCACTCCGGCCTCATGCCGCAGTCACTGACCCTGCTGGTGGTGCGCAGCGGCCGGTGGCGGATCGCAAGCTGAAGCGCGGCCGACTTTACCCTTCCTTAAGAACCATCGCCGGAGTGGCGACGGCGACGGGCCATTCCGTAGCGTGCCGGACATGGCATTCCGGACCTGGCTCAAGCTGCTGCTGGCCACCCTCGGCGTGGCAGCGCTGGCCGGGGCCAGCCAGCTCGGCTTGGCGTACGGGCTCGGCATCGTCCGGCTGACCCGCGTGCTGGACATCACCACGCGTGACCAGTGGACGGCGCAGCTGGCCTGGGTGGCCTGGTTCGCCATGGTCGCGGCCGTGGTCGGCGCCGCGGCCGGCGCGCTGCTGCTGCCCCGCTGGGGCCCCGCGCGGGCGGCCGCCCCGACGCCGGCGGCACCCGCCGACAGCACCGATTCGCCCGCCGCCTGGCCGACCTCGGTCAGCCCGGCCCGGCCGCCGGAGCCGCCGGCCCCGAGCGTGGGCACGACGATCGCCCTGGCCGTCGCGGCCGGGATCGGCGCGGCCGTCGTCGTGCCGTTGACCATGCAGCCCGCGCGCACGGCGCAGATCGACGGCGTCAACCCGGTCGTGGTGATCGGCATCTGCGCCACCCTGGGCGCGATCGTCGGCATCTTCGCGGCCTGCGCGGCGCTCGTCCAGGCGGTCACCCGGTGGAGCCTCGCCACCGTCGGCATCGCCGTCTGGGTCATCGCGATCGTCTCGGTCTCGCCCTCGCTCGCGCCGAGCGATCCGCTTCCCGCCGTCCGGCTGGGCGTGTTCGACGCGGGTTTCCTCTCCCCCGCGACCACCCAGCGCACGGCCCTGTTCACGATGCCGGCGATCGCGCTGCTGGCCGGCGCGGCGCTCGGCTGGCGGGCCCGCCGCCAGGAACGCTCGACGCTGACGATCGCGCTGGCCGGGCTCCCCGGCCCGGCGTTGCTGACGCTGTCCTACCTGATCGCCGGGCCGGGCGCGGGCGACGACCGCTACCAGGTCGTGCCCTACTGGGCGGCGATGACCGCCACCGGGGCCGGGGTGCTGGGCTCGGTCCTCGCGGCGGTCCTGCGCCGCGGTGCGGGCCCGGACGACACCGACGACGAGCCCACGGAGGGCCTGCCGACGCTCCCCCAGCGCACCAGCCGGACCGAATCGCAGATCGCCCAGGCCAATCAGCCGCCACCGGCCGAGGGCGGCGAGTCGGACGGGCCCGGCCGGCCGGGCGATGTCCCACAGACCGGAACGCGGCCCTCGGACACCGCCGTTTTCGACGCCCCGACCGGTCAGATCCGGCCGGCCCCGGTGACCGGCCGGGCTCCGCTGGCGGCGCCGTGGTCCCCGACCGCAAGTGGTGCGTCCGCCCCGCTGGCCGCGCCCGACGGCCGCCAGCCGGGCACCTTCCCCGCCCGGACCAGCGACTATCCGGAATCCGGCGGTGTCGCCCTCGGCGAATACGCGGACCAGGAGCCAGTGGCGTTCGACGGCTTCGCCCGCGGCATGTCGCCCCGATCCGCCCCGGGCCGGGGCCAGCACGCCGCACCGGAACAGGCCGCCGGTTTCGCGGCGGGCGCTTCCTACGTGCCGGGACCAGCCACCGGTTTCGCGGTGAGCGATCAAGCCAAGCCCTACGTGCCGGAACCGGCCACCCGGCCGTTGCCGCCCGAGGTGCTCGGCCAGGCCCCCCGGCCGGCCCCGCTGCCGCAGCCGACGCCGATCAGCCCGCCACCACGGCAGCCCGAACCGCTGACCTCCACACCCGAAGCCGAGCAGCCCGGCGGCCCGGCCGCGAAGCGCGGACGCTTCGGCTTCGGCCGCACGGCCCCGGCTCCCCGCACCGAGCCCGACGAGATCGCGCCGAGCACCGGCCGGCACGGCGCGGCGCCGACAAGCCCGCAGCCGGTCGACAAACCAGACAAGCCGGACGACGGCGGTGGCCGTCGATTCGGGCTGAAGAAACACCGGGACAACAACGATTACGTCGACTGGGTGAGCGGCCTGAGCAACGACTGACCGGACCTGAATCGAGATCGACACATTGGCAAACGCCAATGGAATGATGGGTTGGGGATGTACCGCAAGCCGTGCCGGTGCGCCGAAGATAGCGATGGACCGCTATTTCCAGAAGCCATCCCCAACCGGCATCGGAGTGTCGCCCATGTCCCGCGTACGACGAATGTTTGCCGCTTTTGCCCTGCTCTTCGCGCTGAGCGGCGGCCTGCTGGTCGGCCCCGCCGTGGTGGCCCCGACGCACACCGCCGCCGCCGAGGCCGCCGTCTACAACACCTGCACGATCTCGCGCTGCTCGGCCGCGCGGACCGCACGCACCGGCTGGAGCCAGCTCAGCTGGCCGCTCACCGCGGGCTGGTACGTCTGGCCCTACGGCCAGTACAACTACACCGGCGGCACGTTCCAGAACCGGGAAGGCGAGTTGCCGGCGAACGCCAGCTACAACGAGTACGACGTCTACCCGCGGGCCCGGGGCGCGGCCCGCGACGCCTACCGGATCGTGGTGAACCGGTCCACAAAGGAAACCTGGTTCACCCCCGACCATTACGTGACGTTCTACAAGCTCTGACCTCCTTGGGTGACGGGCAAGTAGACGCGGCCGCCGGCGGCCAGGAACTCGTCGCTCTTGCCCTTCATTCCCTGCTCCGCGTACGCCCGGAGCTCTTGGGTGATCTTCATCGAGCAGAACTTGGGACCGCACATCGAACAGAAGTGTGCGGTTTTGGCCGGCGTCGCCGGGAGCGTCTCGTCGTGAAACGCCCGCGCCGTCTCCGGATCCAGGGCCAGGTTGAACTGATCCTCCCAGCGGAACTCGAAGCGCGCCTTGGACAGGGCGTTGTCCCAGTCCTGCGCGCCGGCGTGGCCCTTCGCCAGGTCGGCCGCGTGCGCCGCGATCTTGTACGCGATCACGCCCGCCTTCACGTCGTCCCGATCGGGCAGCCCGAGGTGTTCCTTGGGTGTCACGTAGCAGAGCATCGCCGTGCCGAACATCCCGATCATGGCCGCGCCGATCGCCGACGTGATGTGGTCGTACGCGGGCGCGATGTCGGTCGTCAGCGGGCCGAGCGTGTAGAACGGCGCGCCGGCGCACAACTCCTGCTGCAGGTCGACGTTCTCCTTGATCTTGTGCATCGGCACGTGGCCCGGTCCCTCGATCATCACCTGCACGTCGTGCTCCCAGGCCACCCGGGTCAGCTCGCCCAGGGTCCGCAACTCGGCGAACTGCGCGGCGTCGTTCGCGTCCGCGATGGACCCGGGTCGCAGCCCGTCGCCCAGCGAGAACGTCACGTCGTAGCGCGCGAGAATCGCGCACAGCTCGGCGAAGTGGGTGTAGAGGAAGTTCTCCTCGTGATGCGCCAGGCACCAGGCCGCCATGATCGAGCCGCCGCGCGAGACGATCCCGGTGACCCGGTTGACGGCAAGCGGGACATAAGGCAACAACACCCCCGCGTGTACGGTCATGTAGTCGACGCCCTGGTCGCACTGCTCGAGCACCGTCTCGCGGAACACCTCCCAGGACAGCTTCACCGGGTCGCCGTCCACCTTCTCCAGCGCCTGGTAGATCGGCACGGTCCCGATCGGGACGGCCGCGTTCCGGATGATCGCCTCGCGAGTCTCATGGATCCGTTTGCCGGTGGAGAGGTCCATCACCGTGTCGGCGCCCCAGCGGGTGGCCCAGGTGAGCTTCTCCACCTCCTCGTCGACCGATGAGCTCACCGCGGAGGTGCCGATGTTCGCGTTGACCTTCACCAGGAACCGCGACCCGATGATCATCGGCTCGCTCTCGGGGTGGTTGACGTTGGCCGGCAGCACGGCCCGCCCGCTGGCGATCTCGGCGCGGACCACCTCGGCCGGCACCGCCTCCCGGATCGCCACGAACTCCATCTCCGGCGTGACGATCCCGGCCCGGGCATAGCGGAGCTGGGTCGGCCGAGCCTCCCCGGCGGCGGCCAGCGGCGTGCCGGGACCCGCGGTCGGGGCCAAGTCGCCGCGTTCGGCTATCCACGGCCCGCGCAGCGGCGGCAGGCCGACGGCCGGATCGCTGCCCGGGCCCGACGTGTCATAGAGCCGGACGCTCGGGTTGTCCCCGCTCAGTTCCACCTCCGCGAACGGGACCCGGACGTCCGGACGGGAGCCTTCGACGTACACCTTGCGCCTCATCTTTTCCTCCCCAATCGGTACATAACAGACATCGAACGACAGCATTGCACCACGCCGGTGCGGCGCGGCGCTACCAGCCGAAGTGGTCCAGCGGGCCGGCGCCCCGGCCGATCTTCCAGTCCCGGCCGCCGGCCAGCGCCCCGGCGACGTACCGCTTCGCGAACTCCACCGCGGCGAGCACCTCGTCGCCGGCGGCCAGCCGCGCGGCGATCGCGGCCGAGAAGGTGCACCCGGTGCCGTGGTTGTTGCCGGTGTCCACCCGCGGCCCGCGCAACAGCCGCGTCCCGTGCTCGGTCCACACCGCGTCGACCGACTCCACCGGCAGATCGCCGCCGGTCACCACCACGACCTCAGCCCCGCGCGACCCGAGTTGCGCCGCCGCCTCCGCCATCTCGTCCGGCGTGCGGACCGGCCGGCCGACCAGCTCGCTCGCCTCGTCCCGATTGGGCGTGACCACCTTCGCGTACGGCAGCAGCCGCTCGATCGCCGCGAGCACGCCCAGCCGGCGCCCGGTGCTCGCGGTCAGCACCGGGTCCAGCACCAGCTTCGGCAGCCGCCCGTCCCGAGCGCGCGCCACCACGACGTCGGCGACATCCGCGGCGGCGAGCATCCCGACCTTGGTGGCCGATACGGACAGATCCCCGAGTACGGCGTCCAGCTGGGCCTCGACCACCTCGGCGGACAGCCCGTGCACGCGCGTGACGCCGACGGTGTTCTGCGCGGTGACCGCGGTGACGACCGACGCCCCGTAGCACCGCAACGCCGCGAACGTCTTGAGATCGGCCTGGATCCCGGCGCCCCCACCGGAGTCAGATCCGGCGACGGTAAGCACGACAGCGGGTGTCACGACGACCGCGCCCCAAGCCCCGCCCGCAGCTCGTCGACCACCTGGCCCGGGTCGTCGGACCGCAGCACCGCGCCCAACACGGCCACTCCCGCGGCACCGGCCGCCGCGCATTCGGCGGCCCGCCGCGCCGAGTCGATCCCGCCGAGCGCTAGCCACGGCACGCCGCCGGCCAGCCGGTTCGCGGTCTCGGGGCCTAGCGGCGGCCCGTACCCCGGTTTCGTGGCGGTCGGGAAGATCGGGGACAGCGTCACATAGTCCTCATCGGTCAGCTCGGGCACGCCGTGGCACGAGCGGCCGACCAGCGCCGCCGGCACGAACGGGTCCCGCGCGGCCAGGTGCACCGCAGGCCCGCCCAGCGGATCCGGGCCCGCGACGATGAGCCGTCCGTCGGGCAACAGCTCCCGCAACTTCTCGGCGAGGTCCCGGCGCTCGGCCGCCGGCAGGTCCCGTTCGCGCAGCACGACCCAGTCGGGCCGGGCCGCGGCGACCGTCTCCACGAGCGGCCGGCGGGCCAACTTGCGGTCGGTCAGCAGCACGACGCCCGACGGGATCACCACTGCGGCAACCCTTCGTCCGAAGTGGACGCCAGCGCGTGGAACCGGCGCGGAATCCGGCCCGCGGCAAGGGCGAGCCGGCCGGCCTCGACCGCGTGCTTCATCGCCGCGGCCATCCGGGCCGGGTCGGTGGCCCGGGTGACCGCGCTGGCGATCAGCACCGCGTCGCAGCCCAGCTCCATCGCCAGCGCCGCGTCGGACGCCGTCCCGATGCCCGCGTCGAGAATCACCGGCACCGCCACGCTCTGCCGGATCAGCCGGATGTGATGCGGGTTGGAGATGCCCAGCCCGGACCCGATCGGCGCCCCGGCCGGCATCACTGCCGCGCAGCCCACGTCGGCGAGCCGCCGGGCCAGGATCGGGTCGTCGCTCGTGTACGGGAAAACCACGAACCCGTCCGCGACCAGCCGCTCGGCCGCCCGCAGCAGCTCCACCCCGTCCGGCAGCAGGGTCCGCTCGTCGCCGATCACCTCGAGCTTCACCCAGTCCGTCTCGAACGCCTCCCGCGCCAGGTGCGCCGCCTTCACCGCGTCCCCGGCCGTGTAGCAGCCCGCGGTGTTCGGCAGCACCCGTACGCCCAGCCGGTCGAGCAGCGGCAACAGCCCCGGCCCGGTCGCGTCCACCCGGCGCAGCGCGACCGTCACGATCTCGGTGCCCGAGGCGACGATCGCCTCCTCCAGCGCGGTGAGGCTGGTGGCGCCGCCGGTGCCGAGAATCAGCCGGGACCCGGCGAACAGCTCAGCCACCCTGGGCCGCCGTCAGCACTTCGACCCGGTCGCCGTCGCACAGCAGCACCGCGGCCCAGCGCGAGCGCGGCACGACCTCCCCGTTCACGGCGACCGCGACCCCGCGTCTGGCGATCGTCAGCTGGGCGACCAGCCCGGCCACATCGGTCACCTCGTCGACGGCGCGGGTCGTTCCGTTGACCGTCAGCCGCATGAAAACCTCCCCGGTCGAAACTCGTCGAGCAGCGGATCGGCCGTCCCGCTCGCCACCAGGTCGGCGATCAGATCGGCGGTGACCGGCGCCAGCAAGACCCCGTTGCGGTGGTGCCCCGCCGCGACCACCACCCGGCCGTCGAGCGGGCCCAGCAGCGGCGCGTTGTCCGGCGTCGCGGGCCGGTGCCCGACCAGCACCTCGGTGATCTCGAACTCGGCCAGGCCGGGCACCAGGTCGATCGCGGCGCGCAGCAGGTCGAGCACGGCGCCGGCGGTGCTCGCGTGGTCGGTGCGTTCCTCCTGGGTCGCCCCGACGACGACCTCGCCGCCGGCCCGGGGCACCAGGTAGACATGCCGTCCGTCGACCACGCCGTTGAGCACGTGCCGGATCAGTCCCGGCTCGCCGCGCAACCGCACCGACTGGCCCTTCACCGGCCGCACCGGCAGCCCGGTCAGCGCCGCCGTCCCGCAGCCGGCGGCGACCACCACGGTCCCCGCGTCCACCGCGCCCAGGTCGGTCACCGGAGTCGCGTTAACCGGCAGCAGTGAACGCAGTGCGGCGACCACCCGCCGCGGGTCGACCTGCCGATCGTCCGGCAGGTACGCGCCGCCCCGGACCCGTGGCGACAGCGCGGGCTCCCGTTCGCGCAGCTCGCTCGGCCGCAGCGCCGGCACCCCGCGCAAGGCCCACTCGCGCGCGACCTCCGCCAGATCGTCCGTGGTCAGCGCGACGCTCAACGTCCCCGTGGCGTCGAAGCCCAGCTCCACGCCGGACTCCTTTTCCAGCTCGGCCGCGAACCCGGGCCAGCGCAGCGCGGATGTCTCGAGCAGTCGCCGCAGCGCGGGCCGCTCGAACGTCGACTCGCCCCCGGCCGCGAGCATCCCCGCCGCGACGTGCCACGCACCGGAAGGTTTGGCGGCCAGGTCGTGCACCGCCACGGTCAGGCCGCGCTGGGTGAGCCGCCAGGCGATGGCCAGGCCGATGATCCCGCCGCCGACCACCGCGACGTCGGGAGCGTTCACCGCGATCGCCTCCGCAGCAAAACACTCATGAGACGGCCTTGAGCAGCTCGGCGGCGGCCCGCGCGGGGTCGGCCGCGTTCGCCAGCGCGCCCACCACGGCGACCCCGTGCGCCCCGGCGCTGCGCAGCGGGCCGACCGTGTCCGCCGTGATCCCGCCGATCGCGATGACCGGCGTGCTCGGCTCGGCCCGCGCCACCACGCCGACGCCGGCCGGCCCGAGCGGATCCGGCAGGCCGTCCTTTGTGGTCGATGGATAGGCCGGCCCGACGCCGAGATAGCTGGCCCC
>Ga0307515_10016580_pt1 | contig 13480 bp, 10 predicted proteins | sample 17_EM_MG_FD_194513 | JGI IMG/M metagenome (GOLD analysis project Ga0307515, IMG submission 194513) | Populus trichocarpa ectomycorrhiza microbial communities from riparian zone in the Pacific Northwest, United States - 17_EM | ecosystem: Host-associated > Plants > Roots > Unclassified | place...
TTACTACATTGACGATCGCGCTTGCATTTTCTGACTGGAAATGCATACGGCCACCAAATGAGAAAGCCGAATATCTGTGTGGGGACTTGCTTGACGAATTCATAGGATGCTTTCCCTATCTATCAGACTTGCATCTTCTCCATGTCCCATTCTTCCACACTCCATTCATTTGGCCGATGGAGCAGATTTTGTTGGTATTGCGGAAATTGGAATTGAATGTGCCAGGTATAGTGTATGATAAGCCAATGCCTGTTATTGAGCTTCCTGGTCTATGTGAGCTGCGGTACTATGGGTATGTTAGGCCCGAGACGACGCAACTTCCGAGTCTGCGCACGCCATGTCTTCAATATCTCGAGATAATGCACCATATGCGGGCTGTTCATCCTCTCCATGAACACGTTCATCGACATTGGCCCGGATATAACAGAAAGTCAATTGACCCGGACGATTATGGCATCTCTCGAAATAACAGCGTCAAAAATTTCCCAGATTTTTCAGTGGATATGGAAGTGGTAGATCCACTGTTGCATGTTATTCACCAGTCGTTCGCGCTTCGAGAACTTCGCTTATATTTGGGCGATCCCGCTCGGCGAGACAACATTGGTTTTGAATTGACAGTATTTCCCGTGCTAAGGCGACTCTACTCTTCGGTATTTTACTTGCAGATGATCGATGCACCTCAGCTCGAGGAACTTTATCTGCTGTGGTCCACCGGCAAGGAGACCGAGCTCTTTGATATGTACCCTCAGGGGAAAAAAGCCCAGAGTATACTGAAAGGGATCAAAGTGCTTGATATATACAGTCACGCGAACGAGGAGTTTCACCGGGCTTCGTCAGCTGGCCAGACGATGAAGGTCGGTAATTGGATTCCGTATCTAACATCTCTGAGCGTGATCGTTCTCCCGAGAGCGTGGGAATGTGTAGATGATTTCATAGACGCATTATCTCGTGATCCCCACATATGCCGAGCACTGACAACGATCACCAGTCTCTCATATCCTCGTTCATGGACCTTGTTGTGTAATTCTCTCGAAATCCGTAATCACCTCTCCATGAGGGATCGATCTGTTCAAGCCATTCATACTCTCCATTTCCCTGCTACGGTGCATCGGAATATAAGTGGGCCTCTGCAGAATGCTCTCTCCGGGGAGTTTGCTTCCCCCTTCATCGCCATTCCTCTTCAGCCATGGACACTCCGCGAGCTCCTACCACAGAGGCCCGAGAGTGTCGAACATGAACAGCCTCCCGAGACTGCCTGCTTCGGCTGTTGTCAAAGTGGGAATACCTTCAAATGTGGAAAACTGAAAATTTGGGGCATTGGAGATTGCATTCGGCACACCAGACTTCCCTGGGGCCAAGCAGTCGTTGTTAGCGGATACAAAAGAGATATTTCAGGCTATTTGGAGTGGAAATCTGATGGAGACGGTGAACTGATACAATAAATTATATGCTGACTTGACAGAGGTCTACGGGTGTTCTTGAGATGATTTAGATAAATCCAATAAGATTGCTTCAACCTCGATGCGGGGACTTGATCAATGTTTTGTGCATGTATGACGCCTCTCTTGTTCGTCACGTGAACCAGGTGAGGGGAATTTCTGCGTCGGGGAACATGTAGAAATGTGCCGTGGAGTGTAATCGGGTTACGCGATTCAAGATGACTTTGAATTCTTGAACCCGTCCTAAGATTCGTCCCAGCTTCCATTGATTGGTCGCGTCCCGACCACATTTTGTAAATGGATCACACTGCAAAAATCAAGCGAAAGCGAGACCACAGTGTGCGCGTTTCAGCGTGCCGATTCTGAAGGTGCGTATGCGTGTTATACTGGCTCACAGATGTCGTGGGACTTGAAGCCTACATCTCCTTGTCCATTGCTTCCGTACCCAACCTTCTCAACCTCGAAATGATAGCCTTTCTCACCGCCTTCCTGATGACAGGATTTACGGCCTGGATGCAAAAGTCGTCGTCGTGAAGTTCGTCATGCATCTCTAGCATATGGTGATCGAGTCCATGATACACGCTTATTTGTGGCGGCTTGCCTATTACTCTAAGCTCTCACTCAGGTATATTCTCCACTCGATCCAGTGGGTTCTCATCGACCATGTAAAGAGAGCTTCCAGTATGAGGGGTGAACGTTCGGACCTTGATGTCCATCAGCAGAGGCTCAATATTTAGTCCCTTCGGCGTTGAATCTCCTTCTTCGCTAGCACCGTGTCTGTTTTGATCTCCCTAGAAGGGGGAATCAAGTGCTTGACATCGACATCAACAATCTCGTACACCTCTTGCATATCATTCGCGTTCTCGTCGGTTCAATGCCAATCGTTGTAGCGCTCCAGCCGGCTCCGCTTCCCCAACTCGATGGATAGTAACGTAGCCATCCCGCTCAGTGAGTTCATAGACGTGAATTTGCACATGCCCGTCTCCAGGGTCCTGCTGAGCCGCAACGACCTGGACGTAGTCGTCAGAGCAGCCAGACACGGTCGTGGGTCGACTCTCCTGCGTTGAGTGCTAATGAGGCGGGGAGGGCTTTTGCGGGCTGCATTGAATTCTTGGCGAGCTGGTGTCGAGGACTACCTTACAATGGGTGTGGAGGGTGTGGAGGACGTGGGGCTTTCCCGATAGATGATTGGATAGGTAGGCGGGGTAGAGATCGCAGGACCTCAATAATAACCTATCTAATCTTGCTGGGTACCAAATGAGATTGGCGCTTGGCGCAATGGATGAATGGGATTGGGGGGACCCGAGTCTAGTGTCGGGTTTGAGAGGTGTGGCAGGACTTCTCGAGTGTTGAAATGGACCAGAAGAATTGGGGACTGACCCTCCTCCAGCATGATAGTCATAGAACCTATAGGTCTTCCTTAGGAGCTCGGCTCGGAGTGCACGCTTTGCGGGGAAGAGGCGACAGAAGGAATCGATTTGGGGTAATCGAGGACGTAACGCATGTTCGGATCGGTGGGGGCGAGACCCTACACAAGACTGGGAGGGTGGTTCGACGATGCCTGACAGGGCGCGAATGGAGATGGCAACCCTGGTGTTTAGTATATCGCATCGAACAACGCAATGAGCACGCATACCATTGGGAAGGCGGTTTTCTGAGTGCATAACTAGCGCGAGGCCGGGCTGCGAGCGAGATGCGCCAAAGTTTGGCTGGCTCACCAGAGTGGGTAGCCACTCACCGACCTGCGCGGTCCTGAGATTCTTTCCGCCATGCGCATCGTTGTCCTCGCCCGGATACCTGAGCAGGACAAGCCGCTCCGACCAAGCCATTCCCCCTCATAACGGGATCTGGCGAACTCCCCCCGCACAACGCCACTTCATCTTCTTGGTCTCCTATCCGAGTCCAGGTACTGCTCGTGTCAGCAGGGAGCACCAGCCATTCGCTCCCAAAAGGAATTTTCCAGCCGGAACCTCCTCCGCATCCAGCATGTCCACCGGAGTCGCAAGGCTCCATAATCCGCCACAGGTGACTAAGCATTGCGACGCCGTCTAAAGAATGAACGCGACAGCACGGGTCAAACATGGTGAGCCTTTGTTTACCACTTGTAGATGAACTGAAGAAATAAACGGGGACTTTTTTTACACAACAGGGTAGATAAAACAATCATCGGTAGGGATTTTACCGCAGCAGGATGAGTGGTTCGTATCCAAAATGCCCATATATCTGCTTACGTCTTCCTATCATCTGCGGGTCACCTGCTGTGACATTTTCAGTAATATAGTACGTCGATCGGCACTGTGTGACAAACCGGAGACATAGTCCATCCTACACAGCGCAGCGTGGATCGCAATCACGTCCAGTTAGAACGCGCCGCGGACCTCGGACTTGGAAATACTGCGCATTTGATGAACGATTTGAAACAGAGGATGAATCCAACACTGTCAAGAAAGCTTTTTCCATGCTGTCAGTACTATTTCGACAACCGGTATCAACATGTGAGTGCCCGTAGACCCCCCCAGATCATATCTAGACTCCACATATTTGTATCTATATCTGGGATGGGGACCAGACGAGGACGGTAAACAGGATTCAGATTTAGTTCATTGGTTTGCACACTCTCGACACTAGCCCCATAACCTAAGCACAAATATTCAACCTTCCGCCGTCAGCTCGCCCCATATCTTGGATTGTACCTTTGTGAATTGAACACCTTGAAATGCTACCCACAATTTGTTTTACACCGCTGGCGCTCTGTGGAGATCTTATGTATTCAGAAAATAAGTCTATCATGCCTCCTCTTAATTTGAGATCCTTGGAAATTTCATAGCATGTTACAGGTGTTGAGTCAGGATGACTCAATGTCACGTCTCTGCGTTTGTTGTTCGGGCCCTGTTCTGTATATATATAGCGCGAGGTGTCTGCCCATATATATATATCACGGTTCGTCCGCTATGGTGGTCTTCAACCATAGATCCATCCATTTGGTCTGTAACGTCGTCCATGTCCTCATGTCTTCGGCTCCATCATATGCCATGCTGTATACTCTTACAAAGGAGAGTGGATCATACTGGAAATAGTATGTGCATGCCATTATAAATGGAGGAGATCCTGCTATCTGGCAATACGTGACAATGCGAGAATACGAAGCAGAAACTGCAACCTAATATAGAAACAACAAGCACAGAGTCACGAATAAAGAAAGGCTAGGGCCGTGCAATGTTAGAAATTTGGGTCCAAGACTGTCCAAATGCAAACTCGTCAAAATGAAGAGAAACTGACCGAACAGGGGATGTGAGAGGGATTGTGAGCAGAGCAGGTGAATGTAGGCCTGCACGACAGTCATGGGGTATCCAATAGAGTAAGCCGCCACCCGGGTCTCTGACCCAACCCTCTTGGTCTGGCCGTTCAGCCTCGATGTACGAGGCGAACTGGGAAGGAATTTGTGGAGATGAGCCCCATAAATGAATATCCCCGTTGATAGATCCATAAATGATATTCTGCGCATCGCGAGAGTATGCAACAGACGCCACAGGGTGAGTGTGCCTCTCCAGAGGCTTGCCGACTGCATCACCGGTCTCAGCATTCCAAATTCGAATTGTCTTGTCATCTGATCCAGAGATGACGTGCCGCCCATCGGGAGAGTAAGCAACTGATCTCACCCCGTTGGTGTGCCCCTCCAAAGGCTTGCCGACTGCATCACCAGTCTCAGTATTCCAAATTCGAATCGTGTTGTCAGATGATCCAGAGATGATGTGCCGCCCATCGGGAGAGTACGCAACTGACCTCACCCAGTCAGTGTGCCCCTCCAAAGGCTTCCCGACTGCAGAGCCAGTCTCAGCATTCCAGATTCGAATTGTCTTGTCTTCAGATCCAGAGGTGATGTGCCGCCCATCGGGGGGATAAGCCACTGAGCACACCCCGCGAGTGTGCCCATTTAAAGGCTTGCCGACTGCAGAGCCAGTCTCGGCATTCCAGATTCTAATTCTCTTGTCATATGATCCAGAGGTGATGTGCCGCCCATCGGGAGAGCAAGCAACTGAATACACCCCGCCAGTTTCCCCCCTCAAAGGCTTCCCGACTGCATCACCAGTCTCAGCATTCCAAATTCGAATCGTGTTGTCATATGATCCAGAGATGATGTGCCGGCTATCAGGGGAGTAAGCAACGAAGCACACCCCGTTAGTGTGTCCCTTCAAAGGCTTGCCGACTGCAGAGCCAGTCTCAGCATTCCAAATTCGAATTGTCTCATCATATGATCCAGAGATGATGTGCTGCCCATTGGGTGAGTACGCAACTGAAAACACCCATTCGGTGTGCCCCTCCAAAGGCTTGCTGACTGCAGAGCCAGTCTCAGCATTCCAGATTCGAATTGTTTTGTCATATGATCCAGAGATGATGTACCACCCATCGGGGGAGTAAGCAACTGACCTCACGCAGTCAGTGTGCCCCTCCAAAGGCTCCCCGACTGCATCACTAATCTCAGTATTCCAGATTCGAATTGTCTTGTCATCTGATCCAGAGATGACGTGCCGCCCATCGGGAGAGTAAGCAACTGAGCACACCCCGCTAGTGTGCCCCTCCAAAGGCTTCCCGACTGCAAAGCCAGTCTCAGCATTCCAGATTCGAATTGTGTTGTCAGATGATCCAGAGATGATGTGCCGCCCATCGGGAGAGTAAGCAACTGACCTCACCAAGTCAATGTGCCCCTCCAAAGGCTTCCCGACTGCAGAGCCAGTCTCAGCATTCCAGATTCGAATTGTCTTGTCTTGAGATCCAGAGATTATGTGCCGCCCATCGGGAGAGTAGGCAACTGAGTACACCCAGTCAGTGTGCCCCTCCAAAGGTTTGCCGACTGCGGAGCCAGTCTCAGCATTCCAGATTCGAATTGTCTTGTCATACGATCCAGAGATGATGTGCTGCCCATTGGGAGAGTAAGCCACTGACCTGACCCAGTCAGTGTGCCCCTCCAGAGGCTTGCCGACTGCATCACCGGTCTCAGCATTCCAGATTCGAATTTCGTTTTCATATGATCCAGAGATGATGTGCCGCCCATCGGGAGAGTAAGCAACTGAGTACACCGAGCCGATGTGCACCTCCAATGGCTTGCCGACTGCATCACCAGTCTCAGCATCCCAGATCCGAATCATCCCGTCTTCCGATCCAGTAGCAATGTAGCACCCGTTGGGAGAATAGATTATGCAATTCACACACCCCTTGTGTCCAATCCATTCCAGTGGCGGCTTTGGCCATGACAACAGCTTTCCGCTTTGCATCTGGATGCCTTTAGTGAAATATGTGCTAAAGATTGTGGATAAAGGTGACTCTGAGGGCAGGAATGGTCCCGTTGAAATATAGGTGTGCGGAGTGCTCATGGAGATGGGAGTGCGGAAGACGGTCATGAAACGACAAACATCCTGAATTCTTTCCAAAAATTTCTCATCCGTATCCTATAGTAAGTTAGAATCGCTTTGGAATTCCCATCACAGCAAGCGGGAGCTGTACTCACCTTCACCAATTTCGATGTCAGTTACCCCAATTCGCAACATTCCCATAATGCTCAATACTTCAACCCAAAATAGTGCATACGGTCCTTCAAAGAAGTTCCTCAGCATGTCCCACACACGCTTCTCGCCAGTGTCGGGAGTAAAGCAAAGATGATTTGACCAATACAGAGAACTATAGTGCAAAGCGTCGGAAATATTTTCTTTGATTCGCGATGCGAGTTCTTTCACATTGGCATTCGCGAGCCGGGAATCTTCGAGCCCGCAGATGTTGAACCGGAGCTGTTCAACCATCTTCTCGAGGCAAGCGATACCTAGTTCCTCATTTGCCTCTCGGAGGTTGACTTGATAGTCGCCCTGGCGGTCATCGCTCACAAAGAAGTCCAAAATGGACAAATGCCGGACACGAATCCCTCCTTCGTCTCGATAAAACATAGAGCCGAGATCTTCCATCCACATTCCCACCAGCTCAGGTTTCACTCCCGCCAGCTCTGCAATTGTCTCTTCGCACAGTGGACGGTACGGCGCCGTTATAAGAAGCACCCCGATCACCCGCCGAAATTTGGCACTGCTAGGCACTCTCCGTGCTCTGACGATACTGGCGTAAAGTCCGTATAGAGACGCCAAGCCTGGACCGGCTGAGTCGTGCAAGGTCTTCGTTAACAGCTCAGTGGCATCTTCGCAATGCACAAGGGTACGTGCAAGAGTCTCGATGAAGATGAACAGACCCGCTGCCCGGGAGATCACTCTATCGAAGAGCGATGGTTCTGGCCAAGGAGATTGGAGGCGCCGTGTTGAAGCCACCCCATCGAATCGGTGTTTGGCGAAGATTCGTAGGTCGGAGGTGGTCTCTTCATCTGCGGTCAAATCACATCGCAAATGCGGCAATTGGGTGGGACTATCAAAGAAACGTTGGATATCGACTTCTTGTCTACTCGTGATGATAACCTTAAGCCACGGAGCGCATGCGGTCGCGTCTGTCAGAGCCTTCAGGACACCTGGACGACTCTCAGGGCCACCGCACTCATCAAGTGCGTCAATGACAAAGACGAGAGTCTTTTTTGGGAGGCGAGGAAGTTTTCGGATGAAGTCAAGAAAGAGAGTGGGTCGCATTGATTCTGGTGCTATGTTTGGGTCGTTACGAAGACATTCTGCGACAATACTTCGAAAAGGGGGGAAGAGTACCGCGAGTTTGTGGATAAGAGTCGGGAGGATATTTATGGGCTCTCTCAATTCCTGGTCATCCCTCTGGCAGAAAAACGCTCCGGCGAGCTGCTCTTTATCGTGAAGGCTCGCGCAAATCGAATGCGCTAATGACGTTTTGCCAATGCCAGGTAAGCCGTAGATCCAGTATACATTTCTCCGGTCTGTCTGCTCCAATCCATTGGTCGCCCAAGCTATGACTTTCTCGAGGAGGGATTTGCGGGTGCCTTCCATACAGCAGAGATCCCAGGCATAGGTGGTCCTGACATCTTTGAGACGGCCAAGCAAAAGGTGCTGCTCTACACGGAACTGTTGAGAATGATCTATCGAGAGATGGAGACAATGAGTGCTCACCAGTCTCCTTGGTCCGGCGGAGCGCTTCAACATTTACAGCACGGTCGAAGTCTTCGACGATCCTCGTCAACTCGCTGTCTATTTCTTTGATCTGCTCCTGGTAGGCTGACCCGCCCGCAGTTCTCGCTGCAATTATTAGTACTTGCCAAAGTCACCAGGTGACAACCTACCATGGGTGACGTATTCGTACGAAAAATTTGCGACCCTATGCATCACCTCATACATTCGCGGGATGATCTCCTCCAAGAGATCCGTCTCCTCGCAGACTATTTTGTCTTCGATTATTTTGTCCGCGAAAGGTAAAATGCGCTTCAATCGATCCAGAAGGCCCGATGGTATCTGGTCGTACTCGGTTTGTACCTTCAAGAGCTAAATGGCAAGCATTATCTCTGCTGCTGATATGCCAGTAGCGAGCACGAACCTCAAACGTAACTTTGGCAACACCAAAGACAGCCTTTGTGATTGGATTCAACTACAAGGTGTCAATGTTCTGCTAGTCTCTATGCGGAAAACGAACCTCAGCGAATACAGCCCCATATTTAATTGTGTTCTCCACAGCCCTCTCAGTCGATCCGGTCATCAGTGGGGAGTGGCCTTTTAAACATTCCTCGAGTTTACGGAGCGAAGGGCGCAGAGATTCCCTCTATGCGAGGGTTATTACCTGGCCAGGACGGGCAGTTGCAAAGAGACGAACGATAGTGATCGCAGAGAAATGTAATTCTAGAGACCGATGACGCTGTTGGTGCTTTCCAACGAAAATAATGTCCTCTGCACATCGCCATTATTTACGAGCGGACAGTCGGTGATCATGACTGACTCTGTATCGTGAATGCGTGCTTAATGGTGCTCCTATAATCATTGAAAAGCCCTTGAAGGTCGATCGGCTCGCTCGGCCGCCGAATTTTGGTCCAAAATGAATGACCGCTCCTCATTTGGATCTCAGCGCGCATCTCGGATGTCGGAGAAATACCTCTACGTATGCATAGCCATCGGTGAGTGTGCGTAGTGGAAAAATAAGGGACATACGGAGGTTTGGCTGGTGTCCAGGTGCGGTTGTCTTGCGTCTGCAACTTTTGCTCCTGGTTGTCTATATACAACCTAAGCTCATGGTCCCGATGCAGGGTGTCTTGAAGTGCGATATCTGTGTGTTGCCCGAAGTTAGCGGGGATGGACCAAAACTGAAGCGAAGCGCCGCACTATCTAGAATGAAGCTTAGATTGATCGTCAGCCACGATGATAATGCCACGTGGTACAGTCATCGCTCACAGGTTCTCTGTCTTGGGTGGTTGAGTCGCCATGTTGTTTGATCACTTTGAGGGGACTATTGGGAGGTCTGGGAGGAGAAGGAATGTGCAGTTTGACGCTTCGCGCGGCTAATGCGCAGCGTGTGACACGGCCTATTAGCTATTCATCTCACAGAAGCTATATAGGATATATTTGCCACAGTTATTATCATAGATTTTGCAACAAGTTTCACGCGCCCTGGCCTTGCATGAATAATCTTGCACATCCCGCATCGGTTCGCATCTTGAACTATCTGCTGTCATAAGGCTTCCTCAATGACCGCCTAATGCCTTCGTTGCTATCCTCTTGTGCACGTACATCGTTTCATTCAGCGCCTCTGCCCACAGGAATTTGGGGGACCGGAGTCTCATTCAGCTACCCAGTTCGATTCCGGGCTGCATCTTACCAACGTCTGATGCTTGGTACCCGTCCGCTCGCAGATTTCCTTCATTTCAGCGTGCGCCATATTTTGAAGGTTTCTGGTGCTCCCGACTTGAACCGTAATGGGCGCGTATGGTTGTAGTCGTCCCTGAGTGCTCATTCGATTTCACTCGTATTGGTCAAGCGATGTGCTTTAGACCCAGTCACTAGGTCAAGTACAACATGGTTTTGACATCTTGATCGAGTGGATCTGATCTTAAAAACTCAGATGCTTGAGCTCTTCACCCCGGTATAGCCTTGTTGCGACTCCGAGCGCAGACCCCTGCTCGGAGTTCATCCGCCTTGCCCCTTTCGCCTCTTCCTCTAGCCGCAGCTGCGCACCTGTGGTTACCACCCACAACGAGTCCTTTCCCCACGATGCGTCTGACGTGACGTTCTTGAGATATACCTGAAGGGGCTGGGATATCTGCAGCACTGGAATGGTTGTTGTTGAGGCAGGAAGGATACCAGCCAGCAAGGGTCACCCCCAATATTCCAGCACTGTAGGGGAGATGAAGAGACACGTAAGATGTCCCAAGAGGCCCATAAAATATTTATAAGGCCCCGAGAAGCGGAGGTCAGTGTTTTTCCTCGTTGTCTTATGTATCAATTGGTTTGTTGCATAACTCCAACGCGAAACTCGATACCACAGGCCCTAGAAATGATGCTTCGGGTGGTGCATACTGTATCGGGTGAGGACAGCAACCGTTATTGCGAGGGGAGACGAGTGTTTGGTGGGGTGCAGATACAACGGCATCTTATAGACTAAGTCGATTGTTTGATAGAGTGGCATTCAACGTAAATGGTCAACGCAGAGACGTTCGACCTCTCCAGAGGTTGGACAAGGCACAAGGACGAAACAAAGACTATTGATCTTGAACCGAACCAAAACACCACAATCACGGCACTTGATCGCGCTGTGACAATACCAACGTTGATTGATCCGTACACTGCAGCGACGCATACTGTCGAATATTCTATTCAATGGTCGGCCTCCTCTCCACTCAACGACGGGGGCAGCCCCCAGTGATATGCTAACACGACATTACAGGGTCTATGTGCTGAAATCCGTGATCATTGGTAACGCCTTGGCCGGTAAATCGACCAACCCTTCTTTATCTGGAGTACACGCTCGTCCATACATACGCACCTTATGGCGTCTTGGATGTCTTTGGTTACTGGGAAAGGGAGGATGACGACGCTCGGTTTCTTGATAGCTTGGTGTGGAATCTGGAAGCAAATTGATATACATTCCGGACGAAGATAAGACTGTCAAACTACGGTGTGCGTGTTCGATCTCCACCTCTACTATTGATTTCTAGCTGTGGGCCGGTCGTTGTTTCCTTACGAATATCATATTGATGGCACTCTAGGCTGGGACACAGCAGGAGCTGAATACTTCCTTTCAATCACGCGCTCGTACGATCGTGGAGTAGCCGGAGCGCTCATCGTTTACGACGCAACCTCACGCACGTCCTTCCTGCAGGCAGAAGAATGGCCCAAAGACGTGCGTGCACACGCCGACCCGAACTTCACCGCTATCCTCGTAGCGAACAACATTGTTTTGGTTCCCGAAGAAGAGGAGAGTGCGAGCGCCATCCGTCGCGGAGGTAGACTGAGAAAGGGTCCAAGACGTAAACCACCCCAACCACGCAGGCAACCGACCTACGCAGGAAAACGCAGATAGTGTCAGCGACCACGACAATGAGGAGTTTGCGCCGCCGCCGGAGGGGAAACTTACATTTCGTGGACCCGGCCGCTATCCTCGTGCACCTAAACCCGTTCCGTCGCTGACCGAAGACTTCGCGGACTATATCGCAAGCAGCCAGCAGGAAATTAGGACGACGACGCCCCTCAGAACGTGGGCAAGTTCAAAGTTTTCCATCGCGTTCTACTCGATCCGGCTTTGTGCGCCGCGCCGGAGGGCGGGGTGCACTCCTTGCTTTCGGAGCCTTTGAGAAGCCTGACCCAGTGTTCAGGCCCACGTCGTCGGCCCCTGATCCTCAGACATTTCGAGACGCGCTCAACGCGCGCGACGCAAACGAATGGCGAGTCCCCATGAACATTGAAATCGAAAATACGCGTCGCTCAAGCGTCATCACATCAGTCCCATGTCGTCTCAACGCGAATATCATCACGCCACGGTGGATTTTCCACTGGAAATTCGAGAGCGTCAAGCACAAGGCACGCCCCGTAGCACGAGAGTTTGCCCATGTCTTCGGTGTCGACTATAACGAAGCCCACCTATATGCCTCGGTGATGCGATTCGAACCTTTTCGAGTTCTTGCGTCGATCGCCGCGTTATTCGACCCAGATCTCCGTCCATCTAATGTATCAGCTGTACATCTGCACGGGGACATTGCCGGAGAGGTCTATATGGAGCCACGGAGTGTTCTGGAAGGGAATGAGACGCGTCCTACGGCAGAAACACATGCGTATTTTATAATTTATAATTATACAAATAATGAGAGTTTATATGCGTTTCCGCAGCTGCGCGTCGCCGGCTCCGAAGGTGGACACGCTGGAGTATTTCGCCAACCCATCACGCGAGCCGCCGGCCAACTGCTATTCTCGACTCGACCTTGCTGCCGCTGTCCACTGTCCACTGTATTCTGCAAGACCACCAGACCTTAGCAGTCATGTTCGAGAACCAGGACATCTTTGACCTGCTTCAAGTCGCCTTCACTCTATCTCGGTAGTGACGTTCGCTACAAATGTCAAAACCAGATTACCAGCACACCCGCTCAAGCTATACAACCCCACGACTCTCCTCTTCCGTCACTCGCCATTTCTGCCTTGGACAGTTGCGCTTGCCGACCTCGCGCTGCTCCGCCACGGGCGTTCCCACTACCATTCACAACCTTCGCGCCGCTCCTTATACACGCCCACACGCTGGCCGCAATACATCAATATTCGCGTCCGCTTTCGTTCTGATACTTCATCATCACGACAGCACAATCAGTCGGCGGTGGAAACAAATTATCAACCCATCGTAAATTGTCTGGATTCGTACTCCAGCAATCTTGCGAGTGTGGCCATCCGCTTTGACTGCTCCAACAAATTCCAACATCAGGTAATAAATGCACCATGGCTCACCGATTATTGCACAAACTCTCTTTTGCTCGTAATAGCTCAGTATGCACGGCTCCAATCATCTCCCCTGGCATCCCATCCGGTAATGCAGCTGTTCCCGGTTTGCAAGAGTCACCTCCGTCTTCCTCAGTCGTTAAGCGCATCTCTCCAACTGCACACCTTCAACACTCTAACCCTCCAATGCCT
>Ga0307515_10016581_pt1 | contig 13480 bp, 9 predicted proteins | sample 17_EM_MG_FD_194513 | JGI IMG/M metagenome (GOLD analysis project Ga0307515, IMG submission 194513) | Populus trichocarpa ectomycorrhiza microbial communities from riparian zone in the Pacific Northwest, United States - 17_EM | ecosystem: Host-associated > Plants > Roots > Unclassified | place...
AGGATCTCACTAGGCGTAGTCGAGCTTCTCTGGGACCGACACATGAAAGATCAAGTTTCTGAGATGCTACACTTCTACACTCTATTCAGGAGCAGCCCGGCCTTGACCGCCGCCGCCGGATGGGTCTTTGAAATCCAGATGCACCTATTGCTCAAGCAGGGCATTTCCATTCATTTGTTCCCTATCGCCTGGCGGAGTTTGACTTCAAAGGTGAACGACTTCTACGACGACTATAATGCCTCCAACCAAAAGGAAACCCAAAAGGACATCCAGTTGACTGCATCAGCAGACCATGTCCTAGACGAAAATGCCCCGCTCATTATCAACCAGTACTACCGTCCCCGACCCACAAACTTTCCCGCAATCGATTCCCTCTTGCTCGTCCACCCTCCTGGTGAACCCTCGCCCATCCTCCTCATGTTCCAGATGATGCTTGACAAGGATGAACACGATGCGAACGAGGGTGATTTGTGCAAGATCGAGAGGATGGAACTCCCTCCAAACACCCGTAGGTATTACGTGTTGGTCACCCCTGACGACATCCAGATGAAGGTAAATGCCCCCATCAAGTATTTTAAGGTTAAAGGAGGGGAAAGGAAGAAGTTTAGGGATGCCTTTGAGGTTTTCCACTACCCTGTTGACGCGGATACGCTGTCCTCTCGCTTGCATCAGTAAACCACGCCTGTTTGTTCTGATAATGTACAATAGGGGCTTCATAAACATGCATGTGGTAACAACTATGGTACAATCGTTCGCTGGCATGAATTGCGAGTATCGCTAAATGTGGTAAGTCATCAGTAAACTAGCGTGTCCAGGATCTGACCGGACATTCGCACGTCCGGTCAGATATGCGCCATCTAGATCTCCCCCCCCCCTGCTCCACTGTAGGAATGAAGTTGGTCAAATTTTCGACGAAGGGATTCGACCAACGATCGGGACCCCCTTCCCCATACAGCAAGGTGGTCAAAAATTGAGCAAGAAAGGTACAGTTTGACCAACGCTGGTGGGTATTTCTATGCCGTCCAAAATGCACAAAAAATAATTCGCACCATGCAAAGGTAAGTCTCGCGTGCACACCCCCATATCGCGCGCGCACGGACACCCCAATTTTCCCTGAGGGGAATTCCTGCCCTGGTCTGAACCGAACCGGAGGTAGGGAGTCTATCCCGTCGGCTTCTACGCTACTTAGAGGTGGTTTCGAGGGGATATTGCTCTTTTTCTGTTGGACGAAACGGATGCGGGATTATCCGGGAACGGCGCTTAAAGTCGCCCAACGAAGCCTGTTGTCCCCAACCCTCTCCCAGCGAAAATGATTGTGGCCGGGCTCAACCCTATTGTTTACTTATAGTTGTTGATTCCACGGACAAAGTGTACCTTAATCGAGTGACTGTCTGTAAGGCGTAAGGCAATAACTATCTATAAAATTCCTAGAAGGATGCCTGTGGTTGAGATTTACTACGCAGTATCTGGGAACTTCCTCATCGCGTACAACTGATGGGATGGTGTTGGGTAATCAAGGTGGATTTCAAACAAGTCGGCCGTGGCACCGCGATTCCAGATGCGCGGTCCGACACAATGGACAGAATCCTGAAAGTTCCCTTAAAAAAGTCCGGACATTCGTGCTTATACGTCGTAGCCTTACAGATGGTCACTCATTGTGCCTTAGCTAGACAGTGTAGCACAGTTATTTAAACATACATGGTATTGTGCAGGGCAGTCAGGCTTGGATGAACGCCCATCACAACGCATTCGGCACCAACTGACGCCTCCGGGTAGCCGGAAACGAGGGCGGGAATGATCGGATCACGTACCTCGAATAACTCCGTGACTCTTCCGTCCAACAAAAAGGGCAATATCCCCTCGAAACCACCTCTAAGTAGCGTAGAAACCGACGGGATAGACTCCCTACCTCCGGTTCGGTTCAGACCAGGGCAGGAATTCCCCCCAGGGAAAATTGGGGTGTCCGTGCGCGTGCGATATGGGGGTGTGCGCACGAGACTTACCTTTGCGCGGTGCGAACTATTTTTTGTGCGTTTTGAACGGCATAGATTTCAGTCGAGTGAGCAGCGCCTCGGCATATCCGACGAGCTGGTGGTAAATTTTCTCACGATTGCTCATTCACTCCACGCCAGATGCGCGGCGCGCTCAAAAAACTTTGCTTCTCATTCACATTTCCCCAGCATGTCGATTGACCTAAGTTTGAGCTGCATCCGCCTCCTTCCCTCACACCTCCCGACCTACGGGTGACAAATACGCCACACCGCGGGGACCAACGGCAAAGTCAGCGTCCCCGCCCCCCACTTCTCCATCCCCCAACCCTCCAAGCCCCCACTTTCCGTCGACCGATTCAACGGTCCACATCTCTCATCTATACGAGACTCGATTGTCATCAACAGCAAGCCTTCCGCCCGTACGATCAAGTCAGGGGTGTGGTCGAACGGTTGAATCAGGAACTCGGAGCCCATGTCTCGAGGTCTTGCTGAGCACTGCGATGACGATATTCAAGGAGCTGAAGTTGGACATTGTGGTCATGGGAGTCAGTAGGGGTGGGAGGCTGGACGCGATCAACGCAATACCCGGTGATGCCGTTGTCGTTTCTACTCTGACCAACGTTGATTTGGATCACCAAGAGTTCCTCGGAAATATGGTGGCAGAGATCGCGAGAGAGAAGGTGGGGATTGCGAGGAGAGGGAAGCCGTTTGTGTTGGGGAGGCAAAGGTTCCCCGAGGTTGAGGAGGCTGTCAGGAACACTGTACTGGGGGACAATATCCAAGGTCATCTCGTCCGAGCCGTCGACCCCGTTGGGCTCCCCTCAAAAGATCCTCGTGGTCCCGCACCTGTCCGCTCCCCTGCTTTTCTGAATTACTCAAAGGGAAACAGCCCCGAGTTTCTCACGCATTCTTCGTGTTCGCATCTCAAGCTGAGTGGGAGGACCACCCCAGAGACGTTTGCCGCCGGACCCGCGAAAACGAGCTAGCCAGTCCGAGTCCCGTTCCACACTTCGCCCAACCGGAAGAACATTCCCGTTGACGGAGCTCGCAACCAGGGTACCTCCCGGACGCTCACGGATTTCATTGCTACCCTTTTCCCCGATCTATCCACCACAAACGATAGGTCCAATTTAACCTATCCGCTCGGGTTATCCCCCTCTCCGCCCAAACAACCCCTCGACACTTCTCTCCCTCCCTTTCGTCGCGGTCATATCACAATGCGAGAGTAAACATCAAGGCTCTCGAGTTCTCCCCTCCCGAGGACACGCCCTGGGTGACAGCTGAGCCACCTTGGATGATCTACAATGCTGTCAAAATTCATTGCCCATGCGCCAGGTTTTGGGCACCTGGCGAAGGAAAGAATGGCTTATCTGATGCACCGGATTGGGCATCTGACGTCTTCGGGGATGATGGGCTGGTTGTACTTGCGGGTAGCCTCTGCCTGGTTACCAACTTTTATCAGTTCGTAGGACCGAGATCACAATGCACTCTGATCCTCACCACCCTCGTCTTGGCTTCTAGGTATTCGCGAGACATTCCTTGCTGAAGTGAGCCCAAATTTTGTTCAGGTGTAAAAGAGGAACTGCTACGCGATTGCTCAAAAGTATAACAGGCTTCCTGTTATTATAGGAAACGGAGAGTCCGGTCGCAATCACCAAGGGAATGACGGTGACGATATACTACGTACCTTGGTTTTACAGAGCGTACCTTTTCATCCACCAGCTCGGCAAGGTCGCTAGCGAGATTCAAGACGGTGACCTTCCCTCAGATCGTGGGATCCTAAGGGGAATACCTCCTAACGGTCGTCAACGCATCCAAACCTTCTATCCTGACCGTAAGCGGATGTAAGTTCTGACAAGCATCCTTGTTCAACTGTGGGAGCTAATGGCTGTGGAAGGTCGAATCCGCTGATGCACCTGAAGTTGCGGCGATGATTTCAGGTGTGCGAGAGATAGTGTCTTCGGTGACGATTTGCAGTTCGCCCATGGTTTGGTGCAAGGGAAGCAAAGGTGGTGGTGATTTTTGTCCTGCCTTGCGGATGGACCCTAGGATATCGATCGTGTTCATCGGTTTACTGGGTGTCCCTGGGCATATGTGGGAATAACCGTTCGGGGAAGCGGCGAGCCTGCTGTTGTAAAAAGGCCTGCCTCTGAGACAGGCAGGGTTCTCACTCTTTTGCGTTGGCTCGAAGTACATATAAATGATAAACGACCAGTAGGGATCGCGAAGAAAATACATGACTACTGTGATGCTGATGTCCAAAGTTCGAACGAAACATGGTGGAAAGTGGAGGACAGAAAGGGGATGGATGAGGAGGGAAGGGAAATGTTGGTAGGGAGTCAGAGCTCTAACTCCAGAATTACAGCCTCTGGTAGTTCGTCATGCAACAACGCAAGAAACCGCTTACCCCACATCCTTTGCCACTCAAATGACGACCTCCATTGGGGAGGCAACCAAAACAGTCGCTTCCCACTGGGGCTGAGTATCCACCGACCATCCACGACTTCGTAGCCACGAGAAGACCGCCGGGGGAATCCATCCGGTAGGTGAGTAGTCGATCCTAGGTATTCCAGCTCGGTAGCGTCGGATTCGGTATCTTCGACAAGTTCCCACCTATCGACTTCGCCCTCATCTCCCACACACCAGACTTCACGCCCGTCTGGAGTGAACCAGGGAATCGGAAAACAACTCTCATTCTGGTATGCACTCACAGTCCCAAGGTGCTGCCCAGTAGGCACGTCGTAAAGGCACAAACCGGACATAGGGGTGTAGTCGTCATCGTCGTCGTCGTAGTCTGACGCCATCTCCACGACGGCAATGCGGTGCAAATCGTGGGACGTTGATATAGCTGGGATTAGGTTCTTAATATCACGGTAGTCATGACTGAACGTTGCGGTCCGAACACTGTCGGTAGCGTTCACCCCGAGGTTTGGAATATGATCCCCTGCAGGTAGGTTCCAACTCACAATCTTTTCGTCACCGACAACGATGATGCTGCTCCCAGTAACCCCCAGACCATAAACCTCCATACCCGTGTCGATGGTCAGCCGTGGGGTGCCAGACTTGAGGTCCACAACTATGACTGTCTTGTCCCACTTCCGCACGACTGCTGCCAACGCTTCATCCGGGGAGAATCCCAGAACAAAACCATAGGCTTCCCGTCGGGGAGTTGGAACCGAAACATTGGAGAGGGGGGTGGTGGAATCCATTGTGTGCCATAGCTGGATCACAAGGTCACCGAACACGATGACTGACCCTCCGTTTGGGGAGATAAGTGGGCTGATAACCCCAAAGTTGGATATGAGCTTTTGATGAAGGACATAGCCGGTGTGAGACTCCATCCATAGACAAATGCCTCTACCCCCCCTTCCGGGAACCACACCGTTGAATGCGAAGAAACGGCCATCAGGGGAGAAGGTCATCCCCCAGGGTTCAGCGTCAACTGTATCCAGGAGGAATTTAGAATCTTGAGTATCCCATATGCGAACCCACCCTTGACGAGCGAGGGCGAGCCGGGGGAGGGTAGGGTGGGCCAAAAGAATGCCCGGGTTGCGACAGCTGTCAGGGATAGACAGAGTCTCAACATCAGTCGCCGCATGTGTTGAGGCGAATCCGGCTTCCCATATGGTGATGGACACTGGGGTCTTGGTAGCGAATCGAACACATTCACCATGAGTCCAAATTCCATCCACGACCAGACCTTTGATGACTAGGTGGGAACATATGCGTGTGCCGGAGAGAGCATTGTAAGTGTTGATGGTGGCATTGTCGGAACTGAAGATGGAGGGATTGTCGGGATTGTAGATTATAACCCCAAACATTGTTCCACACACAGAATACGTGATTGGGCCGCAATAGCGCCCTTCCTCTGCAGAGATGGCACTGGCTAGAACACCCGTCTGAAGGTCCCAACTGATAAGGTCCCGCCGAGCACGTTTGGCCTGCACAGAACCAAACCACGTTAGCAGGCGACCATCCGGGGAGAAAATGAGCTGGCGACCAGAACCCAGATCACCGGTTGGAAAGTCGAGGATGGGGAGTCGCGTGAGAGTCGCCGCATCCAGAATCTCGACCGTCGGAGGATGTCTACCCCTGGAAATCGCGATAAACCTACTGCACGGCGACCACGCGGCAGCATCAACATCATTAACGAACCGCGCGGTTGCGGTACTTTGGTCCCATGAATTTGGCAGCCCATGCACAATTCTTGTCAAGGGACAGGTATGCGATTCGTACAATCCTCGCACGAGCGATTTTTGGGGGGATAGCGGGAGGGCTGAGTGGTAAATATGTGGGGAGGATGTGCTGATAACCTCGAAGAATCCGGTTACGAAACGGAAGCAGTCATTGACGAGGTCAAGAACTTGCGACACCTGGATCCAGTCTCGGTGAGTTTTGGCAACATGTCAACCATAGAAACTCAACACACTTCCAAAAGTCTCGTAGCCACTTCCAATGCATCAACTGCTTCCCTTGCTGCACCGAGGACGCTAAGCACTTCTAGCCAGAACAAGAACTTCTCCTTCAGGAAGCGATGTAGAGTAGATGTGACTGCGGGTGTGCGGACAACGCTTTCATCAATGAGGTGTTTGTGCCACGACTTGCAAGCATATCGCAAAGCGGGGTCCAGGTATCGCTCAATCCTCCCATCCAAGTCGTCAACCTCGGAGTTCATGACGGCATCCGGGAGCTCGCACATATTCTTCTCCAGGGTCCCATTCATTAGCTCGAGGCAGCCTGCCAAAATTTCCTGATGGTGACAGGGAGGAGAGACACGAAACCTCTCGTTGATACACCGGGTTGGATCGATGATGAAGTCGGGGAAGGATTTATGGAAAGGCCGAACGGGGGAACCGGTGTCCCCCTGGAGAAGGAGCGAGCCAACCGACGATAGGAGGGGGAGTACATCTTCAATATCGAAGCCCAGAAGCGTAGCAATAGCGGATGGAGAAAGTGGATTCGTGGTGAGGACTACGGCGCCAAGGACAGAACGGGTCGTGCGGTCATGCTCTGGGTCATTGCCGTCGAAAGCCTCCTGAAGGATTGAAGTGTAGAGCGAATCCAGGGTCGTGTCCGCCTTGAATTTGATCTTCCCCTCGCGAGAACTGTCTGGTGACCGCAGGAGCCGATCCAGCTGCCTCTTGGGATTGCCGTTCTTGTGATCGACGAACTTGACAGTCGCCACTGCATAAACAAACAGTCCTGCTGCCCTCTCGCAAACACATTCCACCTGTTCCCCTGTTGGCCATCCATCCAACCCACTCCGACGATTCGTAATTTCCAGGAAACTCTGTTTGAAGAATAGTCGAATGTCGTTGTTGACGAGGTTCGGTTCGACGTTGTGGAGAACGAACACGTCCGTTGTTTCTGCTGGCAGATGGAGACGGAAACCTTCCCGAATTCGTGGCTCTGGACGGCCAGTAATGAGGAATTTGACCTTCGGGATCTGGGATACAAACTGTCCAAGGACGGACAGAATCGCCGAAGCGGGCTCGTCGTCCTTGCATTCATCCAAAGCATCGATCACGATCACCATCGAAATGGCCGACTTCTTGAGGGGCTCAACGATCAATTTCTTCATCTGGTTGAACAGGGATTCGTGGGCGATGTCTGGATCCGACTGCACTAGTGGGATGAAGATCGATCGGAATCTTGTGTACCGCCGTGCCAGTTGGACTGCCAGGGTCGGGAAGATGAAGTGAAGGTTGCTTCGATCCGAGAAATCTCGCGAGCAGAAGAAAGAGGCCCCGAGCCGCCCGTCCGCAAATACCCTCTCTGCAATCGTCTGGGCGATGGTGCTCTTCCCCGTCCCGGCCAACCCGTTCAGCCAGTAGACGCAAGGTTTATCAAAATCCTTTGTCCATACTTCGATCTCGTCCAATACGCTCTCTCGTGTTCCCTTCAGGCAGCCCTGGCGACCTCCGTGTTGGTATCCGGCCCCCTGAGCACGACGACAGCGGTCCAGCACCAGCAATTCGGCTATTGATCGGTGAGCATGTGCCAAAGGAAAGTAGGAAAGTGTCGGACCTGCATCCTGCAACAGCGGGTTAATGTCTGGAATTCTGTCAAACGGTACAACCAGGGACGCACGATTAATCTACAATTTTGCTCGTACAATGCTTCCTGTTGAGCGAACTGCGTGCTGCCTCAGCAGATATCCTGCAAACGAGCGAAGCCTCTCGAAATCAGTGCTCACCTGGTACTCGAGAATGGCATCCCTCAGGTTCTCCGTGAGTTCAGACACAGCATGTACATCGGCATCATTTTCCTGATACCCAGCAGCGCTGGAGCAGTCGGACAGAGACTGCAACTCGTCCCCGATGCCCTCGAGAGCGCTGAGATATGATGAGCATTGACGCTCGCTCACGATGTGTGGATGATACCCACTCAAATAGAATGGTTCGTCGCTTGAACTCTTCGCCGTCACCCGTGCCACCCGCCCCTGTTCTAAGCCTATCCAAGCGCGCAAGGGCGGACCCAATTTTTCCTCTTATCCCCGGTAGTTTCTACCAACACGTCAGAAGGTGTCTTGAAATGCGTATCCGTCGCTCTACCTCATGCAGTTTCAACAACACGTTCAAGGAAGACTTTAATCGGCCGACCGCCCGTCAGCCCCGATGGTGAAAGCGATATGGGAAAGCTTACCGTCAGCTGAGCAACTTGGTTGTTTATTGACTGCTGTTGCGACACCTATTCCAAATGTGCTCAGTCTACCCGATCTCGACGGGTCTCGGTACCCACCTGGTAGATGAGAATCGCTTGCCGCAGTTGCTCGACTAGCCTTCCGACCTTTTGAGCATCCTGCGCCTTATCGAGGATACGAACGCACTTCCCCTTCGCCAATAAGGTCTGTGATCGTTGCCCAATGTCTTCCAAAGATCTACAGAGAGTTAGTCCTTATGGCCAGAGGTCTTGGATTCGATGCCAACCTCGCCAGTTGGGTGCGTCTCTTAACCTCCTGCTGGTCCTCGTTAGCATCCACCTTCGCCAGACCCTCCCGTAATTTCGTCAGCCATGGGATCAGCTCCTCGAGTTTATCGCTAACATCCTTGCTTTGCTAGGAGAAATCTGTCAGTCGCGTCCAAGAAAAGTTTAATGTAGCACACATCGTAGTGTTTGACGAGTGCGTTGATGCCTCCCAAACATGATTTGAGGGGAGGAAACCAATCGGACGACTCCTTTGCGACATCCAGAAGCATCTTCGTAACGTCGATTATCCGCTGCCTCTTTGCTGCGGGAAGTTAGCGGGGTTGGCAATGCAATAATAAAAGATGGCATACACGAACTTGGTCCGATCCCTGTCCCACTAGCCGTAGGGCGTCGTTTCCGAGGAATGGCGGACATTGTTTGGAGCTGACTTTTGGAGGTACTTAGTTCGTCGTCGTCTTCCGCAAGGTTGAGGTGCGTACACCACGAGGACAGGTTTCGATGGTTGGATCACCGCCACGGGGTCAGCACAGCCGTGGTGGTGGGAAAGAAGACTAACGCCCGTAAGAGATGGTATGCCGGTGACCCTGAAGGAAACCTACCGTCTCGTAGTTGTGGATTCGACAAGCCATTCCGACAGCACTCTGTAAGTGTATCACGATTCTCCGGGGGTTGGCAATGGCAAGATATTCAGCCGTATGGCGTAGGATGGTCATTTGAGGAGGAAGGGTCTCGCCCGGATCAATCCTCTCCGTTTTAACGACCGTTCTCCACCGGTAACGTGCATCACTGGCGGTGCGTCCGCATCGTGAGGACAGCGGAGGAATCGAACCAGAGGCACGTATATATTTCTGTACTAGGTGTAAAAACTCCGAATCATCAAGAGTGCACTCGGGCGAATTTCACGAGGCTGGGCATGAGTCGATTTGAGACGAGAACAGTGAGGTCCGACCGAGATAGATAAGCATCGCGAACCGCGCACTGGGAACCTATGCTCAGAGTTGGAGGATCTTAACCTCAAAATCAGCGACCGATTCTATACCGGAGCTGTGTCTTGAACCTGCTGAGCAGCCATCGGCCGAGTCTAACCGCCAATAACCACAACGTTCTTTTAAACTTTCTTTCCGGCAATGCTGGCATAGTAATCGGGCCTGCAATACATATCAGAGATAAACGCACATCTAACGGGTCCAAAACGGGAGCACGGGAAAGCATCCACCGGTTACACGCGCTACGTATCAAAACGACGTCCAAACAACCGAACCACGCCAAATCCGCTCCAATCAATGTCCACCCGGTCCTCCTAGATCCGCTCCGAATCCCGAATCCAACCTCCAACAGAGCGGGAGTCCTCCAATTAGATATCTGTGTCTGCCACATGAGAGCGTTCCCCGATCAACCCTCGCCTTGACCTCGAACATTCATGCGAGTGGGGTGAATGCGTGCGGCTCGGTGGATGAGCGTAGAGTGGGAATGAGAGTGAGGTAGAGTGGAAGGAGAATGCAATTGTGTACTAGGGTTCGAGTGTGAGCGAGGTTGGTTGTGTTCACGTCGAACGACAACGTAGTGCTCCCCGTGAGACCCCAAGAAGTCCGCGCTGGGAGCGGCTGTGACGACCTTCCTCGCCACGTTCACCCATTCAGCCGGTCTCCCTCCGGAAGTCTTTCTCATTTCAACACGTCGGGTTCCGGTTGTTTCGCGTTGGCCGTGTCGACACGCATTGTGTTCATGTGGAGAATCGAAAGCGAACGAAGCTCCTTAGGGAAGCCGACGTATGGTTCCTACGAAGTCGACATCAGTCGGCAATTTACAACATGGTAATTAAGATCAGAAGACTTACAGTGGGCTTATCCTCAACAACTGCGCACAGGTGAGGGGCAAGGATGTGGTCACAAGATACCTTCGTTAATGCGCCGACGATGTTCTCCCTATCATCACCCTCACCGCCCCGCCCCTCCACCTCTGGTAGTACCGTTGCTACGAGCACACAGGGATACCTCCCCAAGTCAAACCTTCGCAATCGCTTCCTGTCCCACAAACTATACCACGACTTGATAGAGAGCCACGTCGTCGTGATCCATCGCCAGCGACCTGGAAGATTCAAGATATGGAAGGAAGGTGTGGCGACCCTCCAGAACACGGTCCGCTCCGAACAGGACCTCGGCACTTCGGGGATCTTCAGATGGTAAGTGCCGAATGAGTCGATCATTCCGAGCACGTCGTTATCTGCCTCAGCACGTATTGGCCCATCTTTGTGCCCACGAGTTCGAGTATGGTGAGATGATTAACGATGGAAGATTGGAACGCCGAATCTCATGAACGGGGTCGAGCCAGGTGAGCAGGGAGGCGGAAGCGAGTAAGGGTGGACGAGTTAGCGTTTGGTGCGGTTAACGGCTCGGCCATGTCTGCTTAACCGTCGTCATCTTCGGTTCTCGGTGTTGAGGAGTGGAGGTTATTGAGGTAGGATATCCTAATCGCATCAAAATGCCACCCGCTGTTCGTGCGACGAGGTCAGTCAGCCAATGACTGAATGAATGGATCGCATACACACATTAAACCGAGTGACTGGATGTTCGGGTGGCGCACGGCGACGGCCTGAACCATCTCTATCACCCAAAGTTCTGGGTACCTGATCCATTGGAGCTCTCACAGAGGAGTAGGTTCTGGAGGTGCCGTGCAGAATATACCTGATTCGGAGGTCAGTTGTGTATCCCAACACGATGACGAGCGCAACTCACGAGCCACGGGATCGAACGTATCTCCTTCCTCGTATGACCTGCTGAGCTTTGACTATCTCCCTCCCGGCAGCACCCCGAGCCAACATCGTCTTCGCCACGTACTCTTGTTGTAACCCCGGTGTCTCGAGATCAACTTCGAATCACAATCAACTTTAGAGGTTTATCCAGAAGGGTGGCGGCCTATTCGCTGGTCAGAGGACAGTGGACGGGGCCGAAAATGATGGAGATGAGTCCACCCTCGACGCCTTCAATAGACTCGTCGCGGCGGCAACGACGGTGGTGGTGATTGCCGTCGTCGTTAGCGCAGTGTCGGAGACGCGCTACCGTGAGTGACCGGACGTGTGGTGGGCTGCGAGGGTCGGGAACAACACAATGATGGAATGGTTGTCTGGTATGAATCAGAGGCGCTCAGCATCGACTCGAATCAGGAGGACAATTCCTCAGGGTGTAAACCAAATGCACAAGTCGCCGTGCTTTACGCTTAGTGTTGGGGGCAGTTCGCTGCCAACCTGCAAAAATGGCAGCTGCCTGGTGTATTGCCTGGTTGGCAACTGGCGAGATTGAGAGGGGGGGTTGGCAGGGGGTGGCAGGATGCGTTAAGCGCCCGCTCGGTTATGTTAGGCTGCGTCTGAGCTGGAGTCCTGCATTTCATAATTTGCACCCCTCCACTACGCTACACACGTCTCGATGATGGCCGGCCAGAAACTTGACAAATTTGTCGTCCAACACTTCTCAAAAACAGGGACGGTGAACCCCCGGACGAACAGACGGAAAATGAAATGCAACTACTGCGTGCCGGACACCACGGTTGAAGCACCGTGAGGTGAGGTGCACGGAACACCTCTCCAAACATGAGCGACATCAACCAGCAGGCCACGCCAATCCCCGGCGGAGTCCCCCCTCCCAACGCACAACTTCACGAGGTGTACAATCTCGAAGGGATTGACACAATATGGGGAAGGGCTGTTCCACAATCCGCGAGGGAGGAACCAACGGTCTACAATCGGGCTGAGCAACCCGGGCCTGGGACCCTGCTGATATTCTACGAGGTTACCAGATATTCTAGGAAACGAAATACATAGATTAGGGGTGTGCCGTAAAAAATGGACCATTTTTTAATTCTGCCAGCCTGCCATTCGCTGCCAACCCCGGCAGAACCCACCGGAACTGCCAACCTGCCTGGCACTTTTTTTTTTGTAAACTGCCCCCAACACTATTTACGCTGTTGTGTACGGGGCGGGTCATAGGAAGTTGGAAGGAACGACGAGAACGTGATGGTTGTTGGCGAAGGAAAGCACGGTTCCCCAGGCCGCCTGATCGGAGATCGGACCTCGGATCTGGGCTTGTGCAGAGGCTACTCAGTGTCCCACCACGGTTCACCCAGACCAAGCCCTGTACGTTCACAGTCGACTACGAACACCTCTGGTATCCGTGGAACCACAGCGAAGAGGTTTTCCTCCTGCGACTCTTCGCTTTGAGGATGTCATCAGCGCACATTCCTCAGCAGTAAGTCATCCCCCGTTTCTATTCTGCGCGGTCTCTCAGCAAGCCACACAGGTTCTAAATAAACCAACTCGTTCTGTAATACATCGATGTGAAACAACAGGAGTGATACACGTCCTTCAGCAGGGAGGGCCATCGCTACAGTGTTAAGACCCAACTTCGAAAGGAGGTGGAAAGACGAGAAGGCAGGCCCGGTAGGCTAGGACGGATGTCGGGCTTTTTGGTGAGGGTCTGCATTCGGCGATGGCCGCAGGCTAGCAGGTGATGTCCGAGGCTGCCGATGGCCAATTACGGCTAGTGCGAGTGCACAATCTAGATCTC
>Ga0307515_10016582_pt1 | contig 13479 bp, 8 predicted proteins | sample 17_EM_MG_FD_194513 | JGI IMG/M metagenome (GOLD analysis project Ga0307515, IMG submission 194513) | Populus trichocarpa ectomycorrhiza microbial communities from riparian zone in the Pacific Northwest, United States - 17_EM | ecosystem: Host-associated > Plants > Roots > Unclassified | place...
TGTTTCGTTTTGGTGTGAATTTTGTTTTGCTAGTCTCTCTCACCCCGGTCAAATGGCGGATAACGGTACTCCGTGACTTAAGTCGGTTCTTTCAGTTTCCCATAATAACTGATATCTGTATATATTTGTGCAATTCTTTGCTCTTTCTCCCTTCTTTGAATCTCTTCTCCAATTCTAATTTGAAAATGGACACCACTCTTGAAAAATTGAAAAACTATTTTCCCGCTTTGCCTCCAAATGCGATTGCAAAAATTTACCGTGCTAGGTGTGCAAGATTGAGGTTGTTAATGAATCATGGAATTCCTGAAGATATTCGCGGGCTAATTGAAGCAAAGGTCCGATTATCAAGTGAGTCCTCTAATTCTTTCATTTCATACATGCCTAGGATAGGTAAAAGCAATTTTGCAAAGAAAGATCGTGCAAAACGACTGAAAGTATGTCATCGATGTGCCAGATGGACTTGTAATGCACAATGTCGTTCTTTAGGAATGGCATCTATAAATCGTGAAGATAAAATACAATTCATTAAGGATAGCCCGAGTAAAATTGTTAAAACATCCAAGGACCAAATCAGAAATATTCATTTTGAATTAGAAAACGACGTCGTTTCATTTGTTCATCACCTTCTTCATCTGCAACGGTTTCTGCAGTAAAGGCAATGTAGGCGTTACCAGCTTCAATCAAGGAGCACGTTTAGCGGCTGACATCCCTTGCCACTGTGATGCATGCCGGCCGTTACCACAAAACACCTGCGTCCTCTGGCTATAAAAGCCAGAGGAGGAACCGAACCGGAGGGTGGGAGAAATGAGAGAGGAGAGGTGACAGTGAGGAGAAAGAAAAGGAGGAGGAGGAACGAGACAGCAAAGAAAAAAACAGAGGAAACAACAGGAGGAGAGGAAGCAGTGTTGGTGGAACAGCCCTTCCACACTGTCTTCTTCGTCTGCAACGGCGAAGCCGCCACTGTGAACCAACGAGAGCAGCAGCACCACACGAAGCCAGTGCAGAGGGAAGAGAAAGGGAAGAGGAAGGGAGAAAAGACAGAAAAAAAAAGAAGGAGACAGTGAGGAGAACGAGAGAGCAGAAAGAAGAAGAGTAAGAGAGAGCAGGGGCAGAAAGAAAACGGGGAGAACAGAGGAGGAGAGAAGAAGTCAGTAGATGAGGACGACATCACCAACAACTTCCCCTTCTCCAGAACCAAGAACCAGACCGAGCAAGACAGGGAGTGGCATCATAGCTTCTTCCCAGAATCCCAGCGACAAGCTTAGGAGGGATTTCTCCCAGCAGCGGCTGTGAACCAGGTAAGCTTTTCATTCCTTTTCCTTCCATTATAATTGCACAAACACTGTGCAGGTTATTCACGCATGCTTGCGTTTAAAAGCCAGTCGGGTCACTAGCTTGGGCTAGTGACCCGACCAGGCTTGCTGGGTCCAGCCCAGCCACATGGGTCGGGGGGCCCAGCAAAAAAAAACAAAAAAATTCTTCAAAAAGTATTTCAAAAAAATTTGTGATTTTTTTGTAAAGTTTTTACTGCATTTTGATCAATATCGGTTTGTATTTTTATATACTATAAAGATACAAATCCGGTATTAAAATACCCGGTTTTCATCAAGATATTAAAAAAAATATTGTGTTTTCATGCATACGGCAAAGTCTCTCTAAAAAAAATAATAATCATATTGCATCTTGATAAAAAAAAAAAGTTTTAGCATGCATTTTGGCCTTAATAACCGGTTTATTAAAGTCACGAGAACTTGCCAATATTTCAAAAATTCCAAAAAAATTATTTTGTTTTATTTTAATATCTGGGGTTACGACCTTATACGTAAGACGTATTCCGGATATTAAATTCTTTTGTTAGCGTTAGAACGGTCAGGTTTTACCCGATAAGACAAGGACTTCTTTACCGAGGAGGACTTTTCTTAAATCATAGACGGACCAACAACTAGAAAACACGACAGGACCTTAGATTTTATCAGACAATAAAACAATGTAGCTTACCTTAGGTAGGGCGTATTTAGGGTGCTAATACCTTCCCTTTACGCAATCAGTCTCCGTACCCGATCTCTGAGACCAGTTAGGGTTCCTAGTGACCAAAATACTAGGTGACGACTCCCATTCCATTTTTCCACTAATAAAAGACAAGAATTCTTTGTCTCCCCATATTTTCATATTAAATACTACATTTTAAAGGTGGATGTTTTCATCGCGATGCCGCACATATGCGACAGAATGGCGACTCTACTGGGGATCTTGTGGACTAAGCTTTGTTTTTGTCTGATAATTGTGTTTTGTTTGATTTGTGTGTTTTCTGTTAATAAGCTTATTTTATTTATTTTCTTACATACTTTAATTTTTGTACATATATGTTCATGCATTGTATAAAACTGCCTCAGGCATCACATACTATAATTTTTTGGAAAGCACACACAAGCTTCTAAGTTAGGTGGGAATTAGCGATCTGCCCTATGACTATTCATCAGGGTTCAGATGCGTGAAACACCCAACTCATATCTGAGTGCTTGCTTGGTAATGGTGGGCATACGTGCCTTAATTGTTCCTTGCAACGCCCCCACATTGTCTTTACGAAGATCGTCACTAGGCAGATATGAGACCCTTTTGAGACTAGATAGTCAACCTACCCTTTGTCTCACTTAATGAATAGAACATGTCTTTAGGTTGTGTGTTTTACCTTTTGTTTTGCATCAAAGTAAACCCTTCTTGAAGCATCTTGAACTCAAGACTTGTGGTTGACACAATGGTCGTTACTCAGGAAATTTCTGTTGTGGAGCAAAAATCAAAATGCAAGGGTTACGACCATGTGTCAACCCTAGAAGGGCGAACTCATCATATAAGAACATACTCATACATTTATCATACATGTTGCCAGGTTGAAATATAGGTCCCCCACCCAAGATTTGCTACACCTGAAAGATGGAAAATGAAGAAAGAGCTCAACTGGAGGCCCATTATCAAAATGAAATTGAGAGCATCAAAGGTGAAGAAGCTAGACTTACAGATCTGCTTGAACAAGTGTTGAGCTCCAAAAATGGAAAGGGGATTTTTGCACAACCTCCTATGAAAACACCATCAATCCATGTCATAGGGACATCTCAAAACTTGGGGGCAGATTCAACAGCAGAACAACATTTTGTGTCTATCGCTCCTATCCCGTCAAGTCAAGTTCCCATCACCGTGGATTTAACAGCAAATGGACCCCCTGGCAATAGATCCACTGATTTTGTGAACTACGACAATTTGTCTGCTTTGGAAGAAAGATCAGGAGTAGTTGAGGGTAATGATTGGTTTGATCCCATGCGAGTAGCTGAAGTGTGTTTGGTACCAAACATCATAATACCAAAGAACTTTAGGATACCAGAGTTCATCAAATACACTGGATTGGAATGTCCAAACACTCACCTTCGATCTTACTACAATAAAATGGCCGAGGTGATTTATGATGATAGGATGCTGATATACTTTTTCCAAGATAGTCTCACTGGATCTGCTCTGAGTTGGTACATGAGACTAGACAATATTAAGATGAAGACATGGAAAGACCTGGTAGACGCCTTCTTGAAGTAGTAATAAATTTAATCTAGAAATTGCTCCTAACAGAACCATCCTAATGGCTATGGAGAAGGAAAACCAAGAGTTTGTGAGGGCATACACGCAAATATGGTGAGATAAGGCAACATATGTTCAGCCTCCACTGATAGATGTAGAAATGGTGATGTTGTTTGCCAACACCTTTCAATCCCCTTATTATGAGGATTTAATAGGAAGCTCAGCTCAACATTTCCATGAAGTTGTGAGGATTGCTGAAAGAATTGAACAAGCCATGAAGAGGGGAAAGATTGAAGGTTCTGCCATGAATTCTAGAACAATAATGAGAGATGACTCTGAAGGTGGATGAACAAGAGGCAAGTTCAGTGTGTGAAAGGTGATGTCATTGGCTATATTATCCCCCGAACATCTTTAGAATGACAAGTGATCAAAAATGCTTGGCAAAACATAGATATTGCCAGAAAAGCTAATCTAAGAATGACGATGAATTGTCAATTTGTATTGGAATTTTGCTATTTTGCATTTTGTTTTGGGATCACATCTCATCTTTTTTACGAAACATGTCTTTTTATTTGTCTCTTTGTTGTTTCGAAATAACGAGATGTTTCTTTCAAAGTTTATTTTGGCAAAATATTTTGATCGAACTCCAACATGCAATTAAGGCTAATCAATCCTGAAAGATTAAAAGTATTTTGATTGCAGAAATGACTCGATGCTTTTTAAAATGATATGGAATGCCCAAACAAATTTTGAGCTCACACATGAAACTGAATCACCCACCAGGTAGCTAAGTTTTAGCAGTATACATAATGACATGTAATGGATTCAGTAGTTATGGACTCGCGAATCAAGGTTCTTGCAAGTCCAAATCATTACACTGGACGAGGTCAAAATTTATCGATTCACACCAACCTTGCTTGAAATGAGAAAAGGCCATCTTTGATATCCCCTCACTTTCTAAAGATATTTATCCTTTGCAAACCCATTTTAAGCCTGATAGAATATTTCTTTTAAAAAGAAACCCTGACCAGGATCACACCCCACACTGGGGGCAAATAATAGAATTATGTTAGCAAAGATGAGGACAATGTTAGACTCAATTGATAAGGGGAAGGCTTAGAACAAAAGTCCAACGTTTGAGAGAGAACTAAAAGAAAGAAGACATAGACTGGGGGCATGTTAGAAAACTTTGAGGAAGGCTATGTGAAAGCCATATAAAAAAAATATTGAGCTACAAACAAGACTTTTGGTATCCATGATGAAGCCTTTGATGTTATCAGATGATTAAGATTGGTTATTCATCAAGGAAAGTTAGATATGCATTATGGCCTATGTTAAGAAATTATGATCTTTAAGGTTAACATGGTTATATGTAATTTGATGAATAGTTAATGTTGATGCGAGGTCTTTGAAACCCTTAAACACCTTTTAAGTCTGTAAAATTCCTCTTCTTTTATAGCCATGAACCATAGCCTACATTACGTGATTTAAAAGCCCTTTTTAATCAAGTAAGCAATTGGAACCGATAAATGGCGCTCTCAAAACTTGAAGAGCTTTTCCATAAGAGTTATGACTTCATGAACTAAGCTACTGGTTATTATGCATGTTGATAAAATAGGTGTTAAAAAAAAACAACAAAAAGAAGAAGAAATAGTCTTTCTCGATAAAAACTCAAGTTTTGACTTGAGCATCTTGTTTCTTGAATTTCACAGAAGGTCACCACATCACAGACCATCAAATGATATACCCAAGATCAAAGATTAAAACTGACATAAAGAACGATGGGAAAGGCCATTTTATTCTTGCAACGGGTCAATTTCTGTTTTTTTTTCAAAATACAAGACAATCAAAGGATTACATTGAATAACATGTGTTGGATCTTTGATCGAAGAAGCTTGATTTTTTTTTTAAAAAAGACATCTCTAATTTCATTTCAACAATTAGACTTTGAATAGACATTATCTTTGAAATATGAAAGTTGATTCCCGAACAAGAAAGATTGTCAAATAAGAAGAGCATCAATCGAGTTTGCAAAATCCTTGATAGAAGTGACATCAATACTTCTCCACACTTCTTGCAAAATTGAGCAGCCGGGGGCAATGCAGTGGACCCTAAGAAGGAAAAACAAGCAATATTTAGATCAGCTAGGGGGAAATAAAAAAATGATTAAATGATGAATAAGTGAAACTGAGGACAATGGTGTTCAAAGAAAGATAATCAGATGAACGAGCACATTCAGATCATACTGGAGGCAAGTCAATGGTTGATTAGCAATCTAAGATAAGGATGACACCAGAAAACCTCTTGATGAGTGCTGGTAGGATGCACACAGCTAATCAAAGAACAATTCTCGAGAGAATCTAGGAGATGAATGATTTGTTAAGCTCATTCATGACGAATCAAACAACACCACCCTTGGGGGCACGGTCATGCTTGATCAACAACGAAAACAGTGATCATCAAAGACAGCCTAGGATAGGCACTGCATTTACAGTTGAGTGGATGGCTAGCACATGAATGAGCCAGTACATTGAAATAGCAAATAAGGCTTTGGATAGCAAACAAAGGCACCCTATAACGATGGAACATCAAAAAGGGGGGACCCATATTTCTAATCAGGTAAGGATGAATCCATGTCATCTAACCTTAAAGCATTGCACATATATTTTTTACAGGAAAATCCTCGAAGAACTCTAAAAGATTGGAAAAAAAAATGAATCATTAAGCTGATAATAATAGAGAATCATGGTTGTGACCCTGGAACGGGAAGAAGATAAGATGAACCCTACTATTAGGAAAAACTCAAAGAAATGAGAAGATCAACCTTGTCATCATGAGGAGTGTTCAGGTCAACCCTGCAATCGGGAAGCACCAAGTTTTCCAACCTTGTCATCGAGAAAAATCTAGTTAATTTCAGTCATCAGGAAGGACAGATGTCAACCCTGCAATTAGGAAGGACAAATGTCAATCCTGCAAAATCACAAAAATAAAAAAAGAAAGAAAACATCAAGTGAAAAGTTTGATCAAACCTTATCATCAAGAAGAAAAACAAGAAGAACCTTACCATTAGGAAATTCTTAAAACAAAAGAAGAAAGTTCAAACCCTGCCATCAAGAAGAACACACAAATTTTGGTTCTAGTTAAAAGGGATCGCCTAATGAGATCTCTAGTTAGCCTAACCATGTAGATTTTAGTTCTGGTTAAAGGGGATCGCCGGATGGGATCTCAAGTTGGGCCTCGCCGGATGGGATCTCAAGTTAGCCCAACCACACAGATTTTGGTTCTGGTTAAAGGGGATCGCCGGATGGGATCTCAGGTTAGCCCAACCACACAGATTTTGGTTCTGGTTAAAAGGGATCGCCACATGGGATCTCAGGTTAGCCCAACCACACACAGGGTATTGCTTCTGGTTAAAGGGGATTGCTGGACGGGATCTTAGGTTAGCCCAACCACGCAGATTTTGGTTCTAGTTAAAGGGGATCGCCGGATGGGATCTCAGGTTAGCCGAACCACACACAAACATTGGTTCTGGTTAAAGGGGATCGCCGGATGGGATCTCAGGTTAGCCCAACTACATAGATTTTGGTTCTAGTTAAAGGGGATCACTTGATGGGATCTCAGGTTAGCCTAACCACACAGATTTTTGGTTATGGTTAAAGGAGATCCCGGAGGGGATCTCAGGTTAGCCCAACCATATAAAGGTTTGTAGCTTTGGTTAAAAGGAAGTCGCCACAAGAGATATTAAAAAAAAAAAAGATAGAATTTAGAGGGGCACCTAGATCGGGTTCTCAAGATAATCAAGTTTGCATCATTAGTTCCTAGTTGAAGGGAGATGGTGGTAAAGGCAGAATTTCAGATCAGTCGAGTTTTGAGAAAATCAAGATTGGAAGTTTAAGTTTGTTTATCTTTACAAAACTTAATACGCAAAGTCTTTACTCCGTAAGAATTGTAAAGAGGGGGCATCTGTTGTTAACCATTTTTGGGTTCCAACATAAAAATGAAAAAAATACAAAAATGTATATTCAGAAGAAATCCAAAAAAATAATTGGAGCGAGAAAAAGATAATGAATGCCCATAAAATGGCTAGAAATTGGTTGAGAAGGTTCAAAAATACAAGAATTGAAATTTGACAGTATATCATTGATTGATGAGAGCCTTGTTGACAAAGAAAATTCAATTTTGAGAAAACATATTCAAAATCAGATGTTTACGAACTCAATTAAATTTTATCTAAGGTTTAATTGAATTTATGGAGGGTTTGATTGCAAGAAAATTGATTGTTAAGTCAATTTGAGCTTTTATTGTAAGAAATTAAAGTTCTGGGATCCAATTATAATTTTGAAGAGTTGATTTGGTCAAATCAGGGAGTTAATTGCATAATTATTGAAGTTTGATGACCAATTAGGGACTTGGTTGAAACAATCCGAAACCAAGGACCAAACCAAAAAAGGTGCGTAAATAGAGGGGTTGAAATTAACCAAGTCAGGGGCTAAATTGAAGAAATTAGAAGTTTATTGATCCATTTAGGGTCAAATCGCATGAATCAAAAACCAAAGACTGTCTTGTAAATGGCGCGAAAATCAAGCGATCCAATTACAATTTATGCGGGGGCTTGATTACAAAATTGTAAAAACATCCAAGGACCAAATCAGAAATATTCATTTTGAATTAGAAAATGGCGTCGTTTCCTTGACAGTTGTTCATCACCTTCTTCATCCGTGACATTTTCTGTAGTAAAGGCAATACAGGCGTTAGCAGTGGAGCCGCAATCAGGGAGCACGTCTCACGGCTGTTATCCCTGCCACCATGATACACGCTGGCCGTTACCATCTTTCTGCAATAAAAGCATGCATCCTCTGGCTATAAAAGCCAGAGGAGAGACAGGTAGAGGAAAAAAAAAGATGAGGGCAGACAGAGGAGAAAAAGAGAGAATAGTGGAGGATTATAGAAGGGAGAGAAGGAGAGAGTGATGGGGAATGTTTTGGAAAGGAAGGGAGAGAGCAGAGACGAGATAGAGGGGAGTAGAGAAAATAGAGAGGGAGAAGCAACGAGAGAGGAAAGAAAAAAAAACAGATGGAGGAGGAGCATAAGAAACTAAAAAAACAAAAGAGCAAAAGGAAGAGAGAAGGAGAGTCCACACGTCGAAGCAGAGAACACAGCACCACCATCATCTTCACCTCTCCAGAACCAGGTATGTGCACTTCCTTTCTCAGTCCCTGCAATATAAATGATGCATGTTAGTATGTAAGAAAAACAAAAAGAAAACGTAAGGAAGCCAATACCAGAAATCAACAACTCCAGTTGCAACGTTCTGTTCTTGCCATCTGCAAGAAGGAGGATGAACAGTGCGAAGGTAATTTAATTACTGCATTTTGATTTTCCGCAAATATTTTACTGCATTTTGAGCAGTATTGGTTTGTATTTTTATACTCTAAAGATACAAATCCGGTATTAAAATACCCGGTTTTCGTCAAAACATAATAACAAACAATAAAATAAAAAAATTAAATGTTTTGTTTTCATATGTACGGCAAACTATCCCAAAGAAAAAAAATCATATTTTCATACAACAAAAATTAAAAAAAAGGTATTGGCATGCATTTTGGCTTTAATAACCAGTTTATTAAAGCCACGAGAACTAGGCCAATATTTCAAAAATTTCAAAAAAATTATTTTGTTTTCTTTTAATATCTAGGGTTACGAGCTTATACGTAAGACGTATGCCGGATATTAAATTCTTTTGTTGACGTTAGAACGGTTAGGTTTTACCTGATAAGATAAGGATCTCCTTACTGAGGAGAACTTTTCTTAAATCATAGATGGACCAACAACTAGAAAACACGACAAGACCTTAGATTTTATCAGACAATAAAACAATGTAGCCTACCTTAGGTAGGGCGTATTTAGGGTGCCAATACCTTCCCTATACGCAACCAGTCCCCGTACCCAAGCTCTGAGATCAGTTAGGGTTCTTAGTGACCAAAATACTAGGTGGCAACTCCCATTCTATTTTTCCACAAATAAAAGACAAGAATTCTTTGTCTCGCTGTATTTGCTAGATACTTGATAGATAAGATAAAATATGAGGATGGATGTTTTTCGTCGCGACGCCGCACACGTGTGACATCATACATCAAAGAACCGATAGCTAAGGCATATGAAATCTTATCCATGTATCCATGTATCCACATTCTAGCTTAATTTTTGGTGATTGATCTTTGTTGAGCTTGAAATGATTCCCAGAGGTGTACTTACTGGTTTAGCATTATCCATATTAAACCTGCTGAGAACCTTCTTGACATACTCTGTTTGTGAAATCTTTAGGATGCCTTTGTCTTTATCTCTGATGATTCTTATGCCATGTATTTGTTTAGCAGCTCCCAGATCCTTCATTTCAAACTGTTTTGACAACTGTTGTTTCAACTTGTCAATCTCCTCAATGTTGGATCCTGCAATCAACATATCATCCACATATAATAGTAGAATGATGTAGGAGTTGTCAAAATGTTTGACATAGCAACAATGATCAGCTTGGCATCTTGTGTACCCCGAACTACACATGAAGTTGTCAAACTTCTTGTACCACTGTCTTGGAGCTTGCTTCAAACCGTATAGGCTTTTCTTTAGCTTGCAGATTTGGTTCTCCTTTCCTTATATTGCAAACCCCTCTGGTTGTTGCATATAAATGTCTTTCCCCAAGTCACCATGAAGAAATGCTATTTTTACATCTAATTGTTCAAGATGTAAATTTTCTGCACCTACTATTCCCAGAACAACTTTGATTATTGTGAGTTTCACGACTGGAGAAAATATCTCAGAGTAGACAATCCCTTTCTTTTGTTGAAACCCTTTTACAACAAGTCTTGCCTTGAACCGCTTGCTTCCGTCATGCTCAATCTTAACTCTATAAACCCACTTGTTTTGCAAAGCCTTCTTTCCTTCAGGTAGTGTGGTTAGCTCCCAAGTCTTGTTCTTCAACAAAGAATCCATCTCATCCTTCATGGCTAACTCCCACTTGCTTGAGTTTTCATCTTATATTGATTCTTCATAAGTTTGTGGTTCACCACCATTTGTCAGCAAAATATAATTCGGGAAAAGTGTGAACCGTTGTGGGGGGTTTTACATTCTTTGAAGACCTGCGAACATAAACAATAGGTTCACATGGATCTGTATCTTCCTGTGTAGTAGTGGGTACATATGTGCTTGAATCTTCTTGTAAAGGCTCTTGATTTTTGTTCTGCTCGGTAACATCAGGAAGCCTTCTAATCTTATGAATTCAGATTTTTGTGGACTTGTATTTGAATCAGCCATATCTATTTCTACACTTGATTTGTCTTTGTAAAAAACTTTCTCATTGAAGATCACGTTCCTGCTTCTGATGATCTTTTTATTCTGATCATCCCAGAACCAAAACCCAAATTCTTCATCTTCATAGCCAATGAAGAAACATTTCTTAGATTGACCTGGCCAAGGGTCGGGTCCTGAATTTCATGGGTCAACCTGGAAAATTAAAAAAATATATTTACAATTTTAATATTTAATATGAAAAAATTAAGAAAAAATCCATATGAATATAGGTTATACATGTTGTAAATAATGAAGTTTAAAAGAATATTTTAAAAGTTTTTAATCCCACATTGAAAAGATATTATGTTATCCTTTTAAGTTAAAGTATTTAAACCAAAAAAGTTTTTATCCCACATTGAAAAAACATAACTTCTTTCTTGTGAACATATAGTATATATATTAAAGAGCTTTAAATCTCACACTGAAAAGATATTACGTTATCATTTTAAGTTAAGTATTTATACCAAAAAGTTTTTTATCACACATTGAAAAAACATAACTTTTTTCTTGTGAACATAAAGTATATATAGCACATTGAAAAAACATAACTTTTTTATTGTGAACATAGAATACATATACGAAAGAATTTCAAATCACACATTGAAAAAATAACTTTTTTTTTGAACATAAAGTATATATATTAAAGGGCTTCAAATCCCACATTGAAAAAATACTATGTTATCCTTTTAAGTTGAAGTATTTAAATCAAAAAGGTTTTTTTAACCCACATTGAAAAAACATAATTTTTTTCTTGTGTACATAGAGTATATATACGAAATGACTTCAAATCCCACATTAAAAAAATGCTTTTTTTCATGGAAACATGGAGTATATATACTAAAGGGTTTCAAATCCCACATTGAAAGAACATAACTTTTTTCTTGTGAACATAGAACATAACTTTTTTTCTTTGAACATGGAGTATATATACAAAAGGGCTTTAAATCCCACATTGAAAAAATAACTTTTTTCTTGGGAACATAGAGTATATTTATCAAAGGGCTTCAAATCCCACATTGAAAATATACTATGTTATCCTTTTAAGTTGAAGTATTTCTATCAAAACGTTTTTTATCCCACATTGAATAAACATAACTTTTTATCAAAATATAAGTTCTTTGTTAGAATTCTCATGGATTCGATAGAAAGTTAATACTTCATTCGTATTCATTACATGAGCATACATATATTCTTTATCAATATAATGGTATGTTTATTTATGTAACAGGTTCATCAAACATCCAAGAAGATATTAGTTTAGGACTCTACTTTGTGAAGCTTATGTATATATTTAACTTAAAACAAAAGGGAATTAACATGTTTATGTAGTATACTTTTGTGCAAACCTTGATGTATTTATAAAGGTTCAGCTTAGCATATAGTATTTTAGTTATCTTGTAATTAACCCTTTTGAAATATTTAGGAACACTTCTCATATTATAAATACTTTCTTTGCATGTTAGTATTCCTTTTCCTTTAAATTTTATGATATGATGTGTTGGATTATGTTCATATTGAACTTACTCGTAGCATATATATATATTGTGTGGATTGTATGAGGTGTGGAATTATGAGGTTTGATATAAGGTCCGGAATTAAGGGACCTTGTGATGATGGGTTGATTGAGTAAACTGATAGTAGTCGATAACTTGGGATGTCCTAAATGCAAACGAAACTCTGCCGAATTTTTGAAAAAAAAAATATTTACCCTCAAATAAAGAGGATACATTGGAATCTTTTAACATTGATCGAGTCGTACAGTCAGACTATTACAATTGGTATCAGAGCCCTGGTATAGGTTCTGGGAAGAAATCAAAAGAGGTTGTTGATGTTCATTAATTTATTGCAGGATGGTACGTACCCGTCAAGATATTAGAACAGATCTATCCTCTGCAGGGAGGGGGAATAGAAATATAGACTTTTCCGAGGGGTAAGAAGAGAGCCCTTTGGAAGATACTGCTTCACATGCACTGGTAGTATCGACTCAAGCAGGGCATGAAGAATCATCGGGGCCTCAAATTAGACAGGCACCAAGGCAAACTGGGGATGTTCGACCGACCATGTCAGCCCCGCGGGAACGAGTAGAGGAGCCCCCTCAGACTACACCTGCAGGGCCATCTGTTTCTTATGTTGATCCGATGCTTTTGGCCCAGCTAGTCAAAGCAGTAATGGAAGGTGTGGCTAATGTTGCCACTCCTATGCCAGCACCCCCACCTGTACCCATCATACCAACCATTTCAGAAGTAGCTACAACTACTAATGACGTGGTACAACTAGTTCGTTTGGTGAAAAGTATGAGAGAAATGGGTTGTGAACCCTACTCAGGTGAACAGAATGCTGAAGTGGCGGTAAGGTGGATTAGAAAGGTGGAGAAAACCATGATTCAAATTAAGATACCACATGATCTGCGGGTAGATTGTGTTACTCAATTACTATCAGATGGTGCTATGACTTGGTGGGAGACAGTTCAGTTGAGGAGGGCTACAGAAACCCTATCCTGGGATGACTTCAAGATAGAGTTTGAGAATCAATATTACTCCAAATATCATCGGAAGATGAAGGAACAAG
>Ga0307515_10016583_pt1 | contig 13479 bp, 1 predicted proteins | sample 17_EM_MG_FD_194513 | JGI IMG/M metagenome (GOLD analysis project Ga0307515, IMG submission 194513) | Populus trichocarpa ectomycorrhiza microbial communities from riparian zone in the Pacific Northwest, United States - 17_EM | ecosystem: Host-associated > Plants > Roots > Unclassified | place...
GCTCACTAATATAACACTATGTTTAAAAAATAGAAGCCTATTTTGTAGCTCTATTCTAGGGCTATAAAAACATGCGGAACGTTGGTCCCCCAACGTAAATTTTGACCCGAGTTATAAGTAATAAGCCAATCAATTTTAGAGCTTTATTATATAGACTTTAATTAATGTAAGCTTTTGCAGTGTGTGGGAATTGAACGAGCGACTTGATTGTAAAGCTATGGAAATCAAGAGGTATATATACATGAAATGGTAGCTGAAATAGGAACAGTGATCTGCAAGCAATATTGATCTGCGATCAATATATAGGGTGGCGTTGAGGCTGTCTCGGCAGCACCCGTAGTCGGTTACAATTAATATATATAGAGATAAGGTTTTCCAGGGGGAGACCCCCTGGGACCCCCCTATATAGAGCTTTTGCTTAATTTGGAAGTAGTAGTAAGATTAAGGCGCCTTAGTCACTTCTAGGAAAGGATCTACTGCAGTAACCGAGGCGCCCTACTTAAGCTGGGCTTAAAGATTATATTGGTCACGAATCTAGTACATATTTAGACTGTAGAGCTTTAATATAGAGCCCTTTACGTAGGATCTAATATAGTAGATTGTGATTCCAATTTAAAGCTTTATATACTAAATATCGTCACGTAACGCAATTTTTGGGTAATAAAAACCGCCGTTAACGTTGCTCGACTAACACGTACCAGAGGTTCCTCCGTCCTTCCTATCTTCTCTCTTACCCGTCTCCTTGTCTAATGCTATCTATATCGCCATATTAACTAATAGATCCCTTAATAGAGACTAAGGAGGAGTATTAGAGCGCCTCTAGCTCTTATAAGGAAGAAGAAAAAAAGAGAGGGAAGTATAGAGGAGGAAGTATTTATAAACGGGAGGATGCCTATAAACGGGAGATTAGGCAGCTATAATATAGCCATTAACATTGCTTAACTAATATATACTAAAGGCTCCTCTGTCCTTCCTATCTTCTCTCTTACCTATCTCCTTATCCGATACTATCTATATTACTATATTAACTAATAAATCCCTTAGTAGGGACTAGGAAGGAGTATTAGAGTACCTTTAGCTCTTATAAGGAAAAAGAAAAGAAGAAAGGAAGGTATAGAGGAGGGAGTATTTATAGATAGGAGGAGGCCTATAAATAAGAGATTAGGCAGCTATAATATAGATATTAACATTGCTTAACTAATACCTACTAGACGCTCCTCCGTTCTTTCTATTTTCTTTCTTATCTATTTCCTTATCCGATGCTATCTATATTATTACGTTAACTAATAGATCCTTTAATAGGGATTAAAGAGGAGTATTAGAGTGCCTCTGACTTTTATAAGAAAGAAAAAATGAAGAAAGGAAGGTATAGAGGGAGTATTTATAAATAGGAGGAGGCCTATAAACGGGAGATTAGGCAGCCATAATATAGATATTAATATTACTCAACTAATACCTACCGGACGCTCCTTCGTCCTTCCTATCTTCTCTCTTACCCGTCTCCTTATCCGATACTGTCTATATCGCTATATTAACTAATAGATTACTTAGTAGAGACTAAGGAGTATTAAAGCGCCCCCAGCTCTTATAAGAAAGAAGAAAAGAAAAGAGGAAGGTATAGAGGAGGGAGTATTTATAAATAGGAGGAGGCACTATAAGTACGTAATTTAGTAAGTACTAATAGTATAAGATTCTCGTATAAGATGGGCTTAATTACTTACTAAAATATAGGGTGTCTCTGTTACTATAGTAGCTACTACAGTAGTAGAGACGCCTTAAATATTTAATATAACTAACTACTAAGGCTATTAATAAGTGGAAGGTAGGCTACTAATATTAGTATAAACAATATAGTTCTTAATATCGTTTATAGCCTATTTTTGCTTCTAGTATACGCGTAAATTATCCTTATATTTAGCGTAGAGCTAGTTATAGGTAGTAAGCTGGTTTAGGTCTAGCTTTATTATTAATATAGCCGTAGGTAGTACGTCCCTTAGTATAAGCTAACTTGTTAGTTCTAGCTTTAAAAGATTATCTTTCTTCTTAGGTAAGTCAATATACTGCTATACCTTGTTAGTTTAGCTATGTCTTATATAATAAAGAACCATTAAATCCAATTGGATGGCTTATTAAGGATAAGGTTAATTTTTAATTTAGTAGAGGTCGTTATTTTTAGAATTTAATAGGTTAGGAAGGCTCTAGGTTAGGGTCTAGCTAGTATTTTAGTAAAACCTTATTTAGACGTTCCAAACTTTTAATTTAATTTATTAGTTTGGATTACTAAAATCCAAAATTTTATTATAGGGAGCGCGATTAATAACCCCTTCTAATAGCTCTAACTACGTCTAATTTTTAATTTATAAATCGGCAGATCTATAGGTAATAGTTATTATAAGTAGCTCTAGGTGCGGTGTATATATAATCTTAACTATAGTATAGAGAAGTCGTGGCTGCTAATATACGGTCCTAAGTATTCTCTAAGGTTACGTAACTTCTTATATAAGTGACATTTCCGCCCTTTAAAAAAATTAATTAATGCTATAGATAGTAGCAATATTAATCTAGCAGTACTGCTAATTCTCCCTATATATTATTATATATATATCTAATAGCTCTAAAAGCGGTAAGAAGGTAAGACGGATAGGGGGGTTAAAATTTAGAAAATTGGATTTTGCGGTTAAGCTGTTTAAAAGTTAAAAAAACTAAGATAAATACTATATTCTTTACTTACCTCTAAGCTAGTATATAATTTCCTAATTAGGAAAAGTTGTTTATAAGTAGTTACTACTACCTCTATACAAAATCTTCTTGTTATGCCTCTTTGGTCTTACTTGTAGATAACTAAAATTATTTTATATTAAACCTATGTTTAAATATAAGCCCTAAAAGCTTCTTAATTTATAAGATTACTATATAGGTTAGCCTAGCTATTTTATTCTTTTCTTTAATATCTAGAACTACCTAGTTAAGTATTAAGCCCTAGCTTTTATATATAGTAAGAGTAAAAGCTAAAGTAATTAGAAATTAACGCTGTAAGCAAAAGCCTTTTATACCCTCTTATTTATAAAGTACAGAAAATATAGGGGTGACTTTTTTACTATTCTGCTAAGTAAATAGGGCAGGTCCGTTATACCTATCTACTATAATCAGTAGCAACTAAGGCTAATCCTTTTTAATATCCGCGTGTCCCTTCTATACGATATCTTTAACTATATTAGTAGTACTGTTTACTAAGCCTAGTTTAACCTAGATATTCTATATTAGTATTACTTTTACGCCAATATATAGGGCTGGATTCTCTATAGTATCGCACTAATTAAGAGTGACTTTCCGTATACCTATACTAGTGTTAACTAACTTAATAGCTACTACTGGCTGTAAAAGGTTGCGAAGCTAAATAGTGTTATACTTACTTATAGCAGCGCGTATGCTATATAGATAAATTACGTTATTAAAGCCCGCAACCTTATTAGTAGATAGGCCCTGCTTATACCTAGTTAAAAAAAGTTTCTAGGTTAATTTACTTATAGAATTACTATATAGCTTTATAAGGGCGGTCCTAAATATAGAGCTTTTAGCGTTATTACCACCCTACCGCATAACTTAATCTAGGACAGCTGTTTAGTTAATCGCCTTATAGGTTCCCTTTTTATAGCTAGCAAGCTCTAACGGCCTAGTAGGTAGATTACTATATAAGGCCGCCTAACCTATAGGGGGAAGCTAATAGAAATTGCCTACTAGTAAGATGTTTAAGCCTCTAAAATAGTTGTTATTATACGTAGGGTAGATTTAACGGAGGCGGTAGTTAATCTAGGCTAGATATACTTGCCTAATTATAGATTTCTCATTAAGAATAAGATAGTAAATATCCTTAAAAGCTTATTGTAGAGGCGTAAGACTAGTAGTAGGCAATTTTTTAAACGGACGGTTTACCGGTAACTTTAATAGATCGTATATAGTTCTGCTATTAATACTAAAGGTAGCTACCCTAGTAGGGGCGGCTTAAGCTAATAGCGACGGCTTACTATTAGTCCTTACTATATTATAGAGCGTAGTAGAGAGGACAGTAATAAAATGCGATTTACCGGTTTCTACCTCTCTATTAATGTTAATCCGCAATAGGGGGGAGCTAAGGCCTACTTAGATCTGCCTATAGTAATTAACTATAATATTATAGATATAATGCTGACCTGGTTGTAAGGAGGACGAAGTTGCTATTTAGGATAGGCGGCTCTATAGTAGAGGCTGTAGCCATACTTCCTGCTAATACGTCCTCTTATTAAGCTCCGGGTACGTACCCTAATATATACTCTAGTTATAGTTATAATTAAGCTCCCTATCACTAAGCCTGTTAGGATCCTTAATTTTAACTTTATTAGTATTTTAAACGCGGGTATATAGGGCCTTAAAGGACTAATATAGCTTTAAGTTGTCTGCGAAATCGCCCTTAAACTGATTAATATTATTAGCAGTTTTATAACCTTCCTCTAGTTTCTAATTATAGAAGTAGTTAGGTAGGTGCTAATAAGAGTTAACGTAAGCCTAATAGGAAGCTATATAATTAGGGGCCCCAAATCTATTAGTATAAGTAGCCACTTCTTTATACTCCCTCTATGGGTAATAAAGAATAAGCTTTATACGGTAGAACTTAGAATACTATAGATAGAGATAATCGCCGTTATATTGCGGAAAGTACGATATAACTTAAGGCCTTACTCTTAGCTAACGCTTATAAGTAAAGTAATTAAAATAGAGTAGAAAATTAAGGAAAGTAACGTCCTCTACCCCATCTAGGCGGCGCTTATATTTCTTATAGTTAAACAATCCGTACCCTCTTAATTGCCCATCCTTAAGCTTATATATAGCGCTTTAGTTATCCTCCTAGCGGTAGTTTAAAGTTACTATATTCCTTAAGCCTTTAAAAAGGGGAATATTAAGAAGTAGATAGTATACCTCCTATGCCGACTAATCGCGTTTAGTAATAAGCTTATTTATAAACTTAGCTACTATTAAACTAAAGGTATAAAGACTATTGGCATGCGGCTATACTAATTAAAGTAACTCCTAGTAGGAAGTTAACTTCTTCTCTTCCTTACTACAATATTTGCCTATATAGTTAACTATTACTAATATACTTATAGCGGGCGACGTATTAATATTTACCATCCATACTAGTATTGTTAGCGACTCAGTTAATCGAGGTATGGGCACAGCAAGAAGGACGCATGCAAGCCTGTACGATTGGATTGTCTATAAATGAGGATCTAAAGCTAGAGAAAGGAAAGGAGAAGAAGAGCAGCGCTGGTTGAAGTAGGGTTCTTTTATACGGTCCTCTAGTCACGTAACCACAAAGTTCTGCCAAGTTCTGCCAGTACCGTAACATTACCCCCCCCTCCACAAAAGCCTGCCCTTAGGCTTTGTATATCCGTATTATGCCTATAAGGCGTTCTTATCTTTATATTCTTCCGGTAGCTTATTATCTTCGCTATACTAGCACTCTATCCACTCGTCTAGGTACTTTAGGGGTCCTAGTTTATTAGGGTAACGGCTATAGAATTCTTAAAGCTTATAGGGACTGCTAATAAAGTTCCATATAGGGTACTAGGTAGGGTTTAGGTTATAGCCTTTCCAACTAACGCGGTACTTTAGCGTTTTCCTTACTAGTTTACAGGCCAGTACTTCTTTAATTTCCTATTTATCGTCGCTATTAACTTAAATCGGTAGGGGAGGTTCGTTCTTTTATCTAGGTAATAGGTCGTTTGCAGCTTTCCGTAGCTTATCCGGTAAGAAAATGGGGTAAACCTTAATTAAATTCGGGAGCTTTACTTTATATAAGTTACCTATCTTCTTAAGGACCTTATACGGTCCCGCCATCTAATAGTCTAGCTTATAGCTAGGCCGTTCCGTCTTCTAGTTCTTTATTATAACCTAAACCATATCACCTACGGTAAAGTCAGGCTCGCGCCTATACTTATTTGCCTGCTATTTTATTAATTTCTAGGCCTTTTTTAGATTTATATAGGCTACTGTCTAGGCTTCCTCTAAGCGCTTAGCGTACTGCTAGGCTTCCTTATAAGATAGTTTCTCGCGTATAGTCTATGGTCCTTCTAGCCTATCCCAATTAAAGCTTGTTTAGGGTAAATACCCTATTTCTAGTTAGATAGGTGTAAATCCCGTAGAGTTATGGGGTAGGGTTGCCTAGGCGTAGTCTATTAGGGGTAGTAGTTCGCCCTAGTTATCCTAGAAGTAATTAATAAAGGGCCGAAGTCTCTGGTCTAAGTATTAATTTATAATCTCCGTCTAACCGTTTATCTAGGGGTAGTATACTATAGAAAGCTTTAACCTAATGCCTAAGATCCAGGTGAACTCGTTCCAGAAGGCTAATATAAACTACGGCCCTTAATTAGATACAATAGTGTCTAGTAGTCCATAAATTTAGTAGACGTAGTAGATATACAGTTAGGCCGCCTCTTTAGCATCGATATTTTTATAATAGGGAATTAAGAACGGGTGCTTACCAAAGCGGTTAACTAGAATTATAACTATATCGTATCCGTCACGGTCTGGAGGTAGCTTATAGAAGTCTATTAAGATATACTGCTAGGGGCGTTCTAGTATTAGGAGTGGCTTTAATAGTCCTAGGGTCTTATCTCGTAGAATTATAAACCTACGGCAGTCATTATAGTTCCGTATATAGCGGTCAATATCTATAACTATTCTAGGCCAGTAGTAGCGGCCGCCAATAATCTTACGGGTTTCATTTTTTCTAAGGTGGGCTATAGAGACCTGGGCATATGCTTCGGTAATAAGTTAAGTCTATAAGTTCTATTCCTTAGCTACTATTAGCCGTTTATAGTGCTTAAGCAGTCCATTTTTAAGGGACTATAGGCTTATAGCGTCCTTTGTCTTTTCACGGTACTCCTATAGAGAAGAGGCCGTATAGTTTGCCTATAGTAGTTCATTAATAAGGTTAAGTTCCGTAGAGTTAATAGGGCATATCTTGGCGTCTAAAGAGTCTATATTTAGTTCTGCCTATATCTAGGGGTTAAGGTGCTATAGTTGTAGTAGTATCTAGGTCTATAATAAGATCTTCGCGGCCATCTAGTCGTCTAGGTCCTATTCACGCCTTATAAGGGCGTTTGTACGGTTTATAGCGCCTAGCCTATATATAATTAAGAAGTTAAACTAGGATAGGATATCCGCCTATTACGCCTACCAGGCCGTAAGGGCCCTTATTATTATAAAATATTCTAAGGCCTAGTAATCTAAAACTACCTAGATAGGTTTGGGGGTCCCTTTTAGCTATACACACCAGTACTAAAAGCTAAAGATAATAGCCAGTATTTCTTTATTGTGGATAGGGTAGTTTAGCTTAGTGTCTACTATAGTTTTTAAATAGTATATAATAGGGTGCCATTCTCCGTCCGGTTACTTCTGGGAGAAAACACTAGCTATTACGCTATCTAAGGCATTAGTCTCTAGTATTAAGGGCTATTCTGGGTTAAAGTAGGCGAGTAAAGGAGTAGAGACTAGTCGTTCCTTAAGCTTATTAAAGGCCTACCTATATACGGTGTTAAAGTAGAAGGGCTGGTCTTTTTAGGTAAGGCGGTTAAGAGGCCTAGTAATCTTGCTGTAGTCCTTAATAAAGCGTTGGTAGAAGTTACAGAAACCTAAAAACAATTATACTCCCTTTACGGTCCGTGGGGGTGCCTACTAGGTAATTATAGCCGTTTTCTCTAGGTTGGTCTTAATTCTATCTATACTAATAATAAACCCTAGGTACTTTATACGCTTAATACTAAACTCTAACTTCTTAATATTGGCCTAGAGGCTAGCCTCGCGGAGCCATTATAGGACTTTATAGACGTGCTCCTCGTGTTCTAGCTTATTCTTAGAGTAGATTATAATATCGTCTAGGTAGGCCGTATAGAAGTTATTAAGGTAGTTAAAGAGTACGTTGTTTATATACCGCTAGTACGTAGCTAGTCCGTTAGTTAGTCTAAAAGGAAGTACCTTATATTTATACATTCCGTAACGGGTCTAAAATATAGTAAGATTCTTAGATCTAGGGTTTATTCTAATTTGGTAGAAGGCCTAACGGATATTAAGCTTTATAAAGACCTTAGCTCTACTTATTTGGGCTAAAATCTTATTAAATAGGGGCAGTAGATAGCGGTCCTTGCGGGTTATATTATTTAGCTTATAGTAGTTAATATAGAAATAGAGTCCTCTATTTGGCTTTTTTATAAAGAGAATAGGCAAGTTAAAAGGGGCTTAGCTAGGCTCAATAAAGCCCTTATCTAGGTTATTAATAAGGTACTGCTTTGTGGCCTATAATTCGGCAGTAGACTACTAGTAAAGGGGGCTAAAGCTAAGGGTGTTTTCTTTATCTGGCTCAATCTTAATCTTATAATTATACGGTTAGTAAGGTAGGAGTATATCGGACGCTGCCTTAGAGAATACGTCCTTAAATTTCCAGTGTTAATAGGGTAGTTTTTGTTCTACTAGCTCTTTATCTATAAGCTTATTTTCCTATCTACTAAGCTCGCTTTCCTTTTCCTTAATTATCCAATTAATTTTATATAAGCTAGTTATAAAAGTAATAGTATTAAGTTAGACTAAGTTCCAGTAAAATCCTATAGCATTAATACAGCAGATATTAACTGGTGGGAGGTCTATAGGTTTCTTTACGGACTTTTATTAGGCCGTATTTTACGGTATAGGGTTTATAATCTTCCTTAGCTTACATTCTATTTTCCATAAGTTATCCTTTTAGTCTATTAGTTTAGTATAGCGTCTGGTATTCTTAGCCTTCCTTTATAGCTGTATAGGGCTTAAGTTCTCTATAGGGAACTTAGGTAGATTACTATTAACTCCCTAAGTCTCTAGTGCGGGTGGCGTAATATTAGTAGTTTAGGGTCGGCGTAGTATATAAATCCGTTATGGATTAAGCTATATATCTTTCTTAAAGGCCTAGTCCTTACGTATAGCATTGGCCTAGTAAATAGTATTAATCTAGGGCCGTATAAGGTTTTCTATTATAATACTAATTTCTTTTATAAAGGAAGGGGTTAGGGGTAGGGTTTTAGGCTAAAGTAGCTATCTACCCCATATATCGAGCTGTAAGCCTAAATAGGCTAGCTATTTTCTCCCTAAGATTATATTATGGCTTCCTAGGTCCGTAATAAGAAAGGGGATATTATACTGCCTTCGTCCGTTAATATAAAGGTAAATCCACAAGATAGTTGTAATAGGTAGCCCTATCTATCCATTATACCCGCAAATAGGAATTAGTTTAGGTAGTTCTTTAAGGGGTGCGTTTAAAAAGTTAGCTAGCTTTACGGCACACTAGGTATCTATTAAGGTAAAGGCATTTACTCTAGAGTTAGCTAAAGCAGAGGTTAAAACTTAATATCTATTACGAAATAAAGTATAAGGGATAGTACAGCTTCTTTTACTAACTAGCCGACCTAGATTAATATATGATATATTAATCCCTTTTAACCCTAGAGAGGAGTCTTTCTCTAAGGTTCCTCTTTTTCTAACTTTATACTATTCTCCTGGATTAACAGAACCTCGTCCGCTTTTACTTTTATTAGGTAGTCTTTTATAAAGTAATCTTTCTAGTCATATAAGAAGCAAGCTCCTTAGTTACTTAGAGCCTATCTATAGGGGTTGCTATAGGTAGGCCAAGTAATTACTAGGCCCGCGGCAGAGCTGGCTGCATAGCTAGCTACTAGATTAACGGCGGGCCGTACGGCTGGTGCTGTAGGAGTTACAGATTATGCCAGGGCACTACGGGCCGTTCTTATAGTGCTTATGGTCTGGTTAAAAGAGTTTCTAGCTTTATACTACTTAGCTTATGCCTTAATTTAACGGAGGCCTTAGTTAATAGCTAGACAGTAGTCTGTAAGTACCTTTAGCGTCTATATAGTAGTATAAACTAGTAATACGGCGCGCTGCAGGTCTAGGGTAAGCTTATTAAAGAGGTCTAGTAGTAGGTCTTTATAAGGAATTTAAGCTTAGCCGGCTAGGTATAGAAAGCGGGTCTAAAAGGCTAAAAAGGTCTCCGTTATTTTTATATTTAGGCTTTTATAATTAAGGCGGGCATTCTATATCTTAAAGGGGTCCTTATAAATAGAAGATAGGTAGTTAATTATTTTTTCTTCTAAGACGAAAGGGTCTGCTAAGTCTTAGGCGTATCGCGGGCGTAGATACGTCTATACGTCCCTACCAGTACGGCCAAAGACATAGGCCATTTTAGCTTAAGTAGTAGGAAAGTAGTCCGTATTAACTTTAAGCTTATCCTATAATTAAAGCTTCCAGTTATTAAATATAGGGTTAGTTCCGTTTATAAGTAATGGGGGGTCTATAACCTTCGCGGATCTTAATAATGCGGTGTGTTAGGCTAGGGCCTTAAGAACCATAGCAAGTCTGTCCAATAGGTTATCTTAAGATGCAGGGGTATCTTTGGTTTTAAGTAGTTCGCGTAGCCGTTTAATTTCGGCATTAGCTGCCGTAAGCTCCGCCTAGGGGGTTAAAACATTAATTGTTTCTTTATCTAAGGTATTTATAGGTCCTACAGCTGCTTTACCTACTACTGTATTTCGTGGCATGGTGGTAGGGGTATTAGGTAATTTCTGGTGTTTGTTTATTTTTAGGGGTTCTGGTCCGTATATGTCCTATTCCTAGGGTATATATTCTATTTGTGTCCTTTTAGTTCTATCCTATCCTTATAGTTCTAGTAATATCCTTAAGGTTCTGTCCTGTGTCCTTATCCTATTTATGGTCCTATAAATATATTTAAGTTCCTTCTTAGGAAGAAAGAGTAGAATAAGCTTTAGATAATATTAGCAACTTAGTTAATTAAGGCATAGGCATAGCAAGAAGGACGCATATAAGCCTGTATGATTGGATTATCTATAAACGAGGATCTAAAGCTAGAGAAAGGAAAGGAGAAGAAGAGTAGCGCCGGTCAAAGTAGGGTTCTTTTATACGGTCCTCTAGTCACGTGACCACGAAGTTCTACCAAGTTCTGCCAGTACCGTAATAAGTATTATAGCTAAATTATAGCTATTAAGAAGCTTATTATTATGCTATAGATAGAACGTCTAGTAATATAGGTTTTAATTCTTTAATATAGCGGACTTATTGCAAAGAGAGTGTGAAAAGTAAAAGCGGCACTCCTTCGCTCTAGCGGAGCCTTTCTTTAATCTTAAGTAGTAAAATTTAGTATAATTATAGTGCCGTTAAAATTAATTAAGGTAGGTAGTAAGAAGCTTACTAGTATTAAGCTGTTCTTTATAGCTAAGAGTAGAAGGATATTAAAGATTAGGAGGCCTAGATTAATTAGGATTTATTATAGATATAAAAGCAGCCCAGTACTTAGTAAAAGCCGCCCTTAATTTACTAGTTGATGGATCTGGCCTTAGGGCTATTAAACTCTATAAAAAGCTATATATATAGCCGCTACCTTACGCCTACCACTTATATTAGGACTAAAAGTTAGTGCTATTAAATAAACCTATAAGTATGTGCTTTTTAAATAGATTAAAGCGGCAATACAGCTAGTAAGCAGTAATATGTAGGTTATTATTAAGATTCTAAGAAGCAATATAATAGCGCTAAGCCTTATTAGCAGCCTTATATTTATTAAATTAAGGTATATAAGAGTGTAGATTATACTAATGTAGATTAGTAGCGCTAAGTGTAAAGAATAGAGACCTATTCTTAATATTTTTAGTATAAGCTATAAGCTTATTTCTCTTCTGCTTCTAGAAAGGCCTAGTGCCCTTAAGCTTCTATATATACTATATAATCTTATTTAAAACCTAGTTACTTCTACTACTATTTATAAGATTATTAAGCTTATTTAAAGATAGACTATTTTTATTTAATTAGCTGTAAAGGAAGCGGGTAGCATTAAGGACTTACTTTTTTATAATTTAATTAAACATATAGTAGCGAAATAAGGGGTAGCGGCTAAACCAACCGTCCTAATACTTAAGTATATGCTTAGCGTACGCAGCTAGGGTAACTGTACGGCTTTATAGTATATTAAAGTTAGCTTTACTATAAGGAAATAGAGTAAAAAAGGCGCCGTATGTAATAAAACTAGCTAATTACTTAAGGAGAGGTATCTGCCGCATAGTAGGAACCTCTAGACGCGTTTATAGGTCTTATTAGTATTAAACCTTATAACTTAAAAGTTCTAATTTATTAAGGTTAAATGCTAGATTAGGAACCGAGGTATCTAGTACATTGTTATTAAATTCGCTATCTAGTATATTACTACCAAGCTTAGTAGGTAGAGGATTAATAGGAGAAGGATATTATATAGGAGTAGAATTGTTAAACTCTAACTTATTAATATAAGGTAGCTAATTTAATATAGAGCTATTTTTAAGTAAACTGGTAAGCTAGGTGCTATATATTTTAATATTGTAATAATTAGGATAATTGGCCTTTATATTATAGACGCTTTAAGTATAATATTATAACTACTAAGAAGGGAGTTAGGAGAAGCTAGTTAGTTAATTTAGGCACGGTCTAGGATAGAGCCGATAGAGCTATATAATAAGGAATAGTAGCTAAGGTTATATAATGTTGTACGTAGTGTACGTAGTATATAAAGGGAATGTACGTATAATACGTATAATACGTACTTTACGTATAAAGGGGATTTCTTAGGAGTACGGTTATATATTTAAAGGACCATAGTCCCTACCTAAATAGTTCTCTCCTTTATAGTAAATCTTAGAATATAATTAGAGTTAATCTATTAGGTAACCACTCCACTAGTTATATTTACGTTGTTAACTATTCTATACCTATATACCTAGCCCATTAATAAGTTCACCGTAGTATTTCCTATAGGCTTTATTACATATTTACTACTAAAGTTATAGTAAAAAAAGTTAAATAATATGCCACTAAAAGTAGCAGCTATAACGGCGTCTATAGCAGCAACTACCTTAGGATTAGGTAATGACACTAATATAATAGATACTAACTCGCAACTAGTTACTATTAAATAGCTATAAAAAATGGTTAATTAATTAATAAATAATAATAGGATACTTAAAGAAAGGATTACTAGGATCGGAGTAGCTAAGGTTAAGTTACTCTTAATTAAGCGATTCTTAGGAGAGAAGTTAAAGCTTAAGGGATTCCTTACGTAAATGCACTTTAAGGTTACTTAGGAAGGAGTTAAACTAAGAACGCCTATAAATTAAGTTACTTATATAGGATTATTCTTAACGGGAAGGGCACTTAAGTAGTTTAAGCCTTACCTTATAGAGGTATAAGAATATGTCACACGGGAATGCAGGTGTATGGTAGTGTGAGGACTCCATAAGGTGGAGCAGTCTCAAAGGATGAGAATATATACAACAGGCGAAAGCAATCACGTGATCTCAGGAAGCTCCTGTGGATGTCCACGTACCCCCCCCCCCCTACCAACAGAGTATAGTATAATAA
>Ga0307515_10016584_pt1 | contig 13478 bp, 16 predicted proteins | sample 17_EM_MG_FD_194513 | JGI IMG/M metagenome (GOLD analysis project Ga0307515, IMG submission 194513) | Populus trichocarpa ectomycorrhiza microbial communities from riparian zone in the Pacific Northwest, United States - 17_EM | ecosystem: Host-associated > Plants > Roots > Unclassified | place...
ACGCCGTAGGTCTTCTGGGAGAAAAAAAAGCACCAGAGCCGTCCTCGCGTCTGGTACGTGGCTTGACATTCTCTACAGTTCCGGTAGGGTGATGTGGCCCGGCTAGATACACAATAGTGGGTTCTTTTGTGAGGGAGTACGGATATTTACCAAGGCCTGGTCCAGCGGTATTTGCCTCCGCTTGACTTCCGAATCGGATGCAGGGGAGAATTAACCCATGATATTGTCCTTCGAGTTCTTGCACGAACGATTCCGGCAACGTCCCAGGTTTTCCTGCCTCCACAAGATCGGGAACCCAGTGATTGACATTTTCGGACGTTGATAACCGAGATACAAGTGAATTTCAAGGGAGGGCCCCAATGGAGGCTTAAAAACTAGATGATCCAGGTGAGACGCGGGCTGAAACAACGGGATCGAAGGCCCAATAACCCTGGCAGTGGCAAGCTGAACATGGCTCAGGCTCTCACGTGATGTGTGTGCCGTGGCCGGGAGATGCCGAGCAATTGTTGAGTTCGTGGGATTGGTTGTTCGCCTGTTTTGGTTCGAAGTTGGTCTCGCCTGTTCACTCTTCCCCCTCCTATCCCCCCGTCCACTTCCACTTATCTCACTAATTTGTTCCCCTACGAAGCCCTCACGAGAAAAAATGCCCAAAGTCGTCATGAGGGAGACTCCCCCCCTCGAGGATAACACAGCTAAATCCAGGACTCTCAAACGAACCTCGTCCAACGCTTCACTCGCCTCGCTACCAACCCCTCCCAGAACGATCCACAAACGTAAACGATCTGGATCCCGCGTGTCATCCGTTCACGACTCCGGCGATGAATCCGATGCGGTCGTTTCTGACCGAAACGTTCGCGGAAAACGCAGGAAGATCGTTCATTCCCGGGAGGCTGAGGCAAAGGAAGAGGAATTGTTCTGGACGGGTGTCACTCCGCCCGTCGACAAGCCCTCTACTTCTGCCCGGCCCGGCCCAGCGACGCGTTCTACGACGATGAGTCCGGAGGATTCGCCCAAGATGATGACGAGGACCCAGTACAAGGAGTCGCGAAGCACGACGGTTACCGGGCTGCAATCGCCTCCCCCATCGAGGCGCCAACCAGCCAGGAAGGTCAAGAAGCCGGTTACTCCCCAACCTCTTGTCGCTCCAAGGACGCCGCGAACTCCTAGGACTCTTCGTGTCACGGCGCGGAGTCCTAGGAAGACCGTCGGCAAAGGCAAACTCGTGGCCACGAAGGAGATGCCCGTCCGCGACTCTCCTAATAATCCGTTCCTGAATAACGAGGATGTGTCCAAACCCATCGTCCCTCCGCGCTTCAAGACGCCTGAGCCAAAGGCCCCAGTTCTTCCCATTGAGGAGCGAAAGACAGTGACCTACGTTTTGTAAGTGGCCTCCACTCAACCATTGCAATCCTCAGCTGATTCCTTCCCTCAGCCGTGGTCATCGACAAGAACTTCTCAACCCGCTGTTTGGTCACAAGTCTTCAGAGCAGAGCAAGCTTCCACCTGAACATCCTGATTTCTCCCCCGATTTCGCTCTCCCACCCAAGTTGTTGTTCCCGACTACTCCTACCCGACGATCCTTACGAAGCGCCACCCGCCAGCGATCTCCCTTCCCTGACGCGGTTGATGGGGACATTGAACCTCTCGTGTTCAAGACCCCGAAGAAGCAACTACGATTCACGGGCGCTGGTGAAGAACCCAAGTCTCCAAAGAAGAAGAAAGCTGAGGTCGAGCACGGATCCTCGTCGAAGAAGGAATCCCTGGCCAAGACCGCATCCAAGGGGAAAGTTTCCCTTATGGATCGAACTCTTGGGGAGAAGGAAAAGAAGGGACAAACGTCCACTGCTGCCGCAGCCACCACTTCCGGAAAGGGTGTTGCGAAAAACAAGCGGTTGTGAAATCCACCTTGACGGCGTTTCCTTGTCCACCAGGGGAACAAGCACTCATTCTTTTCTTAAACCCACATCATCATCAGTTCCGCCGCACAGTCTCACTTGCTTTATTTCTGCATGGTAACAATTATCCGTCGATTCCTACCTCCCAAACTTCACTCGCAATTTGTATCGCCAGTTTTTTATCAGTCATTCCCGCATTAGCTTTTTTCCAGTTGTGCTCCCACCCACGTTCTCTGTTCCATGCTACTACTGTTACCCTCCGACCCTAACTGCGACACCCTACTCCCTTCCGCCGTCCCCCTTTTCTCTTTTGATTTGTGCAACCTCGATTTATCCATCCGACCACAATTCCATGTGAACCCCGCTCCTCTCCTTTTTTTTCCTCTTCTCCCTCTCAGTAGTAACAGCATTTATCCACTCTCGATTTGTCTTTGAGATGTAGATGTTCATGGTAGCCGTTCAACATGCTATGCAAACCTTTGAAGTTATGTCTGGTGACGAATGAAAAGTTCTTGAACATTTATTTGATAGTTACGATACATGCAACGGGATCAGTCCCTACGTGGACACCAGGTGACAAATTCAATCTCTCCATTCCATGTATCAACACCGCCGGGCATGTGCTCCGGATCTCGGTACACGACGCCACAGCTCTCCAACCCGAGGATATCCCAAAGTTGAACGTCGAGCGCCTTCCGCTACTAATATGAATAGGGGCACAGGACCCAACAGAAACAGGTCAAACGGCACGACGAGGGAGTGAGGGTATTTATTGGGCGTGCGTACCTGGCGGATCTTCGCTCGGACGAGTTTGTAACGGGTGAGCACACCATTCGAATCGAACTGCACGGAAGGCGTGGGCGAGCTCGGCGGAGCCGTTTCGTCCGAGGGAGGTGGAGAGGGTAATCCGCTCATCCGAGCTCCAGGATTTTGAAACGCTGGAGAAAGAAGATACGAACGTAAGACGAAAACCATCGTGGTGGGGGAGGAGTGCCGTCTGTTACAGATATCAGTTTCTGCGTCTCGCGCTCCCAGACGAGGTTCTGCCACCGTCTTTCGCTTCTTTGGAGGCGGAGGCGGGAGGTACGTGACCACCCTCGCTTTCTTCTGCGGTGGTTCCTTCGGTGTGATGATTCCCAAAGTCAGCGGGAGCCTGAACTTTCCGCTCTTCACGTTCGACCCTTTCGATTTGTCCTTGCCATTGGCCTTGCGTGTCGGTGGTTTCAGAGTCGACCATTCCGAATCCGGGGAAGGTGGAAGCTGATCGTAGGGATCGATGTATTTCGTCGGTGGGCTCGCGATATGAGGACGAGAGGGTAGCGGAGAGGGAGGTGATTCTCCTTTGAAGGGGGGCTTCGATTCCGGTGAAGGTAGTTTGACTGTAGTTCCCGGTAGAGAACCGTGTTCAAAGAAACGGCGTGCCTGAGCGAAGGAAGGAGAGGGATGGATTGTCTCAGGTCCCGGCGGGATCTTCATGATGGATTGGTTGGAGTGAGGGCGCGGGGGTAGCTGGATGGTTTGACGTGGACGCGGTGATAATGCCTTTCTTTCTGGTATTACTGACGTAGGGGCTGAGCGTGAAGGGCGTGCAAGATGTCCGTCATCTTGATACGCTGCGGTGATGGGAGTGACATGCTCGGTGACTAAATGCGCACTGGTGGGGATGGGGGTGTGGGCTTCGAGTATATGCGGCCCGAAGGGGGCGGGACCCTGAGGGGATGTTACACCTGATATAGGGGCACTGGAAATATAGTGTTTGGGACGGAGAGGCGGAGGAGCAGGACTCAAGAACGGCTGGACGCGCTTGAGGTTGGGGGTGAAATGTGGGTCTGGGGATCGATAGGTCGGTTGGCTAGGGCGGGAAGCAGGGAGAGCTCTCCTGGGCAAGGAAGATAGAAGCGGAGTTCCCTGGTGTTGCTGGGGGACTCGTGGTTGCGATGAGATTGGTACAGGATGAACAGCAGAGGTTGTTATATGCGCAATCGGAGCGGGAGAACGAGCAGGAGCAGACACAGGATCATCAAGATCATCGATAGCAGAGGTCAAAGCAGGTTTTTGCGATGGAGTTTGTGTCCGATTAGCCTGAGCAGAAGAATTCGTGGTAGTCCTTGGTTTCTGAGCCTGTTTCTTGAAAGCGTCCACAATAGCTCCTTGCGGAGGCTTCTTTGCGACAGGTTTGTCCGGTACAGATTTTACGGCAGCATTAGATTGTCGAGGGCGAGATGCAGCATTGATTCTAGCGATAGACCAAGGGTTGGGCTTGTACTGGGCGCTATCCTCCCTAGCAGCGAGATCAATCTGCTGCAATATCTGGGAGTTGCCCGAGGACAAGTGAGGGGACGTTCTAGTATCTCCGATGTTCTCTTCGTTGTCGTAGTCGCTGTCGGCATCACCGAAGAACCCAGTGTCAGAACGTAGGCTGAAGGACCAGTCGGTGTCCGTCATGCACACGGCGAAGACGGAAGAAGCGGTTACTTCCGATCGCTCCTCCTCTCCAACGTCAACCACCCACCAACTTTGCCAAACTCTTCCAATCCCTTGGTCAAACAATGAGCTTCCTCGGTCTCCGCAAGTGGCCCACCCCCGTATGTCTCTCTTTTTTTTCCTGGCCATGGAGTGACCCGTGGCATTGACCTCTGCCTTCCTGGTTGTTTGTAGGTCGCTAGGCCTCTCTGGCCGTTCGTCGCCGCGTCCACAGTCACTTTCTACCTCGTCTCGAAAATGCAGGATCTTGGCGTTCGATGTATGTGTCGCGTCGTACCGCGATTCCGAATTGTTTCTCATCACTTTTGGTTGGTCAATAGCGGAGGAATATGCTAAGGATCCCCGCAACCCTTACGCCGCTCAAATCTCGAAGGAGACGCACCACTGAGCTATTGGAGGGGTGCATTCGGACTGTGGTAAATTCGAGACATGCAATGAAATCATTGTCCGCATAGAACGTCGGCCGCATGATCATGTCGCTATCTATTTTAAGTGCAACCTAGCACGGCATTATCCTCAACAGCACGGGCTTGGAGGCACAGGGTGATCAATCCTATTAGCATTATACTTTGTAACTCTATCGTGGCCAACATCCCAACCGTCAGCGCGGTCAGACGCGTGCGCGAAGACTGAGGACCGACCCACAAGTAAATTCTAAGTTTCCCACTCCGAGCGTGAAATCACTGAGTCTTGAGAAGATTCTGGTCTCGAATCCGCTGCCTGTTCTGTTTCCTCAGTCGGACCTTCTCAGCTTTTCCTCCAGGGCCGTCGTCAACCAAGTTCCTCGGCTCAAGTAACTTCCAAAGCCATGGAGGGTAGTCTTCATCCGGAAGCGCAACAACCGGCGTTTGACCCTTTAAATAATCGAGGCCGGTCAAGGAGGTACCGGGTGGGCACGAAGACGTGCCATCTATAAGAATGCTCAGGCATAAGCACACGAATGAGAATGCGGGACGAGATTGAAGCGTACTGTATGTCGTTTCCGCTGGAGAAAGCTTTGTGGGAGAACCCGGAGAGGAGGGTTTGCCTGTCTTCCCTGCTTTCGCCGCGTAGGTTCTAACTCTGCACGGCGCACAGACGAAGGTCGTGGACTGCCGTCGGACAACAGCTAGCAATGACATCGGAGGCGGAATTGTGTGGATGTGACGGTCACACATTCGTGACCTCCTTCCGTCCATCTCTTCGGTCTTCCATCATCTCAATTTTTACTTTTTCTTTCGACCACGACCAAGGGATCTGTCAGAGAGGTGAGTAGGCGCATCCTGAGCACCCCCTCTTTTAGGGATGATATTTGTTGCCGCCCCAGGCGTAATTCATTTTGACGAACGGTCAAGCACATAGCCAAAATTTCGTGCACCTCTGAACTTTTTCTCTTTCCCACCCAAAAAAGTTTCGAATGAGACAGCTGACTGATTTTTTGAAGGGTCATCTTCAGTATCTGTGCCCAGAGGCACCCTGGTGGTGTTACAGTTTTACATGCTTCGTCGTACGCAATAAGTTTGTATCTACTCCTTCCTGTACTTCTGGTAGTAGTGGACGAGACCGGTCGTCTGTTGCGAGGTATGTCAGTATCTGGAAGGGGGCGGAGACGGAACGCGAAATACTCACAGAGCTATCATGACCGGTGACGTCCTCGGGTTTGTCGAGCTGAGCGAGGATGGCCTTGGCCAAAACCTTGCCGAGTTCGACACCCATTTGGTCTGATCCGTTGTCAGCGGCCGAGGTATCCTCGAAGACCGCAGTTTACTTACCGAAGGAGTTGATTCCCCAAACAACGCCCTGGACGAAAATTTTGTGCTCGTAAAGAGCGATTAAGGCGCCTGTGATAACGCAGATCAACGCCTGTCGGAATTAAAAACTAGTGCGAACGTGAACGCACCGAGAGTGGCGGGCGTCAAAAGTGGGAAGATGATGCTGTTGCTTGGTCTGTTGCCCTCGAAGACCTTGCTCTTGATCAGGGGCTCGCTAGCATTTGGCCCCAACTCCTTCCTAACTTGCTCCTCGGTCTTTCCGAAGGCCAGAGCCTCGGGCTGAGCGAAGAAGTTGGAGAGGAGGATACGGTGATGGAGGGAGTCACGGATTGGGTTGAGGGTGGTGGCGGGGGCGATGAAATCGGCGGGGATCAGCTTAGTTCCCTGGTGAATGAGCTGGTAGAAAGAGTGTTGACCGTTGGTTCCAGCTGCACCCCAGATAATAGGCTGAAATATCGCGACGATCAGCAATCGCTCGATGATTTTTAGGAGGCAAGACTTACACCGGTCTGGTAGTTGACACGCTGGCCACCTTTGGTAACGAACTTTCCATTCGACTCCATGTCCCCCTGCTGGAAGTAATCGGCGAACTTGTGGAGGTATTGATCGTAGGGGAGAAGAAGCTGGGTCTGGGACCCGTAGAAATCGTTGTACCAGATACCGATGACAGCCAGGATGACGGGAAGGTTCTTCTCCAGAGGAGTCTCCCTGAAGTGCTTATCCATGCCGTGAGCACCCCTAAGGAGCTGCTCGAAGTTATCGTATCCGATAACGAGAGCGATCGACAATCCGATGGCGCTCCAAAGGGAGTAACGTCCACCGACCCAGTCCCAGAACTGGAACATGTTCTCCTGAGAAATACCGAATGCGGTGACGGCCTTGGTGTTCGTGCTGAGGGCGACGAAGTGCTTGGCGACGTGGGCCTTGTCTTTGGCGGTCTGGAGGAACCAATCTCTGGCGCTCTCAGCGTTGGTGATCGTCTCCTGGGTGGTGAAGGTTTTGCTAGCAATGATGAAGAGCGTAGTCTCGGGGTTGCAAACCCTCAGAGTCTCGGCGAGATGGGTTCCATCGATGTTGGAGACGAAGTGGACGGTGAGGTCCCTCTTGGAGTAGGCCTTAAGAGCCTCAGTAACCATGACGGGACCCAAATCAGAACCGCCGATACCGATGTTGACGATGGTGTCGATGGACTTTCCCGTGTATCCCTTCCAACTTCCGTCCCGAACGGACTCTGTGAACTTCTTGATGTGCTGGAGCACAGCGGAAACATCGCCGACACCCTCCTCGCTGATCTTGAACTCGTCAAAGTTACGGAGTGCGACGTGGAGAACGGCACGATCCTCGGAAGTATTGATGTGCTCTCCGGAGAACATCTTGTCTCGGTGGGTCTCGACTTCGGCCTCGCGAACGAGGTCGAGGAGGGTATTGAGAATGGGCTCAGTGATCAAGTTTTTGGAATAATCCAAGAGGAAGGTGACTGCAGGATCGTCTGGAGAGACGTATTCCTTGCTGAACTTCTTGAACCTGTCCGCATCTTGGGCGAAGAGGTCCTTGAGAACAAGCTGTGACTTTTCGGTGTCATAGATAGCCTGGAGCTTCTTCCAGGCAGTGTAATCTTAAGCAGAGGCCGCGTCAGAACCTCACGGGAATTAAAATAGACTAGCGATAGACGGACCTGAGGCGAGTCTACCGCTCATCGTGGACAGGGGGAGGTAGGAGAAGGAGGATAGAGGCTGGTGATCTCATGCTAACGATACCCGTGGTTTATATACATGAGGGGATCGACATCAGATTGGGCGTGAATGGCTGACTGAACGTATAAATTATCTCGGGCAGAGTTGGCCGCGTTGTCAAAGCCGTTCTACCATTAGGTCGACCCGTATATAAATTATGTACCCGTAGCCTGCAGTCCTAAGACTCGACCCCCGGTTTGTTCGCCGGTTGCGACCCGTTGCCGTTATTATCATCATCGCCGTCATCTTTTGCTTCAAGCTCAGACGGCCCTGAAGCTGATGTTGGTTCCTCTTCGCCCTTCCACACATCTTCATCTTCGTCTTCGACGTCCGTGGTCGTCGGTGTGACCTCGACCTTCGCCGGGGGTTCCGAAGCTTCAGATATCGACTGCGCTGGTTCTGGGATGTCCGTTGACTCCGGTTCCTTCTCATCGGAGACGGTCTCCGGCGGTGATAACTCGGTAGCAATCGTGGACGGTGGTTCCAAGATTGGGATCTCCGGCAGCACTGGCGGTTCAGTCACGGCCGGGTCGGGGACTTCCTCCTCTGGAACCACCTCTTCGTCACTTGATTCCTCACCGGAGTCTTCAAGAACGGCGAGTTCCGAATCCGTGACCGCAGGAAGGGGGATCTCCTCTACTTCATCTGTCGGAATGTGGTCGGTGAACTCCAGTGAAGGGTCGCTCGGTACTGCAGTAGCACCACCGGTTGAAGCGATAACCTCCGATATGAGAGGGACTTCAGCGACCTCGTCGATCGGTGAAACTTCTGTGAATGACGTCGATCCCTCGAGCTCGCCCTCCGTTTGTGCCTTGGCCAAATCCTCCGCGATATTTACAGCTTCGCTGAAGATCATGGTGTCTGTCCTATTCCGTCTTCTCTGACCGTCCGGTCCTGCCGGACTCCTTAGTAGATCAGAGGAACCTTCGTTGTTTGATTCGAGCGACAGCTCCACGAAATCCTGCCTCGAGTTGGGATCCTCCCTTCCACCGGTATGCTCTTGTCCCTTGTGAGGGTCGACAGCCGCTCCTAATAAGCGTGGTGGTTCAACCTCTTGCTGGCGCCCTGCGTCATCGGGGTGCGATAGAGGGATAACCAAGAATTCAGCGGGCACAAGGTCGAATTTTGACGTCAAGGCAAGGAAGCGCGCGTATAATGAACTTTCGGCTTCGGCCTGTTCGAAGGCTTCGCGGTGGTGGAAGTAAGCATGAGCGAAGATACGGCCAAGCCGACGAGCGAGGGAAGAGAAATGGCGGTAGGAGCTCGCAGGTATTGAGAGACTGTGGCCCTAGATTAGAACGAGTCCAGGCGAGTTCGATAAGCCACTAACCGAGAGGGGAAGGCTCTGGGAGAGTTCAACAAAGCAGTTGCGCTATCAACCGTGTGAATGATGTAGTCTATGGCACAACATTGCTATGGATGAAAATTCAGCAATTTATCCAACTCGCGTCACATAGTGCACACACCTCCATTGCCCCTTCGTTTCCGTGAGCAACGCACAGATACAACCATTCACCGGCTTTCATCTCGGGACATGTCTGGCGCGTGCACTCTTCTTGCAGTGTCGTTATAAGTGGGTGAGAGAGATCCTGAGCGAGACGCCTACAATAGCCCATGCGTGAGCGTGCCCGCCATAACGTGAAAACGTGTAAGAGGGCCGACCGTAATTGTTCGTAAATCCAGCAGGGTTCGTCAACGGTGACATCACCCCTCCCGTCCTTGTCTGAATCCTTTTCTTCGTTTTTAAGTTCCTCGAAAGGGGTGTCGGTATCCTGGGTGTTGGCAGGTTTCCCAGGAAGAGAGACGATCCTCTGGACGTCGTGTACATCGAGTCGGATGAGAAGTGAGATGTACTCCTGAAGCTGGAACGCGCTGTCCAGCGAAGAGAGAGAAGGGAGACTTTTTCCAGGGTAGAAAGAAGACAAACGAGAGCCCTTGAGAGGTCGTTGGATGACGGTCATGGTCGTCGTGCTCGTTGAGGTCGGGGTCGACGCTGGTGGGGGTGATCTGGACTGACCACGCGTCTATGGTCGATCTGACGGCAAGCACCCGAGTTGTCATTGGAAAATCGCTTGGTTGTGCCCACGGACGCTGTGCGTGTCTTCGGCTTAGTTACAATCACAGCGGAGGCTCAATGTGACAGAGATTGCGCAGGAGGAACACCTCATTGCAGTCGCTCACCCAGGGTGACGAACTGGCTGCAATGCCCCACCAGGAAGACTCAAGGGCCCTCATCACAGTTGCCATCCCCTCCGCCGACCAGGGATGGAGGACGATTCTCCAGGCGCAGAACCAGGTTGTACTCTACAATCCTACCTCTCATGCCTTGTCTATCCGACCTTCTGCTGTGCACCAAGATCACCTCCCGGATACCTCCCTCTGTCCGTATTGCAACCGTCCATTACCCACCGACAACGAGGGTGGAGATGACGCTCAAGACCGCGCAGCCAACTACTTCCAGCTGCTAGAGGTCTCGAATGAAGTTTTCTCTCAACCGTCGACGCCACCCATCATCGAGCCAGTGTCTCCCGCGGGAGAGAGATCTACTTTCGCAGCAGAAACGATGGCTCAGGGATACTTCAGTACCTTCTTTGAGGAGGAATGTAGGCTTGGTATGGGTGCAAACGGGAGCGTCTTTCTGTGCCAGGTGTGCATCCAGTAATCATCCCATCTAACTCCCTCTCACGAATTGCATTTACAGCACGTTTTGGACGGAAATCGTCTTGGTACGTCGCACTAACGTCTGTTCGCAACCTCCGCGGGGATGAACCTGCGTTTTCCAGGTCGCTTTGCCGTGAAGAAGATTGCTGTCGGTGAATCGCACACCTACTTGGTTGATATCCTCCGGGAGGTCCGCTTATTGGAGGCATTACGTCACCCAAATATCGTAACATATCACCACTCATGGCTGGAGACAACCCAGTTCTCCCTATTCGGTCCAAAAGTCCCTGCCCTGTTGTATGCATCGTCTTAAAATCCTCGATTACGCTAATGACTTTCACAGCATGCTTATGCAATGGGCGGAGGGTGGGAGGTTTGTCTTTGATTTTGGCTTGCAGGTCCAGATCTCTGACGATAACTAGCTTGGACGATTTCATAGACGCGAGGCTTGGTCGCAATCATGGGTCTGATATGCATCAGTCTGGGTCATCAGGACCGGACGTTCGTCCGCAAGAGGACATTCATCCCCGGTCAGCGAGAATTCGCGCATTCCGGGCCCAACAACAGGCACACAAGCAGGGGAATCCTAGACCCTACGGACCGCCTGCCTCCCTCAAGGCTGTTCATCTACTTAGTGCAGAGGAAGTGAAAAGCTTGTTCCGTGACGTCACGGCAGGACTCGCGTTCTTGGTATGGGAGGCATCATTCAGAATGTTCCTAATCCTGATTGTTGCTCAAGCACGACAAGTCCGTATTGCATCTCGACCTAAAACCCGGGAACGTCCTGTTGACGTGGGACCAAGGTAAACTGATACCCCGCGCGATGCTGTCCGACTTTGGCACTTCCCAGGACATGTTAAATTCTCGTACGCGGTCAGGAAACACCGGGACGTTGGAGTATGCTTCACCCGAGTCGTTACCCTCTCCACAGACGGGTATCCTGGGACAGATGGACTCTAAGTCGGACATTTGGTCGCTTGGAATGATTCTTCACAAACTTCTCTTCTTCCACCTTCCGTATACCTACGCTTCTGGTGTGGATGGTGGTAGTGATGTCGGGGAGAGAGACAAAATGGAGAGACTCGAGAGGGAAATTCTGGAATACCCAGGGTAACGAAATTCGGCTGCGTCGATCCACAAATCCTGATCTCCCTCCATAGGTTCAAGACGACGCAGGAACTTGAGGTGAAATTCAAAGCGAGGCGATTACCGAAGAACTTTTTGGGGCTTTTAGAGAGTTTGCTACACGTCATCCCTTCCGTTCGTCCCTCATCAGAACGGGTCTTGATGGGGATCGATGAAGGAAAGGTAGGATGATACCTAGTGTTCAAGTGCAATTTACCTCATACCATGCTCTCCCCAGCTTAACCCCCTCCCGGAGGCTGTGAGCCTGGCACAGACTGCAACCTCGCTGATACCTGTGTCCTTGAAGGTCCAATCACCAATGACCCCTGAAAATCCTGAACTAGAAGCAACGGGGCTGCCCGCCCCTATCTCACGCAGGTCCTCTTCACCCATCCCTTCCCGATCTGTGGATAAAAGTAGGGCAACATCAATAACACCACGATCGAGCCCGAGTTTGCCGCCGATAAAACCGGAACGTAAATCGACAGAGGAAGAGGCGCGGCACAACCACTACAACTCTGTGTGGACTTTCTCGGCACCGTTGCCCGGTGGGAGGGCGATCCGTGTGGTTTTTCCCAAGTCTGTCGTTGTGCGGACCGCGAAGTCTGTAATATTGGCCGTCAAGGTAAATACCGTTCGGCTGGACACCTTCCACGGGCTCACAAGTCCGTTTCCTAGATACTCTCTATTCCTTCTGCCTGCCCTTCCGACGGCAGGTTATATGCCTTAGCCACTTCCTCTCTCGTGCTCCTCGCTATCTCTGATACCTGGTTCGAAAACTGGAATGTCACATTCGGGCTAGGCGTGCTCCATCTCGCGGTCCTCCGGTTTGGGTACAGCCTCTGCTCTAACGTATGAAACCTTTTGATTACGAAGAGAATAACAAGCATTCTGACTATTCTAAATCTATGGGACAATAAAAAAACAACAGCTGTAGTACTGTATGTCCACGACCACTCCGGCAACGGCAATTGCCGAGAGTGATGACAAGCGCCCGGCAGGTCCTGGGATGACCGATGACCGCCGGTTTGGTTGGCAACTCTGCCGATGACAGGGACAAGCGCCGGCGGGCAAGGGGTGGCGGTGACCGACGACCTGCCGGTTTGGCCATGACATCTGCAAACCCCTTGTAACCACGCCGGTGATGGTGACGGCGACCCCTTACCGGTACCGACAGCCTCACCAGTGACCTGCTGGCAGAGATAATTTTTAACATGCAATAGAACTCAGAATATAGCGAATGATGACTGGGTGACTATCCGTAAGGCTACACATATAGACGAATATCTGAGGACCTTAAAGAAGGTGCAGGGACCCCGACCGCTCTGTCGGGCTGTGGGCAATGCGAATCTCGGCAACTGGCACCCTTCCACTATGTTTAGAGATAATTCTGATCTTACGGACAGTTACCCAGACACACGGTAACTACGATGTGGGTAAATGCAACGTACTACGGGGCCCTAATCAAGATGTGTGGTGATCGCAATGCGCGGTTGCAGTTTAGTTCGGGTTGATTGAGAAATGACCCCACAATGTGTACAGAGGGCTCTCGACACCAGCACCAGTCCTCAAATTCAGTGAGGACTTGTTACATGTGTCGCTGCAGCCCCAGCACGATTAGTTTACAGCACTGCGCGGCAGAGGACGAAAAATTTCGCAAAATACACTTAAGCGCTGAAAAACGGCCTTAGCGCCCACCCCCCGATGACCGATGACCTGCCGGCTGGGGGTACCAGCAACTTGGGCGATGACCGATGACCAAACCAGCGGCCGGCAAGGCAGGTTTGGCGATGACCGATGACCGCCGGAGTGGTCGTGGACATACAGTA
>Ga0307515_10016585_pt1 | contig 13478 bp, 1 predicted proteins | sample 17_EM_MG_FD_194513 | JGI IMG/M metagenome (GOLD analysis project Ga0307515, IMG submission 194513) | Populus trichocarpa ectomycorrhiza microbial communities from riparian zone in the Pacific Northwest, United States - 17_EM | ecosystem: Host-associated > Plants > Roots > Unclassified | place...
ATTTAGATTACTAAAGGAATAAACTAATAAGGCATAAGCCGTATAGAGGGCTATAACCTATTAAAATACTAGAGAGACTATAGGAGGTTATATTATAGGACTTTATTATTAAGTTACTAAAGTTAAGAGATCCTATTACCGGATAAGATTATAATATAATCTTAATAATAGTAAATAAGCTTATAAAGTGGGGATACTTTATAGTATATATAGAAGAAATCTTAGTGGAAGATATTACTAAAATCTATATTAAAGAAGTATTTATAAGATATAGAGTACTAAATAAGATTATATCGGATAGAGATCTAAGATTTATAGTAGCATTCTAGGAGGTATTCTTAGCGGAGTAAGGAGTTTAAGCAGTAACTTCTACCGTATATTATCCACAGATAGATAGTTAGATGGAAAGACTAAATTAAACACTAGAACAGTATCTAAGGCACTATATTAATTATGCATAGAACAATTAGGTATCGCTATTACTAGTTATACAGTTTATATATAATGCAACGCTATAGGAGGAATAGGCATATTACTATTTAAGGCAAATTACGGATATAAGCTAAGGATATCGCTATCACTATAATAAGTAAAGAAGATAAGTAGTACAGCCAAAGAAAGAATAAAGACGTTAATAAATCTTTATATAGACCTTATAGAATTAGTAAAGAAAGTATAAAAAAAAATAAAAAAGTACTATAACGCTAAGAGATCTAAGGGACTAGATCTTAAGGAGGGAGATAAAGTATAGCTACTATACAAAAATTTCAAGAGTTGATAACTAAGCAAGAAATTAGACTATGTTAGACTAGGACCTTTTAAAATTACGTAAAGGATTTCACTAGTTACGTTTAAGTTAAACCTACTAGCTAAGATAAAGATCTACCCTATACAGTATATTATAATACTAGAGCTAGTATATAGGAATGTTAAGCCACTAGTTTATAAAGCAGACACGTATAGAGGATAGGAAGAAGATAAATAGTAAGTTTTAAAGATCGTTAGTTATAAGAATATTAACAATAAAACATAGTATAAGGTTAAGTGGATAAGCTATAATAAGACTACCTAGGAACTACTAGAGAATTTAAAGAACGCTAGGAGAAAGGTATAGGAGTATTAGAAGAGATTAGGTCAGGTAGCATTAATAAAAAAGGATCGCCAAAAAATAAGTTACCTAAGGGAGACCTAAGAAGAGCAGTTGCCGAGCTACTCGGATCTATTTCCTTCTCTATTAGAAGAGAATCCGTTCTTTTATTACTAAGTTCCTGCAAACCTTATTTTATAAGTTTTTACTCCTTAAAACGGACCTTCTTACGAACCTTCTTAAGACGAAGCAACTGAGCAGATGCCGCGATACGAGCATCTAGGGCCTTCTATTCCGTATTACGAGAATATTCTAACTTAGCAAGAGCTTAAGACAGTTTACCATCTAACTGCGTAGTAGCAGATTAAATACAAGACCCTAAGATAAATCAATTAGGGAACTACACGACTATTAAGAGTAATAGGTCGCGTATATTCGGCATTAGACGTAAAACGAATATCACAGGATAAATAAATATTCACTTTAGTGCACTCCGAATAAGAGGACGGTTATTGCAAAAATGGGTTCGCCAACGCAATATATACTAACCCCTCTTTTAAATAACAAGAATACGGAGATAATATAATTTCACTAAGTAATAATATCGCAGTAATAGTACGAGCACGACGTTATGCGTATAAGGAAGAAGATGCTTTAGGTATAATAAGTAAGGATATTAACCAAATTAATTAGACGGATATTACACCTCTAGTAAACGACTTAAAGATGCTAGGAATCTTTAAGGACGAAGATAAAGAGGAGGGAGATAGTATTACGGACGCTTTAAGTATAATATTATAACTACTTAGAGAAGAAACGGAAGAAGCTAGTTAGTTAATATAAGTACGGTCTAGGATAGAGCCGATAGAACTATGTAACGAGGAATGGTAACTAAAGTTATATAGTATACTACGTATTAAACAAGAGGAATAAAAGGAACTTATATACCTTATATATAAGACGTATATTACATATAAGAAGGATTTTATAGGAGTACAGTTATGTATTTAAGGACCCTTAGTCCCTACCTAGATAGTTCCTTTCTTATAGTGATTCTTAGAATATAATTAGAGTTAATCTATTAGGCAACTACTCCACCAGTTATTATTACGTTGTTGACTTTAACTTACATTACCTACACACCTAGCCCATTAATAAGCCTATTGTAGTTCTTACTCCCTTTATAACCTCTTATAGAAAGAGTTATAAATCTTATAAGAGTACCTAAATAGTGCTCTTAAAAAGGGCTAGATTAGGCCTAGTAAGTCGCCTACTAAAGCGCCTATTCTCTTTGTGCCGAAAGCAGACGGTATAATACGGCTATATATTAACTACAGACGCCTAAATAAGATTATAATTAAAAATCGGTACCCCCTACTACTAGTTAGCGAACTTTTTAATAGGCTTAGCTATATAAAGATATTTATAAAGCTAGATCTTTATAATACGTACTATAGGATTTATATTAAAAAGGGAGATAAATAAAAGACCGTATTTAAGATATACTACGGTTACTTTAAGTACCTAGTAATGCCCTTTAGTTTTACTAATACCCCTATAACTTTCTAAAGCTATATTTATAAAGCTCTAAAAACCCTAGTAAATACTATCTATATAGTTTACCTAGATAATATTCTTATTTACTTAAATAATAAGAATAAGTACGTTAAGCACGTTAAGTAGGTACTGCAACAGCTTTATACTTAGGGCCTACGCTAAACTATTAAAATATATCTTTTATACTAAGAACGTTAAGTTCCTAGGCTTTATTACCACCCCTAGGGGTATTATAATAGACCCTAACCGCGTAAAAGCTATTAAGGAATAGCCTAAGCCTAAGTCCTATAGGGACATCTAGGTCTTTTTTAGCTTTACTAACTTCTATAAGCGATTTATCTAAAACTACTTAGATACCGTATACCCCCTATATATATATCTTATATAGGTATATTATAACCCGATATTAAATAGGAAGAAGAAAAAAAAGCATAAGTTAAAAGGGCTTACTAAATAGTATTAACCTTAGTCCTGGCCTAATAACGCGTAGTAAGTGTTCTGTAAGCTACGCGCTATATTTATATAGGCTCCTTTACTTTACCACTTTAACCTTAATCTACCCCTAATAGTAATTACTAACGCTTTTAACTATGCCTATAGCGGTATACTTTTGCAGCCTTTAGGGTAAAAAGATTAACTCTATTAGCACCTAATTACTTATTATAGTTAAAAGCTTACTAGCCTAGAAGTATGGTATAATACGCATAATAAAGAACTACTTGCTATAGTGTAATACTTTAAGACATAGCGCTATTACCTTAAATACGCCGCGTATATAACGCGCGTGCTTTATATAAGGTAAGGATATAGATAGGGAGTCCAACAATAGAACAATAGGTGTATTGTATAGACAGAGACAAATCCTTAAGGGAAAAGGAGAAGTCTGTGTGCGAGGTAGGAAGGGTTTTTCCTAAGCATATATAAAGCACGTGCCTTACGGGCAAGTTACCCCAGGGTCGCCCATACCTTGCGGCTATATAACTATCTACTTAGGTTTTACCTAACAATGCCCCCCCCTTTAAAAAGGGTCGTCCCTAATCCTTTATATACTTAAGCCTTAATAAAACCCTATAAAAAACCTTGGTAAGGAAAAAATTTAGAGGGAAAAGAGCGCTTTAATTTTATATATAGAGAGACAGGTATACATACGCGGCGCGAAGATGTTAAGGAACTTTAACCAGCAGTCAAAGTTGTCTAATTAGTTAGATTTACTTTGCTAAGACTCCCCGCATTTAACCGAGCTAGTAGTAATCTTATATACCTAGTATAGAAAATCCTAATTAGTTTATTTAACAGGTAGAGCTAATAGAGCTTAATACCGTTGCCTAAATTCGGTAGACTAGAAATATTCTAAAGCTTACTTATATAGGTAGGTCGCTAGTACCTCGCGGGTAGGTTGTAGGTTATTTATATATAGCCAGATTTGTAGATAGTAAGGCTATATACCTATTAAATCCGCCGCTAACCCTACTTTGGCCTTACGCTATACTAGTATAGCGCCGTATATACTTTACAAGTAGGTTATAGGTTATTTATATGCAGCTAGATTAGGACAGTAAGGCTATATACCTATTAGACCCGCCGCTAACTTATATTTTAGCCTTATGCGTTATCTGCGTAGCATATACGTAAAATAGTATAAGTTGTTGGTATAGGTTACTACTAGTGGGTTACTAGTAGGTTATAGACCCCGGTTAAATAAACCCTAATTATAAATAGGCCTATTTTCTAATATATAAATAATCTGCTTAGCTAGCATAAAGTGACGGACTAGGTTTAGAAAGGGTGCTTTTTAAATTAAGCTTTATTGCTGGTATACACTATAGCCTCGCCTGCGAGTTATAGCAATCGTTACTTATTCTTTAATCCCTTTAGACGTCCTCTATTCCGCTTTAATATAGGTTATATTTTAATAGCGGCGCTTACTTTTCGCCTATGCTTTAGCTATAAGGCTAAAGTATCCCGCTTACGGTACTTATCTAGCAGTTATTAACGATTCTTAAGTTCTGTCTTATATTTCCATTTATTATACTTATTTAGCCATCCTAGCTATTTAATAAGGTACTGCGGTTATCCAGCACGATTTTAGTAGATAATAATTACTTCTACTTCCTAGCTGCCTTCCTTAAGCTCTTTTACTGCCGGGTATTAAAACCTAGGGTATAACCTATAAGGCTCTAGTAGGGAAATATAGAAGACTAGGTGGAGCCGTGTTATAGTAGGTGGGAGCTCTAGCTTATATACTTGCTGCCCTACGCGCTTTAGGATCTAAAACGGTCCTATAAACTTATAGTTAAGCTTTTTGTAGGGACGTTTTGTGCGGATGTTCTTAGAGGAGAGTAGGACTTATTTATTAACGGCGAAGTGCTTGGCTAGGTAGTGACGATTATAGTATTTTACCTAAAGCTTTTAGGCGTATATTGTCGACGCCGCCGCTACCTTATATATAAGGCGTAGGCGTTATAGATACGTCTCTATAAGTTGGATATTTATTAACTTAGACCCCTCCCTACCTTACTAGGCGTCTTAAACGCTATCCAGAACTCTATCTAGGACGTTTAATAGCTAGCTATAGGCGAGCTTAATAGGGGAACGCTTTATTATGGCATAGACCTTAAAGTTATAGGTAAAGGCTGCTTCTTTAAGTAGGGAGGCCTAATTAGATTGTTCCTAGTTCGTAAATATACACAGGTATACCTTAAGCTCCTATTTTTGACGCTTTATCTAACTATCTATTTGCGGGTGGAATGTAGTACTAAGTTTATATTAAACGCGGAGATAATAGTATATAGTGCTCTAGTACTCACTTATAAATATACTACCCCTATTAAAGACGATATTATTTAGAGGCCCTATTTATATAAAGACTCTAAATAAGAGTTCTGCGAGTTACGTAGTATTAATTATTTTACGTACTGGATAGTAGCGTACTAGCTTTATAAAATAGTCTATAAGGATAAGGACGGAGTTATACTTTACGCTATTAGGAGTCTTAAACTCTAGGAGATCCGTAATAAAGTTAAGTAAATAATACTACTAGGCTCTGGTGGGGGCCTAAAGAGGCTATAGCTTACTATAGGGTTTATAGCGGCGCGATTTAGAGCGTTAGTAGGCATTGTAATTATTTAGGTATTTATAGAGGTTCTAGGTAAGGCTATTCTAAGTATACTTTTACGCGATTACCTTAAAAGTACGGTTAAAACCATAGTGGCCGCCTATAGGATTGTCATAATTCCGCTTAAGGATCTCCTATTATAGTAGTATATAATTTGGCACCTAGACCTTGTTATTTTACCTTAGGAGTCCTTAATTATTAAGGGTATAGTCCTTATTACTAGCAGGAACTTATTTTTAGGTTAACTAATTATATATAGAGCGTATAAAGGCGTCACTTTTTTTATACTCTATAAATAAAATCAACTAGTAACTTAAGGGGTTGTTCTATAAACGCCGTTTTAGCTAAAGTAGTTACTACTACTTCTTGCCATGGCACGAGACTCTATATAAAGTCGGTGCTAGTAAAGTAATATATAATATATAGGTAACTCGCTAGGTTATTATAGGGGACCGTAGTCTAGGCTAAGGGGTCTTCATTAGGGTTAAGCGCTATTAGGTCAGTCGGAGTAGTCTTAAAGAGAATAGTAAAACGCTCTAATCCGCCGGCGCTAAGTTTACAAGGGTCGCTTATATGCTACACGTATGCTACTTACTAGTTTAATATAGTAGCACTAGGGCCGCCTATAAGGCCTATAACCCGCAACTTTTGCTATAATATAGGCAGCATAGCATTAAGGATTGTCCTCTTACTGCTATCTTTAAAGCCTTTAGTATAATTCAGGCGCTAAAATAGTATATTAGCGGGATTTGCTTTACCTGGCTTATATTTAATCTTAAAATTAAACTTAGCTAGTTCCTTAGTGTATTAGGCCTAGCAAGCAGATAAGCTCTTAGTGGTTATAAAGTACTTAAGATTATTATAATCGCAAAGTACGAGCGTCACATACGCGGCGTATTTAAGGTAATAGCGCCACGTCTTAAAGCATTGCACTATAGCGAGTAGTTCTTTATTATGCGTATTATATTATACTTCTAGGCTAGTAAGCTTCTAATTGCAATAAGCGATTAGATACTAGTGGAGTTAATCTTTTTACCCTAAAGGCTGTAGAAGTATACCGCCATAGGTATAATCGGAAGCGTTAGTAATTACTATTAGGGGTAAATTAGGGTTAAAGTGGCAAAGTAGAGGGGCCTATATAAGCGTAGCGCGTAGCTTGCGGAACGCCCACTGTATATTATCGGGCTAGGACCAAGGTTAATGCCATTTAATAGGCCCTTTTAACTTACGCTTCTTCTTCTTCTCCCTATTTAACGTTAGGTTATAATATGCCTATGCAAGATATGCGTATAGGGGGTATATAGTATCCGAGTAGTTCCAGATAAATTACTTATAGAAGTTAGTAAAGCTAAGGAAGACCTAGATATCCCTATAGGACTTAAGCTTAGGCCATTCCTTAATAGCTTTTACGCGGTTAGGGTCCATTATAATACCCCTAGGGGTAATAATAAAGCCTAGAAACTTAACGTTCTTAGTATAAAAGATATATTTTAATAGTTTGGCGTATAGGCCCTAAGCGCAAAGCTATTATAGTACCTACTTAACGTACTTAACGTGCTTATCCTTATTATTTAAGTAAATAAGAATATTATCTAGGTAAACCTTATAGATAGTATCCACTAGGGTTTCTAGAGCTTTATAAATATAGCTTTAGAAAGTTATAGGGGCGTTAGTAAGACTAAAGGGCATTACTAGGTACTTAAAGTAACTATAGCGTATCTTAAATACGGTCTTCTATTCGTCTCCCTTTTTAATATAAATCCTATAATACGCATTATAAAGATCTAGCTTTATAAATATCTTTACATAGCTAAGCCTATTAAAGAGTTCGCCGACTAGTAGTAGGGGGTACCGATTTTTAATTATAATCTTGTTTAGGCGTCTATAGTTAATATATAGCCGTATTATACCGTCTGCTTTCGGCACAAAGAGGATAGGCGCTCTAGTAGGCGACTTATTAGGCCTAATCTAGCCCTTTTTAAGAGCACTATCTAGGTACTCTTATAAGATCTACAACTCTTTCTATAAGAGGTTGTAGAGGGGTATTTATAGTGGCGTTTTACCTTCTTTTAAGTTAATTATATAGTTGTACTTAGAGTTCTACAGTAGTATACTTACTAGCTCGTTAGAGAAGATATTAATTTCCTCCTTATATATATCTAGTAGGCTAGGGGCTATAGAGGTCGAAGCAACTATTATATAGTAGTATACTTCCGGGAGCTAGTAAAGAAAAGGGTGCAGCTAATATACATTTTGTAGGTATACTTACACTAAGAGTATATACAGCTCTGCTGTAGTATACTTAATAGTTTTAGGGTTTTAATTACCTCCCCCTTATATATAGGTGATCTACGCCAGCACCAGAGGGTCTCTATAGGTACTCGCTGCCAATAACAGTAGGTCCTCTACTATATTTATAATTGGTGTTTTTATATCTAGAGGGTCTATATAGGTACTCGCTGCCAGTAACAATAGGTCCTCTATTATATTTATAACTGGCGTAAAAAAAAAGTCTTCTAGCTATAGTGAATAGACTATTTCACTAGCCTTAATATCTACTAGGAGAGTGTTAAGGGTAACTATTTAGAGGTGTCTAAGGTCCGAAGTACCTTAGATAAACTATCTAGAGCGGAAGCTAATTAATAGATCTGCTTTTACAAGCTAATCCCATTTAAGAACTATATTATAGCTATTAAATAAGCCGCCCTAAAAGGTCTGCGGGCTAATGGTGCAAGGGATACCTTAGAAGTCGCTAGTAGTAACCGTTAGATTATAGGTATCCTAAATTATTATCTAGTTACTATTAAAAAAACGTATAATAGGTTTACGTAAACGTAGCGCGTAGCATATAGGTAGGTTAAACCTATAGACGACGTCTTAATTAATAAGGTTAATTTAGTATATATTATTATATAAAGTATATAGGCGGACTTCGCCCTAGGGCGTATTTATTACAATATATACTATAATACGTTTCTTCTCTCCCTCTATATTAGGCCCTAGTTATAGTTAAGAGAGATACGCTACTAGGGCTTTAGGTTTTCTAAAGGCCAAGCTAACTTCTCTTTATTGGCCTACTTTTAGTGTTCCTTATAGTGGCCGCCTGCGGTCCTTTAACTTGCCTATATAGCATTAGCGTCTAGGGGGTCCCCTAAGCCATCTAGCTTTTAAGTAGTCTCCCTAGGAGTTTACTTAGAAAAGCGTCGCCCTTTTTAGGTTTTTTCCCTAAGCCTAACTCTATAGAGCCTATACTACGACCGCGCTTTATACGTAATAATTTGCCACTGCTACTTACGCAATCTTCTGTAAGCTTTATAGTATTAAGTAATTACTCTATATAGCGGGTTTTGTTAAAGAGGTCTTTAGTAGTTCTTACCTATTAGGTAAAGTTCTAGCAGAAGAGCTCTGCTTATAGGTGGGCTAGGAAATATAAGAACTAAAAGTCTACCTACTATTTAGGATTAACAAAAGGGGTATATAAGAAGAGGTCCTTTAAGCTATATATATAGGCTAGGAAGACGTTAAACCTTTAGTTCTCCTTTATAACAGCTATATAGTACATTATAGTATTATTAAAGCGTCTTACTATAGGGTTCTTAATCTGGTCTTAGACTATAGTCTTAAACTTATTCTATAGTAAAGGACCCTTATCCTTAGTACCTAACTGGTAATAAACTAGTTAGGCGATTATCTTTTTTTTTATAAAACCTTTAATGGCCTAGCGCGTGCGTCGCTTATAGTCGTAGTTAGCGTTATTAACCTTAAATTGGTTCTTAACTGCGGCAATTTACCGGTTAAAATGCTGTTAAGTAGTATCGCTAATATTAGGTAGTAACTTCTTAACTAGGGCGTTAAGATTTAATTGGCGTATATATTTGCTACGTAACTTATACTCTTTACTAAAAAGGCAATAGGAGGGCTTTATTAAATCGATAATGCTTTATAAGTTAGCTATTTTCTTAGCTAGCTTATCTAGCTTCTTTATATTAGCGGTATTAGGTAAAACGCTAGTAACCTTACTAAGCTCCTATTAAGCCTAGGTATATAAGTTAAACTAGTTTTTAGCGTTTATAGATATTTAATCGTTTTAAGATTTAGAAAATGGCTTAGATACTACTAGTATGCTTCTAGTGGTTTCGTTTATATTAGATTCTAAGGCGTTCTATAATTACATCGCTAGCGTATTACTATTAGGTATAGGCGTCGGTTTTCTTTTTAGAGGCATTATAGAAAAATTAAACCGGTTATCCTCCTAAGGGGATTAGTAAGGATTCGAATATAAGGTAAGAATGTAGATAAGGAGTCTAATAATAGAATAATAGGTGTATTATATAGACAGAGACGAATCCTTAAGGGAAAAGGAGGAGTCTGTATGCGAGGTAGAAAGGGTTTTCCCTAGGCACGTATAGAGCACGTGCCTTACGGGCGAGTTACCCCTAGGTTGCCCCAGGGTCGCCCATACCTTACGGCTATATAATTATCTACTTAGGTTTCACCTAACACTTTGCAATTATAACAATCTTAGGTACTTTATAACTACTAAAAGCTTATCTACTTATTAGGCTTAGTACGCTAAGAAACTAGCTAAGTTTAATTTTAAGATTAAATATAAGCTAGGTAAGGCAAATCCTACTAATATACTATCCCGGCGCCCGAATTATACTAAAGGCTTTAAAAATAGTAGTAAGAGGATAATCTTTAATACTATGCTGCCTATATTATAGTAAAAGTTATAGGTTATAGGCCTTATAGGTATTACGGGACTTATACATTCTTACGTCTCTACGCGTTTTAACGTTCTTAACCTGTACTTACGTTTATCCCAAGACACCTATATATATTCCCCTACAACCCCTATTTATACCCATATCTAACCTATTCTATTCTATTCTATATCTAAATATCTTTATATTAACTATATATAGTTACGCGTATATAGCTTTCTTTAATTACTACCCCTTTTAGTATATTGTATTTTAGCTTATGTCTACTTCCGTAACACTATATTTAGATCCCTTTTTTATACCTAGTAGGCCTATAGGCTACTAATCGCAAAGTATACCTTTCTACGCCTATGGGGTAGATATAGGAGCTGCTAGCTACGGGTAGACTAGGACACTAGGGTTCTAAACTGGTATAACAAGTCTTTACGCCAATTTGTATACGGACCCAATAATAAAACCTTACGCCGATACGCCTACGACCTTAATAGCTTATACCCTACTACTACTGCTTACGAATAGGCACGTTACTACTCTTTAGTTTAACCTAATGGCTTATATCCTACTATATAACAAACACAGAAGCTAATATCTTACTACTGTCCTACTAACCTGCACCGTTACTACCCTATATACCGACAAGACCTCGCGCTAATACGCCTACAAAACGACCCCAATAACCCATCGTGCCGATACGCCTATAACCCTATAGCTTGCATTATATTACTACCCCGACCTATTAACAAGCCTTATACCGATACGCCTACAAGCCAAATACGACTAGGTAGAGCCTTGCTCCCTAAACCCCTAAACCCATCGCTTATATTATACTACTACCTAAATTAATAAGCCTTATACCAATATGCCTATAAGCCGAATATAACTAGGTAGAGCCTTGCTCCCTAAACCCCTAAACCCGTCGCTAGTATTATACTACTACCTACCTAAACTAATAAGCCTCGTGCTAATATACCTATAAGACGACCCCATTACTAGCACCGTATTACTACTATATAAATTAATAAGCTCTATACTAATTCGCCTATAGAACCTAAACATATTACTAGTACTATACTGCTACCCAAATCTAATAAGATCCCGTACTGATATACCTACGGAACCTATACTAGCACTATATTACCACTGATAAAAACCTACCTACAATATAAATACTATACCGTACTAATAAGAACCTGCTAAGAATATACCTTACCATAATTATAAACACCGTACTAACCGTACTATACTGCTGTTTAGGCCGATAAATACTGCCTAAAACGCCTATTTTAGACTAAAAATTAGGGTAATTTTTTAGGGGGACCTAGAGTATAGAAAGGGAAGGCCGTAGAGCTACTAAAAGCGAGAAAGGAACTATATAAGCTTTAGTAATGCGTCTCTAAGCAGTAAGGATAGGAGTATAGCTAGCAATAGAAGCTAGGAAGTCGTCTGTTTAAAGCTTAGTATTAAAGCTATGCTATAGGTGCTAAAGGTCTTTAATAAGAATTTATAGGCACTTTATAGTTAATTTTTCGGTATTCTTATTAATTACGGTCCGTAACTTAATCGCATTCTATTATATAAGGATATTACGCTTATATTATAGAGCTTAGCTAGGTTAACTAGCTCCTTACTATAAATCTTTACTTAGGTAGTTTGTAGATCTGTAACTTAAGTAACGGAAGGGTTTTAGTCCGTATTTTAGTTTACGGGGGTATTACGGTCCGTAACTTAAGTACTAGGTATACTTTAGCCCATAAGATTAATTCTAAGATCTCTTTAGTCTATAGGACGAATTTAGTTAAATAGGTCGTCTATAAAACCGGAGATCTTATTAAGTTTAAAAGAGGTAAAGAGTCCGCTGGTTTTGATATAATCTAAAATCTACTCTTTAGTTTATTCTATTTAGTTCTCCTTACGTAATATATTATATAGAGACCGTGCAATAGTAACTCGTTTATCCTTTTTAACCTATACACCTTAGTAATATAAGAGGGTTTATAGGTTATGGGTAGCTATAAGGTTATAAGCCTTAAAGATAGCTTCCGTAAAGTCTATAAAGTCTTCCTTATATTATTCCTATAGATCGTTATTTAGAAGCTTAAAGTATCCGTATTTAAGGATTTTAAAATTAATATAGTTATTAACGCCGTTTACAGATATAAGGTCGACTCCCTAACTCCACTTCTTTTAACCTTTGTTAATTTACTTGCTTATATCTGCCATATTATATAGCGTAGTATATCTATATAAGCTGTAACGGTAGTAGTAGCTTATAGCGGGTGGAGGAGGTCTTATAATGGTCCGTAAAATCAATTAACGGGTTTGTAATAGTTTAAGAGGTCTTATAATAGTCCGTAAAGGCAATTAATAGGTCCGTAATAGTTTGCAGGAGGGTAAAAGGTTCTATAAAGGTCTGTATTCGCGTTTATAAACTTCTAGTAAACTATACTAAGACTTAAATAAGTATATAGAGTTGGTGATATAGTCCGTAATCCCCAACTTCCAACCTTCTAGTAGGTCGTACTAGAATATAAATGGGTAGTTGCTGTCGTATATCGCTTAGGGGGAGGTATTAAGTAATTGCTAATCTGTGCGCGCTTACTAATTAGTGTTTATATTAACTTAATAATATAAGTAAGTTATATCCAGGGGCACGAAATACGTATAGTATTATATGCTCTTTTGGATAGTGGTAACTATTAATTCTATTAAGGTAGACTACGTAGTCTATATACTAACGCGCCTCCCCCCTAATTAGTTAGCACTTTATAAATAAGTAGTTAGTGCACCAAACGCGTAACTACGCGTTTAGTATACCACGTGCTGTAATTATATAGTATTATTATTATTATTATTAATAAAGCCTTTATATATGTTGGGAATAAAGGCAAGTGGTCACTATATGAGGCATATTGCCACCACGTGTGGCAAGTTGCCGTTACGTGCGGCAAGTTGCCGTCACGTGCCGCCGCGGCACTAGCGTGGTGAGGAACCTTAA
>Ga0307515_10016586_pt1 | contig 13478 bp, 4 predicted proteins | sample 17_EM_MG_FD_194513 | JGI IMG/M metagenome (GOLD analysis project Ga0307515, IMG submission 194513) | Populus trichocarpa ectomycorrhiza microbial communities from riparian zone in the Pacific Northwest, United States - 17_EM | ecosystem: Host-associated > Plants > Roots > Unclassified | place...
CCATATAAGGGGTTATTTGGTTATAACTTTATATTTATGCCGCTGCTAGTCGCACACCCCCTAATTACTGCTCGCACCCCCCCCTGAAATAGGCTTAGATCCTTCCACTTTAAGTTAAAATATTACGTATGTTTAACTTATATATATCTATATCGCGAAAATTAAACTTTTAAAATGCAACTTCTATAACTGTACTACTAGAATTAAGTTTTAATTTTAACTATAGTATAACTTATAGAGTTTAAATCAAAGCTAGAATGCACCAAAGGACCCTTTAGTAAAGTCCTACTAAAAGGGCAAGGCCCTACAACCGCTATAAGCCTATAAAATATTGCCGCTAATACTTAGTAAGGCATCTATAGAGGCATCTTAACTTTTACCACCATTCTTGCCACCTATAATATTACTTATAATACTATCTATATACTCCTAAGTTAGTTAATTAGATTGCGCGGTGACTTATAAGGCAGTATATAAACTAATTTAGCTGCTGCTACCTCTACTTATTGTCTATAAGCTGCCTCCGCGGGCACGCCTACGCCCGCGCCTACGCCCATAGGTAGTATATCTAGTATTTCCCTTAAATGCTAAGGGCTCGCAACGAGTTAATGTTATATTAATACCTCTATTTATAGAGCTAGGCGGGTAGCTATAGTGGCGCTTAATAGTTAGAGGCTCTTAGATAAGAAGTAGAGGATTAATAGGTAGGCTAGTAAGAGGATTTAGTAAAGGGCGATCGAACTACTAGTGTACGTTAATTTCGGTAAGTTGTATTTTTAGTACTAAGGTAGCACTTTGGTGTAGCTGCCTATAGAGAGTATAGCAGTATAGAAGGCCGTATACTGCGGCCTATTAGCCGCTATAATTTAGCTAGTAATTAGCTAACTTTACAAGCTATAGTTAGTCCTTAAGATGGCGAAGGCACATAGCCGTTACTTTAGTAAGGATATCTTTAAACTCTGGCTCGCGAACGTTATACGGTAGGTGGTCTTTCTACCTTACAATCGTTATTATATAGTTATTTATATTATTTATAATAAGGTTCTTAATATTCCAAACTACATTAAATAAGTCACTATTAGATACTATAAGGAAGCGCTTTAATTTAGAGTGCGCGCCCTTAAGTCACAATAAGACACTTAAAAAAGTATATTAGTTAGCCTAGAATATTTTATATAGCTTAATATTTTGCTTACCAATTTCCAAAGTATATTTAAATATTAGTATAGCAACTTACAAACTCTCTCCGATATAGCCACCACTTATTATATAAGTAGTTAGTAAGACGCTTTTAATCGCGGTAGTCCTCTATAAGCTAGTCCTAGGCCGCAGTAAACCTCTTAAAAGACTTTTAGCTATAGTACTCAGCCTAACGCTTTATAAAGTTATTATAGTGCTCTTATATCTTAACCTTTTCCTTATTTAATTAATCTGCCCTTATAACCTAATTCTCCTATATATATATAAGGGCGTTCTTAGCTATGTACTAAAGGCAGAGTAGCTAAGGAACTAACTAGAAGTATTGCTGTAGTGCATTCTTAAGAGCTTGCTCCTTATCTATAATTACAACCTTTAGAGTAACATTATATTAAGAGTAGAGAAGGTAAATCTATTAAATTGCGAAATTATAGTCGCCTTCTGTTTCGCCTAGTAGGAAATAATAAGCAAGCTTAAAGTTCTGCTTAGTATTATCGACGCCTACTATATATAGAAAGGGCATCTTAAACTTATTTGTTTTGTAGGTGTAATTAAGTAGTAAAATATTAGGATTCTTCTAAAAGTATTTAAGAGACTCTAGATAAGCAAAGAATAAGTATTTAAGGTAATTGCTATTGTCTTCCTTATGCGCAAAGTAGTATTTTAATTTAAGATCGTCGCCTCTATGTTCGTTAAGAGCCTTAAGTAATGCCTATATAGGCGAGAGCCCGCTAAGCAGCTGCTTCTTATTTAGGTGCCGTTCGTTATAGATATCTTTAAGGCTAATTATAATGTCCTTTTTTAGGAGATTTGTGAGTATTTTACTAGGCGTAATACTACTAGCCGATATATCGGTAATTGTCTTCTTTGTTTCCTTAATACGCTAGCGGTAATGCGGTAGAGCTGCAGTATATATAAAGGCTTCGTGATTGTAAGCAGGATTTTATACTTCTACCTACTATCTAATTACTATACGTGTAATCGTAAGTCTAAAAGGGCAATTAGTTATACGAGAGCTAGTAAGGCGCTTCCTAGAGGTCCTTTAGTAGGCGTCGCCTTTAGCGCATTAAAGCCATATTTTATGCATAATAGGTAGTGTCTACTTAACGTATATGATGGGGTTATAAAGGTGACCCTAGTTATAACCGATTTGAAAATCAAAATTCACTAAAATGCTAATTTGGTGGTAAATAATTAGTAAAAGCTATTATAAATTATCGCATTATCCTTCCTGCGAATCCTTTGGTAAGCAGCTTCTTCTACTACCTTCTTACCAGCCTCCTAAAGTTACATAATAAAAGCTGTAGCTGTAGCTGTAGCTGTAGCAGCGGCTACGGACTCTTCCGCCCGCTTTTGGAGCTTATCTGCGGTTAATTGTTTCCATACCTTAATATACGCTAGGCAGACTCTAGGATACGTTATATAGGCCGCAAAATACGCACTTATACTTGCGCGTACGCTAGCTTAAAACTTCCTAGACTTTTACATAAGCTTTGGCGCTTTTATAAAGATTTTTTATTTACTAGGCTGTTAAAGCTGCTTATAGACGATCTTCTGCATCTAGAGCACTTGGCCAGCGAGGTATGGCTTTAAGTTCTATATAAGGAAGTAAGAAGAAAAGTCGATATATTGATGTTCAAAGCAGCAGTATATTTAGCTAGCCTAAATGAGAAGGCGGTAATGTAAATCGGTTATAACTAGGGTCACCTTTATAACCCCATCACATACGTTATCGGTTTTTAAGCGGAATTTTAATACTATATAGCCCTGCCCTTTTGCGAACTTATTAATATTATTAAGGGCAAAGTTTGCGCAATCGTATAGCTTTAACGGAGGTGGGTTAAGAGCTATGGTAGATGTAGGGAAAAGTATGCAAATGCGAGGTGTTGATTTGGGTATAGCCGCGCGATAGTTACGCGCTAATATAGATGCATACAAGTTAAATATACGCGATATTCTAACTTGAAGTGGAAGGATCTAAGCCTATTTTGGGGGGGTGTGCAAGCAGTAATTGGGGGGTGTGCGCGCAGTAATTAGGGGGTGTGCGCGCAGTAATTAGGGGGTATGCGACTAGCAGCGGCCTATATTTAATATAGAAGCTCTATATCTAACTAAAATAGAGCTTATATATAAATATAAGGTTATTATTTAGTAGATCTAACAACTTTTAAATATGGAGCTCCTCCATATCGGTAAGCGCGTTAAAGTTGCAAGCTATACTGTATACGGTATTTGAAATGAGGTTCTTGGTACCGTTTCAATATATAGCCTTTAAGCTCCCGTTCTATATTCCATATCAATCTAGAGCTCTTATATGCACGACTTCTTGTAATATGGCGACTCTATATACCCCAATCGCGATCTGCTACCGCATTTGCAGGCCTTATATAATATTATTATCTTATAACCTTCGTAATTATAATAAGCTTGTTTTCGGGGCGTCGCGGGTGTCGTGGGCGTTACTGTAACTCTACTACGGCTCCTATGGGAGGTGGGCAAAGGTATAGAAAGCGTCGATTGCAGAGAGGGCGTTGGCCAAGGAGGAGGCTCTATTACTATATTAAAGTAGGGGGTCGCGATAGAGGCCTGGTGGCAGAGAGGGGCTCACTCGAATCGCTTACCGACGTCAATTATGCATCGTGCGAAGTTAAATCTGGAGCCTTATCTGGAGCTACTAAACAATCGCCTTAATTACAGATTTAAATAAGCGACGGTAGTAGCTGCTACTAATTATAAAACGGGCGACACTAGAAGGCGTACGGATTGAACAGTTATAATATGGAGCCGATTTGCAACTGAATATACCCTAATACTAACAAATCTTAGAAAGCTAACGATAGTACCTAAAGTAAGCTTATTTAAAAGAGCTACCTCTATATAAGAGGAACCTGAGACCTAATTAGGATTAGATATTGAAGATAATAGTAACGCTATAGACGTACGCGAATAGATTCGCGCCCTTACGGCTAATTAGACAGCCGATTGTCTTAAAGCCTAAAATATATAAGAAACCCTATAAGAGACCCTAGAAAGCGTTACGGCCCTAATCTATAAAGTTCCCTTATAGATGGCCCTAACTTTATTTTAACCTAGGCTATAATTACGCTAAGCCACGTATCGCCAACTCTTTATAATTGGCTTTTAGGAGAAAGCCGAGCATAGTAGACGAGGATGTAGTTCTTTTTACGTGATTTCCCAATCGTATATATTGTATTCTTGGCACTATAAAATTTAATAGACAACCGAGCGCCCAGATAGATCAATTAACCAACGCTTGGTACCACAGGGCGACAGACCGTCGCCTACGTGCTCCTGCGAGGCACCAGATCCAAGGACCTTCGACGCTAGGAAATCGGCGGATTCTCCGCAAGTCTTTTCTTTCTGTCCCTTCAGCAAAATAGCACCTTCCAGGAGAATCGTGCCATAGTCTCAACCCTGGACTACGCCTTCCATGGATTGTGGTTTCTCAGAAGATGGGAGCTGAGGCGCTCCTCCTAAGGTTGCAAGACCGATAGCAAACAGTTGGTTGACTAGTTATTGCGGTTCTGTTAGTAACCATGCCGCTTATTCCCAAGACCATTAGGTGAGCAACTGACTCTTGATGTCGGAAAAACCCAGATAGGTAAATCCATTCGGACCCTTGCGGGCACGTCTTCTCCTAGTGCCATCTATATATATCTCGTACGTCATGGAGCCATAGTTGGGACGCCTCTGGACCGCCAGTGTCTGGAAAAAGTCCTTTACCACTACAAACAAATTAGCTCTTTAGAGGATTCTAGAGATATGGAACCCGACTTACACTCCTGGCTGAAAATGGAATATCCATTCCTGCTTCGCACGATAAGTCGGTAATATTGCGTGGTGGTATTTTAAAGGATAATTATCTCCGCATCGGAGATGTGCATTTGTTCCGTGTGTACATTCTGGGCTTGTTTGTAAAGAGTTGGACGGTCAGGGCTAATTACTCTGGTGCATAGTTAAGCACTTATACTCTGAGCATGACCTTCTTATCGTCCCGTGGAAATTGCAGACGAATAATGAAAAGCTCCATCCGGATGGCCTCTATCTTTTTGTGGAACTTATCGGCAGCTATAAAGCGGACTTTTAGCATGGCCTAGTGGCAACAGGGAAATATTTAAATACCTTCTTGAGCCGCAAATTGGAAGGTGACAGTCACAGAGGTGGTGGGATGTGATATGTTGCTGGCGTCAAAGCCAGTGCAGTCAATGTCCTTCACTACCACGATTTCATCCTCTATACTACACTTTATTTCAGAGTTCCACCTGACTTTGAGAGGTTAGCACTTCACAGGAAAACCGAGCAAAGAAGGGAGAGACTTACGGTGTAATATTGTTCGGACAATGTCTTCCCCTTAAGCGCTGTGTCCATCATTCCGATAGACGATTAGTACTTCTGCGCTCCTATTCTGCTCAAATATACTCTACGGCAGGGCTGGGTCGTCCAGTATACGCTTAAGGTCAATAGACTTGTAGTGCACGATTTGGACGAAGTTGATTGAGTCACGGAGATATTGTAGGTTACCGGAGGCGAATTTAATGGCGGCAATGGATTGCCTCATGGGAGGTACGTCGCTGAAATGTTCTAATGGCGGTTAGTCCTGAAGCGCCAAAACAGGTCTCGGATCTAAATACCTGATAATGTCTAATAGATTTGCCTTTGGAGACTGTGTTTCCACGTGTAAAACATGTGCAAGTATTGTACTTATGCCGCGGCGCAACATTTCTCTTGCTTGGATGACGCTGAGACTATGTATTAGTAATTCTTTGAAGTCGTGTATAACTAGACGAATCAGCGGTGAGTTAATAAAACTAATTGTGTTTGGCGGCAGTGGAACTAACTGTCTGGTAGGACACCCTTAACGAACAAAGATGCAAGCTGATTTGTTACTTTGTTAGTGACTTTATAAAGTAGCCACGACCTCTTGTTGCCTGTAATCCTCGTCACAAAGCTAAGCGGAGACACTTGCGAGGGTTGTTAGTTTGTCCATTATTAAAGCAGGACTTAAGTAAGTAGCTTACATCCATACGCCTCTACTGCCTGCTGGTGATTACCTAAGTCACCGATGGAAAAAGTATAATCGCAGTTAAATAGCTGGCTATTCTTTAGGGACGTGCTGGAGTAAGCCCCCGTGACTTTCTGGCTAAGGGACGCTCGGGGGTATATTAGCTTGGAATCCTGTCCGGAGTGCTTATATAGCCTAAAGTAAAGGTCTGTGAATGGGGCTGCTTGGCGTTTGACCGGCATTAAAGTGGCCGGGATAAGGGCTACTGCAGTTGTGCTCTTTAAGTTATCCATAAACCACTTGTGTATCTTAGTTAGTATTGTGGAAATATGGTCTATGTTATTCTGTAAGCGATTAGCTTGGGAGCTAAGTGCTGTTAGTGGTACTAGTTACGAGTAGGAGCGCCTAGAAGATCCTTACTTAATGACCACGCCGAGAATAAGATTTAGGCTGTTCGTCTAGATGGTTAGGTTGTTTTTAAGCGTAGTTAGATCGCCACCTTTGGTTGTCCATGCGATTTTCTTCTAGTTTGCTTTGAGTTTTTGACTCCATTGCTTCAACCGCGGCTGTGCTGAATCGGCCACTGTCCCTATAATGCTGTATTTCTTAATAATGGATTTGAGGTGGCTTAGTGTATCTTTGTAACTACCTAGCATGCCGAGTATAATATCCTGGTTATCATTATGATGCGATGGGATATATCTCGGAAGGTTGGAGGAGTCGACAAGTAGGGGTGGGCTGATGCCTGACTCTCTGGCTGCTCTTAAGGTAGACAGGGCTGCGCTGAGAGAATACAGCTGGCTCTCTACCTTTTGAAACTCCGCCGGTGCTGACTTCCTGCCCTTTGTAAAAGCCTGACCAATTTTGAGAGCCAGTTCGGCCATCGAAATGGCGTCACCGATTGAGACCAGAAATGGCATTTTGGCAGCAATGGAGGAACTGGGTTTCTCAAGGCAGAATGAGAGAGGACGGAACTAGAGGTTTTGAGGGCTGCCAGGCGGCAGTTTCAGCCTAATCTGGCTGTGCTTGGTACAACTAAATGTCGCTGGGCGATGCAATGCGGCGCAGTGCATAAGGTGCTAAGGGGCAGCCACCGCACGGACCATCCCGCAGGATATTAAAGACGGGTCTAATAGGCAGCCATTCCTGTTTCCAGGTCCAAATTACCATCCCATTGAGAAAGCATTTAGTATGCCACCCTTGTTGTTTCCAGGAATCCACTTCGATCCGCTCGAGCCAATTCCTCCTGGCTTTGAGAACTATGACCTCTATCTCGCCGCCCAGGCCAACGGGCAGTTCCACGATGCTGGACACGATCACCCTGACCCGGTCCCTCAGGTTCACCCAGATAAGCTCCAGTCAAATAAGCATGGACAGCATGAACAGCCGCAACAGCGGGGATTTCTACCCCCTTTATCGGCCGCCGTGAATATCCAGATTGTTCACGACACTGCAAAGTTCACGGTGACTCATCTATTCAGGAACCAGTCGAGCGCCATTAAGCAGGGAGTCTACCATTTCCCCTTGCCACTCGAGGCCACTGTCACCAAATTTAATTGCCGCATTGGCACGACTCGGAACATACGGGGAAAGGTGAAGCCTAAGGAGGACGCTTAACGCGATTTTGACGATGCTATCCGCTAAGATCGTACTGGCGGTCTAGTGGAACAGCAGACCGCCGAGGTGTTTAGGATAACTCTGGGAAACATCCCTGCTAATACCGAGATAAGAGCGGAACTGTCTTTTGTCTGCCTACTTAAGCATAGAACCTTGGTGGATCGTGAAGTTTTTACTCTAATAGTACCAACGTATATCGCTCCTCGGTACGGTGATCTTCCTCCTGGGGTTTAGGCAGGAAATCAAGGCCTACAATTTTTGGGCCTTAAAGTAGATCTTCTGACAGCTAAAGAGCTTGTATCCGTTAATAGTGATACGCATACTATAACTTATCAAAGAGGTGCTGGCCAAAGACTATGCCAGAGGTGGGAGGACTTTATTATGCGCCACGATGATCTATTAAACAATCTTAGAACGGCGGTGATTAAGCTTAAGGAAGGACGTATAACTTTTAATAAAGACCTGATCCTTACTATAAACACCGCCTTAGCTAACAATGCCAAGACCCCGTAGGCATGTCTTAAGATCCACCTAAGGTTTAAGAATTATAAGGCAATTATATTGTCTCTACCTTTAAATTTTATGTTGCAGGCGGAAACTTTTAGCCATAACGGTGAGATTATCTTTGTTGCGGATTATTTAGGTTTGATAATTGACAAGATTAAGAACCTGAAGTTGGCAATAATGTTCTTTATTAACGGCATCCCTAAGAATCGACCTTTTAACATATGGTGCTTTAGAAGTAATTTTATATCTATATGGCCTTGATTAAGAGCCTTCAACGAAGCAAACAAGTAAAAAGTGACTAATTACGTCCGTAAACGGTTTGCATTAGATATGGGAGGGACCGAGATCCTTCCCGCCCTTTAAGCAATATATAACGCCGGAGGCGGCTACTACTTTATAGATGTTATCGTTCTAACCGATGGCTAGGTTTGGGAGCCAGCCAAAACAATTAACTTTGTAAAAGAGAAGTGGAAAATGAGTGAGGGGATGGTCCGATTCTTCTCCCTCGGCATTGGCGCGGCTGTCTCTTATGAATTGGTTGAAGGCATCGCCAAAGCCGGTGGTGGCTACGCAGAGGTGATAACGTCCGCCAGTGGTGGCGGCTGGGAAGATTGAATTGTTGCGATGCTAGAGGCCGCGACAACGGGCTATATTGGCTTTTTCTAAATGGAGCTAGAATGGCAGAAGAATTAGGGTTTTGAAGGTCTTTAGCTTCCTAACTACTAGCAGTCGCCTGTTAACGTCTTAGTAATTAGTCCTTTTATCCGTAATAGAGTGTTTATATTGTTTGACTCCGGAACCTAGCACCCCGAGCTGGAGGCAATTGTTCTTAAAGCTAGAGGCGCTAATGGAGTTAACGTTACTAAAAGGGTGCCGCTGAGACAGCTGCACCTGTTAGACTCCACAATCCACAAGCTAGCTGTCAGGGCCCTGTTGGGCGACCTGGAGCGCGGGGACAGTAGGCTCCACTAGAGCAGGCCAATTGATGTGACCTAGGCTACTTTCGATCAGCTTGTTCGTGATGAAGCGGTCAAGTTGGGCTGCAAGTGGTCGTTGGTGTCTAAATGGACGAGCCTCTACGCAGTTGAGGAAGAGACTGCAGAACCTAATGACGAGGGAATGGGCCTTGATTTCGAGGATGCCAGGGCTAATGAACTTGGGGACGCTCTTCTCTTTCCCCGCGGAGCTCTCAACCTGAACGCGGGAGGGCTTCTAGCTGGCGCGAGAGTCGGCGCTGAGCTCGAAGAGAGCGAGGACGAAGAGAGCGGTAGCGAGACTGATAGTACTGACTTAGAGCCTCGCTTGAGATTCGGCGGGCGACCTAGTCAAAGTGATGACTCCGACGATTCAGATGGAGGCCACAACAATCCTGGGCATGGCGCGGGAGGTGGTGATGCCGGAGATGCAGGTATTGATAAGGGGTCCGGAGATAACGGGCAAGGGCAACAACGGGAGCGCGACCTACCGCGAGATGGTGTACCGCGAAACGATGCGCAAGGGCATTCCAGGGGAGGAAAAAATCTTGACAGAACTTCCTTCCCAAGAGCTGAGTCGGCCGAACCCACCTCAACCGAATTCGGGTTGGCTGACTGGAGCCGCCCACTCCCTACAGTGCAACAATCGCAGGGCTGGGAATCGGCGGCGAGCCGGGAACCCATTATGCCCTCAGTACCTCCGGTCCATGCATCTCAATTTCGGCACAATCCCCCCCTCCATTCGTCCAGCTACAGTCCCTTGGAGTCACCTAGAAGTGGATCCACATGGGCCAGTATAAGCGACCAAGATTCTCCACCCTATAAGTCTTCAGCCCCTGCACCCCAATCCTGGATGTTACCTAGATATCGATGGGCCAGTATAAGCGACCGAGATTCTCGATTAACCGACCGGGATTATCGTCGATTAGGCGATCGAGATTCTCGATTAAGCGATCGAGATTCTCGATTAAGCGATCGAGATTCTCGATTAACCGGCCGAGATTCTCGATTAACCGACCGAGATTCCCGATTAACTGACCGAGATCCTCAATTAACCGATCGAGATTCCCGATTAACCGACCGAGATTCTCGATTAAGCAACCGAGATTCTCGATTAGGCAACCGGGATTCCCGATTAGGCGATCGAGATTCTCGATTAAGCGATCGAGATTCTCGATTAACCGGCCGAGATTCCCGATTAACCGACCGAGATTCCCGATTAACCGACCGAGATTCTCTATTAACCGACCAAGATTCTCGATTAACCGACCGAGATTCTCGATTAACCGACCGGGATTCTCGATTAAGCAACCGAGATGCCAGTGCCAACTTTGCTAATCCTAGTTACGACTTGAACACTTTCGTTTCCAACGACTCGGAGATAACCTCACGTCCCACATTCTCTTCAATTTATTCCAGAACCTCTTCTTCCGTTCCCGCCGCTAGGGCTACAACCTTACCCCCCATAGACTTCTTGTTTCCCTACGACGACGACGATGACCCTTTATCTAGTTACCAAACCTCTGCTCCCGTCTTCAACCCACCCGCGTCAACCTTCCTCTTACAGAACGTGGGGGTTGTAGCAAAACCGGCAGAAGAAATAGTAGCGGAGGAGTTCGTCCGTGGCCTACTCGTCTTCCAGAAATCAGACGGATGCTTCGCGTTCAACGAAAAGACAGTCAAGACAATCCTAGGACCGTCCTTCTTGGGTGTCGTAACCGGGCTCAAGGCCAAGCTCGATGTCTTTGACACAATTGTGACGATAGCACTTGTTGCTTTGCTGGAAGAGCAGTTCCGGATCTGCCAGGCCCTGTGGGTCTTGATGGTGCGGAAGGCGAAGGATTATATCTCAGCATGCTCTCTGGGCCCGAACGAGGATGTGCTGATGCAGGAAGCACGGAACCGCATAAAATCGATACCATCGGTGATGCAGGAGATAAAAAACGTGGAAAACGCGGTAGCTACAGCTATCGAGCTTGAGATCGCTCCGATCGTTTAACTCTTGCCTCGCTCGTGTTGATGCCCTTCAAATATAACGGTTAAATATGACAGAGTATCTGCTTCTTAAATCCTGTCCGCCACTGCCCTAGGGTGTTCATATCGCGCGTTGTACGCATTTGCTGCAGCATAGGTACTTAAATATTTTCCTACTTGAAAGGCCTTAATAGCTAGGAGAACGCATCCCTCAGCGCCTAAAGCCTTAATAGATCACACCGCGATGTTTGCGTTGACGCACGTTAAAAAGTGCTTTGAGGTGGTGACACTTGTGCACAGTGTTCACGGCTCGGCTGAGCGCCCGCTGAGTCGCTGAGCTGCACGTGACACTAACAACCCCCGTCGACATTCGCGAATATCCACGGCCAAGCCTGCAGCCAAGCCGTGGATATATTCGAATATCTTACCCCCCGCCGATCGAGTCGCTGATGCGCGTGTACCATTGGCCTATTGGCCCAGCCGTGCGCCCATGTATTTACCCTATGCGGTAAGGTTATCCCTCGCTAAGCAGCCGGTAGGTAGGGTAGGTATGCTTTCTCTACCTCTCCTCCCCGATCTACGTCTACGTATATTAAAAAAATAGAAACCCCCCCTAGGGCGCGGCTTCTCTAGCAGCGTCCTATCTAAAAATGGCGTTAATTAGTCGCGTAAAGATTAACATCGCGAATAATGCCGAACTACGCGTACTAAGAGGCCTAAAAGTGCGTCTCTAAATTATAAGCCGAAGTAGAAAGAGTTTAAGGTAGGTAGGTAGGTGCTTTATAGAGTAGTATACTTATAGCTAACGCGCGCCTTCCTAGGCTTTTTATAAGCGGAAGTAGTACTATAATAGTAATACCGTTATAGAAGAGAAGTTACTTCTTTTCCTCGTTAATGTCACGGGGTAAGTATAAGCGACGATAATATATAGCGAAGTAGATATTATTAAGCTACGTATATAAACTATGTAATAAAGTTAAGAGGTTACGTAAGGAAAGAAAGCAAGGAAACGTGAAGAAAGGATATATATTGTTAACGTGGTTGCTTAGTTAATATATATATAGAGTAGAATAGGGTTTAGGTAGTAGTCCTAGCAGAATTTAGTAGAATTTAGTGGACTTAGTAGAATATAGTAGAATATGGTAAATTGCCGTAGAGAATGGCAAGTTGCCGTAGATTATAGTAGGTTACTATCTTATAGTCGGTTTTCTAATTACTAAGTTAGTAAAAACAGGTAGATATATATAAGGTATTACGGGGGTATCCCGTAATAGTACCCCCCCTTTAAACTTAAGCTTCTATAAGATAGGGTTATAGTAGTTCTAAGTAGAGTTTATAAAAGTCTTCTACGGCTTATATAAGTCCTATAGAATTAATAGGTTCCTATAAGGGCTCTATATAGCCTCTCCATTTTATAAGGTATACGGAGGCAGCGGGCAAAAGTTCCTGGCCCCCCCCTTGTGTGCGCTAGCCTTTAGTGGCTTAGTGTGGCGTAAGCGATGCTTGGCGCGTACCGCGGCGTTGCGGCGTATACAGCTCTCCCCTTAATACCATACTCTACAAGCTTTTAAAATCCATTAAATTCTTATTATATCCTACTGTATATAATAGGTAACTTATATAATATCTGTATAAGGGCTCAGGCCCTTCCTATAAAGATTTATAGCAGTATAAATACCGATATTTAAGCCGCTACCAGACGAGCTGGTATAGAAGATGGATTTTAGCTCTCTATGACGAGAGTTAGATATATAACATTATAATAGCTACCTAGTGTGGTGGTGAGGTATAGGGTTACTGCTTCTGCCCACTGCCTCGTCCACCACCTCGTCTACTACCCTCCTTCCTAATATGGAACGCCAAGAAAGTAATTTTGTGGCGTATTTGTGGCGCATTTGTGGCGCATGGGGGCTAGGTACTTTTGGCCGCTGCCTCCGTATATATTAGCGTTTCTATTTATTATACTTAATATTATTAATTCTTTTAATAAAGTACTTATTCTTACTATCTACTTTTTTTTTATATATTTTTATATCCGTTGTATTATACTACGTACAATACTACGCATACAGCCTGTCACGGAAGTGGGCACGAGCTGGAATACAATGTACTAAACAGGGTAGTAATTGAAGAAGGCTACGTACGCGTAACTATGCGTGGTTGATACAAAGACATTTGGATAAAGA
>Ga0307515_10016587_pt1 | contig 13478 bp, 11 predicted proteins | sample 17_EM_MG_FD_194513 | JGI IMG/M metagenome (GOLD analysis project Ga0307515, IMG submission 194513) | Populus trichocarpa ectomycorrhiza microbial communities from riparian zone in the Pacific Northwest, United States - 17_EM | ecosystem: Host-associated > Plants > Roots > Unclassified | place...
AAAACGTCGCTGGCGGAGCAAATTCCCCCTCTTGGCGACGCTGCCCGCCTGGCCCATCGTCCCCGCCAAGAGTCGGGAGACAAACCTTGAGCATCTGGACGCGCCGCAAGGCGATCGACACCGCCGCCGGTGATCCGGCCCACGCCCTGAAGAAGACGCTGAGCTGGTATCACCTGATCGCCCTGGGCGTCGGGGCCATCGTCGGCACCGGCATCTACACCCTGACCGGGGTCGGGGCGGGGCTGGCCGGGCCGGGCGTGATGCTGTCGTTCCTGATCGCCGGCGCGGTCTGCGCCTGCGCGGCGCTCTGTTACGCGGAGCTGTCGACCATGATCCCGGCCTCGGGCAGCGCCTATACCTACACCTATGTGGCGGTCGGCGAGCCGGCGGCCTGGTTCGTGGGCTGGAGCCTGATCCTCGAATACACCCTGGTCTGCGCGGCCGTGGCCGTCGGCTGGTCGGCCCACGCCCAAGGGCTGTTCCAGATGGCCGGCTTCCCGCACGCCCTGCTGGCCGGACCGCACCAGGGCGGCATCGTCAACCTGCCCGCCGTGATCATTTCCTTTGCCGTTGCGGGGCTTCTCGCCCTGGGCACCAAGGAGAGCGCCACGGTCAACATGGTGCTGGTGGTGATCAAGATCGCCGCGCTCGCCGTGTTCGTGGTCCTGTGCCTGCCGGCCTTCGACGCCAGCCATTTCACGCCGTTCTTGCCGCAGGGCTTCGCCGCCACGGCGGGGCCGGACGGCGTGAAGGTCGGGGTGATGGCCGCCGCCAGCCTGATCTTCTTCGCCTTCTACGGCTTCGACGCGGTCTCGACCGCCGCCGAGGAGACCAAGAACCCCAGGCGCGACCTGACCATCGGCATCGTCGGCTCGATGCTGATCTGCACCCTGATCTACATGGTGGTGGCCGCCGTCGCGATCGGCGCCTCGCGAGCCGAGGTGTTCTCCAAGAGCGAGGCCCCGCTGGTCTTCATCCTGGAAAGCCTGAAGCAGCCGAGGATGGCCCAGCTGGTGGCCCTGGCCGCCGTGGTCGCCCTGCCCACCGTGATCCTGGCCTTCATGTACGGCCAGAGCCGGATCTTCTTCGTCATGGCCCGCGACGGCCTGCTGCCGGCCGGGCTGGCCAAGGTCAACGCCAAGACCGGCACGCCCGTGTTGATGACCCTGCTGACCGGCGCCCTGTCGGCCCTGCTGTCGGGCCTGTTGTCGCTGAAGGACATCGCCGAGCTGGCCAATGCCGGCACCCTGTGGGCCTTCATCGCCGTGGGCGTGGCGGTGATCATCCTGCGCCGGCGCGAGCCGAACCGGCCCCGGGTGTTCGCCACCCCGCTGTGGCAGGTGGTGGCGCCGGCGGGGATCCTGGGCTGCCTGTACCTGTTCTACAGCCTGCCTTCCAAGACCCAGCTCTACTTCCTGTACGCCCACCTGATCGGGGCGGTGATCTATGTCGCCTACGGCATGCGCAAGAGCGCGTTGGCGCGGGGTTAGCCTCGTGGTTTCCCTCCCCTTTATGGGGAGGGTGGCCCGCGCAGTGGGTCGGGTGGGGATCGGTGCAGGGCGTCTGGCTCATCAAGCCCCACCCGACCCCTTCGGGGCCACCCTCCCCATAAAGGGGAGGGAAGGCTCATTCCCGCCCCCTTCCCTTCCGCCCCGCCATCGCTACAGTCGGCCTCAAAACAAACGTTTGAAGCGGACGGAACGCCATGGCCCTGGACCTCGAGACCCGCGCGCAGCTGATCGACATGGTCGCGCGCTTCGTCGCCGAGCGGCTGCGCCCGATCGAGGCCAAGGTCGCCGAGGACGACGCCGTCCCGCCCGAGATCGTCGAGGAGATGAAGGGCCTGGGCCTGTTTGGCCTGTCGATCCCCGAAGAGTTCGGCGGGCTGGGCCTGAACATGGAGGAGGAATGCTTGGTCGGCATCGAGCTGGGCCGCGCCTCGCCGGCCTTCCGCTCGACCTTCGGCACCAATGTCGGCATCGGCAGCCAGGGCCTGGTGATGTTCGGCACCGACGAGCAGAAGGCCAAGTGGCTGCCCGGCATCGCCTCGGGCGAGATCATCACCTCGTTCGCCTTGACTGAACCGGAAGCGGGGTCCGACAGCGCCGCGGTCCAGACCCGCGCCACGCTGGACGGCGACGACTACGTGCTGAACGGCGCCAAGCGCTACATCACCAACGCCGGCAAGGCCTCGCTGTTCACGGTGATGGCCCGCACCAACCCGGACGCCAAGGGCGGTTCGGGCGTCTCGGCCTTCCTGGTGCCCAGCGGCCTGCCGGGCCTGTCGGTCAGCAAGCCCGAGAAGAAGATGGGCCAGCAGGGCGCCCATATCCACGACGTCACCTTCGACAATGTCCGGGTGCCGGCCTGGAACCGCCTGGGCGCCGAGGGCGAGGGCTTCAAGGTGGCCATGCAGGTGCTGGATCGCGGCCGGCTGCACATCTCGGCGGTCTGCGTGGGCGTGGCCGAGCGCCTGATCGCCGACTGCGTGGCCTACGCCAGCGAGCGCAAGCAGTTCGGCGCGCCGCTCGCCAGCTTCCAGATGGTCCAGGCGATGATCGCCGACAGCAAGACCGAGGCCCTGGCCGCCCGCGCCCTGACCCTGGAGACCGCCCGCCTGCGCGATACGGGCGTGGGCGTGACCCTGGAGGCGGCGGCGGCCAAGCTGTTCGCCTCGGAGATGGTCGGCCGGGTCGCCGACCGGGCGGTGCAGATCTTCGGCGGGGCCGGCTATGTCGCCGACTACGGCATCGAGCGCCTGTACCGCGACGTGCGGATCTTCCGGATCTACGAGGGCGCCAGCGAGATCCAGAAACTGGTCATCGCCCGCGAGACGATCAAGCGGGGCGGGTAGGGGGCTCAAGGCTCCCCCTGTGGGGGAGGCGATCGCGAAGCGATCGGTGGGGGGAGTTATAGGATCGCCGATCCTGAATCAGGTCGCCTACCGATCACTCCCCCCTCCGTCGGCTACGCCGACACCTCCCCCACAGGGGGAGGCTTGGGGACCCACGTGGCGCTTTGCCGCGCCGCTCCCACCTTTGATCCTAATCAAACCGTTAACCATGTTGGCCCGATAGAGACCCCTTATTCTGTAAGGGAAATCCGCGTCATGAGCCGTGATCCGTCGCTGAACGAGCGCCTTGCCTTCATGGATCTGGACCAGGATGCGCGCGGCGCCCTGCGGTCGCTGGGTCCGGTGATCGATCGCGAGATCGGCGCGGCGCTGAGCGGCTTCTACGACAAGGTCCGCAAGACGCCGGAAACCCGCGCCTTCTTCAGCGACGCCCGGCAGATGGACCAGGCCAGCGCCCGCCAGCAGGGTCATTGGCGCAACATCGCCAAGGCCGAGTTCGGCGACGACTACGGCCAGGCGGTCAAGACGGTCGGCCAGGTCCACGCCCGCATCGGCCTGGAGCCGCGCTGGTACATCGGCGGCTACGCCCTGGTGGCCGATCACCTGATGCGCGCGGTGGTCAAGGACCAGTGGCCCAAGGGGATGTTCGCCAAGGGCGACGGCGGCGAACGCGCCGGCGCGGCGGTCTCGGCCCTGATGAAGGCCGTGATGCTGGACATGGACATCGCCATCTCGACCTATCTGGAAGCCATCGAGACCGAACGCCAGGTCCTGGAGGACGAGCGCCGCCGTGACGCGCAGAGCCAGGCCGCGATCGTCAGCGCCCTGGGCGAGGCCCTGGCCCGCGTGGCGCGCGGCGACCTGACCGCCCGCGTCAACGGCGAGGTGGCCTCCGACTTCCAGGCCCTGCAATCAGACTTCAACAACGCCCTGCGCATGCTGGAAGAGGCCATGAGCCAGGTGGCCGGCGCCACCGAAGGCATCCGCCTGGGCGCCGACGAGATCGGCCTGGCCGCCGACGATCTGTCGCGCCGCACCGAACAGCAGGCCGCCTCGCTCGAGGAAACCGCCGCCGCCCTGGACCAGATCACCGCCACGGTGAAGACCACGGCCAGCGGGGCCAAGCAGGCCTCCACCGTGATCGCCGCCGCCAAGACCGACGCCGAGCGCTCGGGCGCGGTGGTCAGCGACGCGGTCGCCGCCATGGGCCAGATCGAGACTTCGTCGCGCGAGATCGGCAAGATCCTGGGCGTGATCGACGAGATCGCCTTCCAGACCAACCTGCTGGCCCTCAACGCCGGGGTCGAGGCCGCGCGCGCGGGCGACGCGGGCCGCGGCTTCGCGGTGGTGGCGCAGGAAGTGCGGGCCCTGGCCCAGCGTTCGGCCGACGCGGCCAAGGAAATCGAGACCCTGATCTCGACCTCGACCCGCCAGGTCGAGGCGGGGGTCAATCTGGTGGGCCAGACCGGCGAGGCCCTGCGCGGCATCGTCGGCAAGGTCGCCGAGATCGACGACCTGGTCACCGGCATCGCCTCCTCGGCCCAGGAACAGTCGACCGGCCTGCACCAGGTCAATATCGCCGTGAACCAGATGGACCAGGTCACCCAGCAGAACGCGGCGATGGTCGAGCAGACCACGGCCGCCACCCATTCGCTGAAGGGCCAGTCGGCCGAACTGGGCCGTCTGCTGGGCGGCTTCACGCTGTCGAGCTCGGGTCGCAAGGCCCCGCCGCTGGCCCCGGCCGTCTCGGTCGGCCGCGCCCCGGCCCCGCCGCCGCGCCCGCAGATGTCGCGCCCCGGCTCCACCGCCCCCCTGCGCCGCGCCTCCGGCGGAACCGCCGTGGCCGTGGACGAGGGCTGGCAGGAGTTCTGAGGCGGGCTTGCGCGCACGGAACCCCTCTCTCTTTGAGAGAGGGAGGGGCCCGCCGCCAAAGGCGGTGGGAGGGTGAGAGGTTTCACCGTTTCCGGCAAACCTCGAGTCCTTTTGTTGATAGACCGGGCGCGCTTAGACTTGGTGTTGTTCGGACACGGCGTGGCGAAATTTAACGATGAGCGCGTCCTCGCCGCCGATGGGAGGGCGGATGTCACTCTGACGGCGCTCCGATCGGAGAGACTGTAACCTCTCACCCTCCCACCGCTTCGCGGCGGGCCCCTCCCTCTCTCTCAGAGAGAGGGATTCAGGGAAGCCGATCCCCAAAACGCAAAACGCCTCCGCTGGCTCTGCGCGGAGCGTCCCCTGTAAGGACGCTCCGGCCGAGCCAGCGGAGGCGTATTAAGATCCCCCCAGGAGGTCCCGGGGTGGGAGCTTTTAGAGTTACGCGCCGCCCGGGAAGCGGAAGGGCACCTTCACGGTGCCGGTCTTGGCGCCCATGGGCAGCTTTTCAGCGATGCACATGGCGGCCTTGTCGAAACCCTTACCCGCGGCGCTGTTGTCCACGACCTTGCAGGCCGACAGCTTGCCGGCGTCGGCGGTGCATTCCAGCATCACCTGAGCGGCGTCGCGCGTATTGGCGAATTGTTGCAGGCAACGGCCCATTTGGTCTTCAAAGCCACCGGCGGCCGAAGCCGCTTGAGCCACGAACAAGCTGCCAGCGATTCCCGCGGCAAAAGCGATCGGATATTTCATCCCGCTGCTCCTAATAAAGTTGTCTCGCCCTTCGGACGGTCGCGCCGTCTGGACGCCTGAGCTTTTTTTCACAAGCGAGTTAAAATATTCTGAGTCATTCGAAGAAAGTCGATTTTTACTGATCGGTAACCACGTCTATTTGCCGGTGACTTAAGTTTCATCTGAAACTAGAGTCTAACGGGGCTTTATATGGGCGCGTGGGCGGGGGCGCCGAGCCCGTTCCCGGGGCGTGGAAGCCGATTGCCCGGGGGTGCGACAACGCCGCCTCTAATTGATCTTAACCAAAGTCAGGAACTGTTAGGATTATACCGTGATGATCCCCCTTGAACGTTGGTGATCCGTGCGCACGGCTCGCCGCAAGAGGGGACATCTCCGATGAAGCGCTTTCGGCTCGTCGATCTGCCATTGATCATCAAAATCGGCTTCGCGCCGGCCTTCGCTCTTCTGATGCTGGCCCTGATGGCCGGCGGGGCCATCGTGGTCCAGAAGAGCCAGTCGGCCGCGCTGAAGCAGGTCGTCGAACAGGACATGAGGATCAACAGCGAGATCCAGTCGCTGTCGCGCCGCATCACCAAGGCTCACGGCACGCTCTATCAGATCCTGGCCTCGAAGGCCGATCCGATGGCGCCGGCGGCCGGACCGCGCATCACCGAGCTGCTCGCCGAGTTCGACGCCCTGGGCAAGGAAACCAAGGCTCTCTCCTCCAGGCTGCCCGCCTCTGAGCGTCCGAAGATCGACTCGCTGGTCAAGTCGCTCGACGAATGCCGCAGCGCCATCGACACCGTCAGCGGCATGATCGACGTCGACATCGGCATGGCCAACAGCTTCGCCGGCAGCTTCGAAGACACCTATGTCAAGATGGCCGCCCAGCTGCAGAAGGTCGTCGACGACGCCGCCGGCCGCGCCACCACCCAGGCCGCCAAGCGCCAGGCCGAGGCCGCCGCCGCGATGAGCGCCACGATCATCATGTCGGTGATCACGCTGCTGGCCGTCGCCACCCTGGCCTTCCTGACCGTCATGACCACCCGCAAGTCGATCGGCGACATCGCCGGCGCCACCGAGAAGCTGTCGAAGGGCGACAACACGATCGACCTGGAGAAGATGACCCGGGGCGACGAGCTGGGCGCCATCGTCCGCTCGCTGAAGGTCTTCCGCGACAACCAGATCCACCTCGAGCAGATGCGCGCCGAGCAGGAGAAGAACGCCGCCCTGACCGCCGACGAGCGTCGCGCCAAGGAAGAGACCGCCGCCGCCGCCGCCCGCGAGAACGCCCTGGTGGTGTCGTCGCTGGCCGACGCGCTGGAGCACCTGGCCAAGGGCGACCTGACGTTCCGCGTCCAGGCCGACTTCCCGGGCGACTATCGCAAGCTGAAGGACGACTTCAACGCGGCCATCACCCAGCTGCAGGAAACCATCAAGGTCATCGCGGCCTCGACGGACGGCCTGCGCACCGGCGCCGACGAGATCGCCCACGCCTCCGACGACCTGTCGCGCCGCACCGAGCAGCAAGCTGCCTCGCTGGAAGAAACCGCCGCCGCCCTGGACGAGCTGACCGCCACGGTGCGCCGCACCGCCGGCGGCGCCAAGCAGGCCTCGGAAGTGGTCTCCAGCACCCGCGGCGAGGCCACCCATTCGGGTCAGGTCGTGCACCAGGCCGTCTCGGCCATGAGCGCCATCGAGGACTCGTCCAAGCAGATCAACCAGATCATCGGCGTCATCGACGAGATCGCCTTCCAGACCAACCTGCTGGCCCTCAACGCCGGCGTCGAAGCGGCTCGCGCCGGTGACGCCGGCCGAGGCTTCGCGGTCGTGGCCCAGGAAGTGCGGGCCCTGGCCCAACGCTCGGCCGAAGCCGCCAAGGAGATCAAGACGCTGATCTCGTCCTCGACCGCCCAGGTCAGCCAAGGCGTCAGCCTGGTCGGCCAGACCGGCGAGGCCCTGCAGCGGATCGTGCTCAAGGTCGGCGAGATCGACGCCCTGGTCACCGAGATCGCCGCCTCGGCCGCCGAACAGGCGACCGGCCTCAACGAGGTCAACACCGCCGTCAATCAGATGGACCAGGTCACCCAGCAGAACGCCGCCATGGTCGAGCAATCGACCGCCGCCACCCACTCGCTGAAGGGCGAGACCGGCGAGCTGGTGCGCCTGATCGGTCGCTTCCGGGTCGGCGACGGCCGCCAGCAGACCGCCTCTTACGAGCGCCCGCAGGTCGCGGACGCCCACCACCACGCCCCTGCCGCCAATCCGGTGGCTGAACAACGCGCCCGCCTCAACGCCTTCGCCCGTCCTGGACGCGGCGGAGCGGCGGCCGCCCCCGCCAGCGACGGCTGGGAGGAGTTTTGATGTCGACAGCGATAGCCTTGCCCGAAACCCTTGATCTGAAGGCTTCGGGACCGCTCAAGCAGGCGTTCGTCGAACGTCGCGGCCAGGACATCGAAGTCCACGCCGATCAGGTGCGCCGTCTCGGCGGTCTGTGCCTGCAAGTTCTGCTCGCCGCTCGCAAGGCGTGGGCCGAGGACGGCAAACCTTTTCTGATCACCGCGCCTTCCGAGGCGTTCGTGGAAACCATCCGTCTGTTCGGGGCCGAAGGGGCTCTGTTCCAGACCGAAACCCAAGGAGCTGCATCGTGACGCGTACTGTCCTCACGGTCGATGACTCGCGTACGATGCGGGACATGCTGCGCATGGCCCTCGCCGGCGCCGGGTTCAACGTTGTTGAAGCCGTCGATGGCGAACATGGTCTGGAGGTTCTCTCCGCCCATCGCCCCGACGTGATCATCACCGACATCAACATGCCCAAGCTGGACGGCTTCGGCTTCATCGAGGCGGTGCGGGTCGACGACGACTATCGCGCCATCCCGATCCTGGTGCTGACCACGGAAAGCGATCCCAGCAAGAAGCAGCGGGCTCGCGAAGCCGGCGCGACGGGCTGGATCGTCAAGCCGTTCAATCCCGAGAAGCTCGTTGAGGCGATCCGCCGCGTCGCGGCTTGATCCATCAAGTGCTCTAGGTACTGAAATACCTTTGTAGGAAGTCGGGGAATGGACGAGCTAGAGGCCATCAAGGTCACCTTCTTTCAGGAATGCGAGGAACTCCTCGCCGATCTTGAAGGCGGGCTGCTGACCATGCAGGACGGCAACGAAGACAGCGACACCGTCAACGCTGTCTTCCGGGCCGTGCACTCGATCAAGGGTGGCGCCGGCGCGTTCGGTCTGGAACCGCTGGTGCGTTTCGCCCACGTGTTCGAGACGCTTCTCGACGCGTTGCGATCCAACGAAATCCCCGGCAGCGCCGACCTGACGGCCTTGCTGCTGCGCGCCTCGGACGTGCTGGCCGACCACGTCAGCGCCGCCCGTGGTCTGGGCATGGTCGACATGGACGCCTCGGCGGCCATGGCCGCCGAGCTGAAGGCGGTCACCGATCCGTCGGCGGCCCCCGCCGTCGCCGCGCCGGTCGCGCCGGTCGATGACGAGATGGGCATCGCCTTCACCCCCCTCGTCGTCGGCGCTGACGACGACGCGGGTCTGGACGATGACGACATGGACTTCGGCTTCCAGCCGATGACCATCAGCCTTGACGCCCAGGCCGCCGACGCCGCGGTGCTGGACAATGTCTGGACCGTGTCGATCCGGCCGAAGTCCGATCTCTATCGCAAGGCCAACGAGACCGGCCTGCTGCTGCGCGAACTGGCCCGTCTGGGCCCGATCCAGGCGACCCTGGACGACAGCGTCCTGCCGACCCTGGAATTCCTCGACGCCGAAGCCGCCTACGTCACCTGGAGCGTCCGGGTCGAGACCGAGGAAGGCGAAGAGGCTATCCGCGAAGTCTTCGAATTCGTCGACGGCGACTGCGAGCTGGAAATCACCCGCGGCGAGGCCCCGGTGGCCGACGTGCTGGCGACTCTCCTGGAGGTCGCCGCCCCGGCCCCCGCCGCGCCCGTGATCGAAGAACCCGTCTTCGAAGCGCCCGTCGCCCCGGAGCCCGTCGTGGTCGCTCCCCCGGTCGTCGCTTCGGCCCCCGTTTCCGCGCCGCCGCCGGCCGCGCCGCCCGTGGCCGCCAACGCCCCGTCCGCCCCGGCCGCCAAGCCCGCCCAGATCGACGTGCCGGGCCCCGGCCAGTCGGTGATCCGCGTCGATCCCGAGCGCATCGACCACCTGATCGACCTGGTCGGCGAGCTGGTGATCAACCAGGCCATGCTGGCCCAACGCGTCGGCGAATACGGCATCGCCCCGTCCTCCAACCTGGCCATGGGTCTGGATGAGCTGGAACAGCTCACCCGCCAGATCCAGGACAGCGTGATGGCCATCCGCGCCCAGCCGGTGAAGTCGGTGTTCCAGCGCATGCCGCGCCTGGTCCGCGAAGTCGCCAACATGACGGGCAAGCAGGCCCGCCTGGTGATGGACGGCGAGAACACCGAGGTCGACAAGACGGTCATCGAGCGTCTGGCCGATCCGATCACCCACATGCTGCGCAACGCCATCGACCACGGGCTGGAAAGCCCCGAGGAGCGCAAGGCGGCCGGCAAGAATCCCGAAGGCGTCGTGCGCCTGGCCGCCCTGCACCGCAGCGGCCGGATCGTCATCGAGGTCCAGGACGACGGCAAGGGCATCAACCGCGAGCGCGTGCTGTCGATCGCCGTCAAGAAGGGCCTGATCTCGCCCGACATCACCCTGACCGACGAGGAGATCGACAACCTGATCTTCCTCCCCGGCTTCTCGACCGCCGACAAGATCTCGGACGTCTCGGGCCGCGGCGTCGGCATGGACGTGGTCAAGCGCAGCGTCCAGGCGCTGGGCGGCCGCATCTCGATCTCCTCGCGTCCGGGCCTGGGCTCGACCTTCACGCTCAGCCTGCCGCTGACCCTGGCCGTCCTGGACGGCATGGTGGTCGACGTGGCCGGCGAGACCCTGGTCATTCCGCTGGCCTGCATCGTCGAGAGCCTGCGTCCCAAGGCCGAGGAAATCCGCCCGCTGGGTCCGACCGGTTCGGTCCTGGCCGTGCGCGACAGCTTCGTGCCGCTGATCGATGTGGGCCTGACCCTGAACTACCGCGACAAGTCGCCGCCGCCGACCGAGGGCGTGGTGCTGCTGGTCGAGGGCGAGGACGGCTCGCGCGCCGCCCTGGTGGCCGACGCCATCCACGGTCAGCGCCAGGTGGTCATCAAGTCGCTGGAGCAGAACTACCAGCAGGTCGAAGGCGTCGCCGCCGCGACGATCCTGGGCGACGGCCGCGTGGCCCTCATCCTCGACGTCGACGCGGTGATCAATCTGCGCCGCCGCGGTCCGCCGATCCCGTCCGACCCCACCCTCATCGCCGCGGAGTAGGACGATGAACGAGCCCGTCATCACCTCCAGCGCCGAACGCCGGGAAATGATCTCGTTCCGGGTCGGCATCCAGGAATACTGCGTGGACATCATGGCCGTTCGCGAAATTCGCGGATGGAGCCCGGCGACCACCCTGCCGCAGTCGCCCGCCTATATGCGCGGCGTGATCAACCTGCGCGGCGCGGTGCTGCCGATCATGGACCTGGCCTCGCGGATCGGCATGCCGACCACCGAGCCCAGCGTCCGCAGCGTGTTCATCGTGGTCCAGGCCGGTGATCGCACGGTGGGCTTGCTGGTCGACGCGGTGTCCGACATCCTGTCGATCACCGACGACATGTGCCAGCCGACGCCGGACATCTCGTGCGAGAACGTCCGCCACTTCGTGCGCGGCATCATTTCCATCGAAGGGCGGATGATCAGCGAAATCTCGCTGGACCGCCTGCTCCCCGAGCGCGAGGCCCTGGCCGCCTGATATGACCACACCCTCGACCTCCTTCACCGATCGCCGCGAGGCCCTCGTCGACGGCGAGTTCGCCTTCACGACCGCCGACTTCAAGCGGATCGCGGCCCTGTTGTACGACCAGGCCGGCATCAGCCTGCCCGACAGCAAGGCCACGCTGGTCTATTCGCGCCTGGCCAAGCGCCTGCGCACCCTGGGCCTGAAGACCTTCAGCGAGTACTGCACGTTCGTCGCGCAGGACGGCAATGTCGACGAGCAGCAGCACATGCTGCGGGCCCTGACGACCAACGTCACCCGCTTCTTCCGCGAGCCGCACCACTTCGACGACCTGAAGGCCAACATCCTGGAGCCCATGGCCGACAAGGTCCGGGCCGGCGGGCGCCTGCGCCTGTGGTCGGCGGCCAGCTCGTCGGGCCAGGAACCCTATTCGATGGCCTTCACGGTGCTGTCGGTGTGGCCCAACGCCGCCGATCTGGACATCCGGATCCTGGGCACGGACATCGACACCAACGTGCTGGCGACCGGCCGGACGGCGGTCTACGAGGAGCAACTCCTCGAAGGCATTCCGGGCAACATGCGCAACCAGTATTTCGAGCGCGACGCCACCGACCGCCGCAGCTTCCGCGTCTGCGAAGCCGCCCGCCAGATGGTCGCTTTCCGCGAGCTGAACCTCAACGGCCCGAGCTGGCCGATGAAGGGTCCGTTCGACGCGATCTTCTGCCGCAACGTGGTGATCTATTTCGACGAGCCCACCCAGGAGCGGGTCTGGCAGCGCTTCGCGCCGCTGGTCGCCCCGGGCGGCAAGCTCTATGTCGGCCATTCCGAACGCGTGGGTGCTTCTATTACAGCTTTTGAAAGCGCCGGCCTGACCGCCTATCGCAAGGTGGGGCGCTAATGGCCAAGATTCGCGTTCTCGTCGTCGACGACTCCGCCACCATGCGGGGCCTGATCACGGCCGCCCTGAACCGTGACCCCGAGATCGAGGTGGTCGGCGCCGCCGGCGACCCCTTCGAGGCGCGGGGCATGATCAAGGCCCTGAACCCCGACGTCGTCACCCTCGACATCGAGATGCCGAACATGAACGGCATCGAGTTCCTCGAGAAGATCATGCGCCTGCGGCCGATGCCGGTGGTCATGGTCTCCAGCCTGACCCAGGCCGGGGCCGAGATGACCCTGCGGGCTCTGGAACTGGGCGCGGTCGACTGCGTGGCCAAGCCCACCATCGCCACCAACACCGCCGACACCCTCAACGAGGTGGCCGTCAAGGTGAAGGCCGCGGCCCGGGCCTCGATCCGCACCAAGGCCGACGACAAGCCGCAGGTGCGCCGCAAGGACTACATGCCGTCGGGCGACATCGTGGCGATCGGCTCGTCGACCGGCGGGGTGGAAGCCCTGCTGTCGATCCTCACCCAGTTCCCCGAGACCTGCCCGCCGACGGTGATCACCCAGCACATGCCGGCGACCTTCACCGCCAGCTTCGCGGCCCGCCTGGACCGCGCCAGCGGCGCCAAGGTGCAGGAAGCCGTCGACGGCGCCCTGCTGGAGCCGGGCAAGGTCTATGTCGCTCCCGGCGGCGCGACCCACCTGGAAGTGGTTCGCTCGGCGGGGCTGCGCTGCCGCCTGACCCAGGGCGACCCCGTCAGCGGCCACCGGCCCTCGGTCGACGTGCTCTTCAACTCGGTGGCCCAGGCCGTCGGCGACAAGGCGGTCGGCGCCATCCTGACCGGCATGGGCCGCGACGGCGCGCAGGGTCTGCTGACCATGCGCAAGGCCGGGGCCCGCACGCTGGGCCAGGACGAGGCCAGTTGCGTCGTCTACGGCATGCCTCGAACGGCTTTTGAACTCGGCGCGGTGGAGAAGCAGGTTTCCCTGTCCTCCATGGGCCAATCCATTCTCGATCTGGCCTCCGCGAGGCGATGAACCCATGCCCCAAGCAAGCACCATTTCCGTTCTCGTCGTCGATGACCAGCTGACCATGCGGGCGTTGATCCGCAACGCGTTGCAGCAGATCGGCTTCAAGGACATTCGCGAGGCCCCCGACGGCGAGGAGGCTCTCAAGAACCTCCTGGCCAAGCCGGCCAACCTGGTCATCTCGGACTTCAACATGCCGAAGATGGACGGCCTGGCCCTGCTGCGCGCGGTGCGCTCGCACCCGCCGATCCGCCAGACGGCCTTCGTCATGCTGACCGGCCGGGCCGACCGCGAGCTGGTCCAGC
>Ga0307515_10016588_pt1 | contig 13477 bp, 12 predicted proteins | sample 17_EM_MG_FD_194513 | JGI IMG/M metagenome (GOLD analysis project Ga0307515, IMG submission 194513) | Populus trichocarpa ectomycorrhiza microbial communities from riparian zone in the Pacific Northwest, United States - 17_EM | ecosystem: Host-associated > Plants > Roots > Unclassified | place...
TGATTTGAAAAAGTGGAAGCGAAAAGTAACCGATTTGAAAATGAAGCACGGTACTATCATTGCGATTTCGAAATCAGAAGCGAAAACATTGCTTAGTCAATTCAACCCATAATGGCCGCGCCATTGCCTATCTTGATTCTATTCGTTACCCTATAGTCTCACCTGAGCTGGTGTTTTTTTGTTACACGGTCGTTGCTGAAAATATCAAGTAACGTTTTGGCCCGTTACTATTACTTGATAGGATGTTTGGACTTCAATCAGGAATATTTGGTTCGTCACCCGATATATGGGAAGCTTAGGTATTTTGACATTGAAGCCCCAATTCGGTTGGAAGCAGAGAAAGATATCGGACGGTCATTTTCTTTCACATACTGTTGACACATAATAAATCCCGACAATCCTCCCACAGAGCGATAAGCAAAGCACTAATGCCAATCCCAAGGTTTAGTACTTGGTACAGTACTTGCTATTAGATAGTAAATTAAATGTAGCTAACATTGCACACACAGAGTTCTACACACAAAAAACGGAAATGAAAAAATCAACACACAAGCTCACCTTTATTGCTACACTAAGTTTTGCACTATTGTCATTTACATCCATACAAGGTTTATGGATAATCCCATCAACAAGTAAAGCGAACTTTACAATCGATGGTATGCTGGGTATCGACTGTAACGGAACACTGGATTTTACCAGTTCAGAGATTGCCTTTGATCCGGCAAAGCCTGAAACGGGGAACATGAAAGTGGTTTTAAGCGTAGCCACGATTAATACTAATAGTGCCAAAAGAGATAAACATCTGAAAACAGATGACTTCTTTGATGAAGCACAGTACCCAACTATTTCATTCACATCGACCACTATTCAGAAGTCGGTCACGGGTTATACTGTTAATGGTAACTTGAAAATTAAAAACGTAACCAAGGTTGTTGCCATCCCATTTACATTTTCACCGAACGGGACAAGTGGGGTATTCAAAGCTGACTTCAGGATTAATAGAATGGACTTTAAAGTTGGAGAAAAGGAGAAAATGATCGGTAAGGAAGTAATGATTAGTCTTAATATTCCGGTAAACGCTAAATAAGCATCAGTTGAAAGTTATGTCCAATCTAAGCGCATTAATGTCAAGCGAGCATCTGCGTACTCCATATTTGGTCGCATGGACACGTTATCATTACTTAGCCCAGGTCCACGTTCCTGATCAGGCGCATTGGTAGAATTTGGAATGGTGCCCCCTCATAGAGTGGCACTACCTGCTGACCAAACACATCGATCATCGCTGTAAGAATAAAATATGCAGTAAGCGCAGTTAAATTACTTTCATAGCATTCGTTTTAATCGTAGTTGATTCAGTTGCAGGCATCCTTAACCGAATATCCTCTTATGTCTTGCCAGCCTATTCTTTACTTCCCTGAAAGGAGAATCCCATAGCATCCATCTTTAATTTAGTAACCACCTTCTTTTCATCTCTGATGAAATTAATAATAGCTTTTCCATCCGCATCATAGGTATCGGCAATAGCAGTTGGCTTCAATTCTCCGGTTTGCCCGCTTGCATCCATCATCACCTTGCCATCTTTAATAGTAATCACAATGAATTCAAATGGCAGTCCTGTCATCTTATACTTTCCTGCATAGTCATTCAACTCCACTGTTGACGGAACAATTGCCGTACTCTTAGGCCCGGAAGAACTATTCTTGAATACTGTGTTCATCACAACCATCAGCGCCCCGCCACCTTTCAATTCCGGATTGGTAAACACGAGGTAGAGCGTATGGAACCCGGTAGTTTGTTCGAGACTGATCACGATTGAACCTAAACCACCATCACCAACAAAGTCAGATTTACCCACTAATTTTCCATTCGGTGAATCGATATGCACTTCAATAAAACCCCCAGCTGCGTTCAATTGTGCTTTTGGTGCCACTGCGGTAATTTCCATTTGCGTAACACCGGTCAAGTCAATATTATTCAAACCAACATAGCTTCCCGACTTGGTGGGAATAACAAACCGGTTACCGCCATAAGACATTTTGTTGACATCGTTAATCAAATCATAGTCGGATGGATTTATCTTCGGACTTCGAAGCGTGAATGTTTCTTCGGAGGAAATACTGGGAAGTCCATTTGCACCGCGATCTCTGTAAGCCGCGCGGAAAATATAAACCCCCAGCCCTTTATCTCCGGCAGGTAACTTTATGGCGTATGTTCCTTCGATAGGTAGTGTTTTCGCTTTCGGTTTTGGTTCGGACAGACTCAATATGTACTTCACCATCTCTGCGGCATCGGCAGCAGAAAGCTGTGGATGTGCCGCCATGGGAACATCGCCCCAGACACCACTTCCTCCTGATATCACTTTCTTTACCAGGTTCTGTTGTGCGGTTGCGACAGCTTTGTATTTCAATGAAATCTCACGCAAAGTTGGTCCGATGGATTTCTTATCAACACTATGACAGGCCTTACAATCGGAAGCCTCCATCAATTTCAATCCCTTCACTCCATTCAGTGAAGCATCTGCTGTGCGATGTCCCTGTGCAATTTCTGCTTTGTCAAATCCTTCAGCCAGATAATCAATATTCACAGATACCTGCTCGGCTTTAATCTTACCATTAAAAATGCTTCCATCTTCCTTATCTTCTACGCTGATTTTATAATTGTAGGTTTTATCAGGGAAATAGAAGGACTTGTTTTCTTTCCCAATATCAAACTTCAAGACCGGAGGCTCGTTGCCTGCGGTAAGTTCTAACGACTGCGTGGAAACTCCCCCTTTCCCATCGGTCACTGTTAACGTAGCTTTATAAATAGCTGCTTTGCTTAGTGATACTTTTGCGGTGGAACCATTTAGTGTTTTACTGTATCCCGTTTTTGAAGTGACCTTCCACGTAAAGGTTAATGAATCACCATCCGCATCTTTAGTCCCTTCCGAGGAAAGTGTGGTAGCGAATGGAACAGAACCACCCAGCTGGTCCGCGTTTAGTTTTATCTCAGGTTTTCTGTTGCCTCCGTTATATTCAATTTTGATCAGTCGCGCATCGTCATTGGCAGTAAACCATCCTGACCCATACTCCAACATATACAGGTCTCCTTCTGCGGAGAATTCCATATCCATGGGATTACTGAACCGATAGCCTGGCATGAACTGTTCCATCGAAACATAATTTCCTTCCTTATCAAGTGTTACTGACATGATCCATCCGCGCATCCAGTCGTAGGTAAATAATTTGCCGTTGTAATAGTGAGGGAATGCTCTTTTCGCTGTTGTGAAATCTTCGGAATAAAATACAGGCCCGGCCATGGCATTACGTCCGCCAGCTCCAACAAGTGGAAACTCTTTGGATTCTCCATAGGGATACCAGATGAATGCCTTTTGTGCAGGTGGAAGCTCGTTGAGACCCGTATTATTGGGAGACGTATTGAGTGGTTTGGAAGCCTCCCATACAGCGATAGACTTATCAGTGGCGAAATCATATTTATAATACGCTTTATTATCTCCGACAAAATAAGGCCATCCAAAATTTCCAGCTACTCTTGCCTGGCCAACTTCGTCCTGCCCTTCGGGGCCGCGGGTAGGGTCAGGATCATTCGCGTCCGGACCAACTTCCCCCCAGTACACGAAACCTGTTCGCTGATCCACTGAAATGCGGAATGGATTGCGATGTCCCATGGTATATATCTCTGGTTTTGTTTTATCTGTTCCCTTCGCAAAAAGATTCCCTTCAGGAATAGAATAGGTTCCATCCGCCTTTGGCTTGATACGAATGATTTTGCCACGAAGGTCGTTGGTGTTTGAAGAAGACTTTTGAGCATCCCATGGAGCGCGGCCAGGGCGTTCGTCACTTGGGCTGTAAGGTGTCGCACGTGGACTTGTATTATCACCGGTAGATAAGTACAAATTGCCTAGCTTATCAAATGCAATCGATCCTGCAGTATGACAACACTGTTCTCGCTGTGTGGGAACTGCCAATAAAACTTTTTTTGACTTTAAATCCAGGACATCTCCGACAAGTGTATAGCGGGTTAAGATGTTCTGAGATTTTACAGGATCGGAGTAATAAAGATAGATCCAATGGTTCGTGGCAAAGTTCGGATCCTTATTTAAACCGAGCAATCCGTCTTCCCCTTCTGAAACCTGGCCATCCGGATCTTTATACTTGGTGCTTACCGGAATAGTTGCAATGGTCTTTAACTGTTTGGTTTTGGTGTTATATAACCTCACGGCTCCATGACGCTCGATGAATAAAATGCGGCCATCATTAAGCACACTTAATTCCATGGGTTCATTCAGCTTCTCTTTAAGAATGACTTTTGAAAAACGATTCGCCTCCGGCTTTGATTTCGAATAATCTAAAGAAATTGTTTTATCACCGATTGCATAGTGTAATCCTGCCCAAACATGGTTAAGAAATAAAGACTCTGAAAATGTTTCATCGGTATGCCCCATTGCCGTGTAGAAGGATCTTCCCCCGTCAAAGTCATGATACCAGTTCATCGGGTGATTATCTCCATTCTTTCCACCCTTATATGTTTTCTCGTCAATTTTCACCAATACCTTTATAGAAGGATCGATTTGTTTGAAGCTGTAGAACTCGTCAGTACGTTCAAATTCATCAGGCATTCCCTTGGTTGCCCAATGATCTTTCTCAACTACATAGAATTTTCCTTTCTGAACATTTTCCGGGTTGGGATGATCAAGAAAATAGGCGCCTGCCAAACGACCATACCAACTCCATTCATATTCACAGTCTGTCGCAGCATGAATCCCTACGTACCCGCCTCCGGCCTGAATGTAGCGTTCAAATTCACCTTGCTGTTCATTGTTTAAAACATCACCAGTGGTATTAAGCCAGACCACGGCATTGTATTTCTTTAGATTGCCTGTAACAAACTGATTTGCGTCTTCCGTAAAGTCCACGTCAAATCCTTTTTCCATGGCCATTTTTTTGATCGCCACTTTCCCTGCCTCAATGGAGGTATGCCTGAAACCATCCGTTTTACTGAATACCAGGACCCTTGGCTTATTTTCAATTATACCGCAAAATGACAGCAGCAGTGCCGTAATCGCAGTCAAAACCAGTAACAGCAATGATCGAAATCGAATTGTTTCCATGTATTTAAATTTTCTTTTTGGAAGACTTTGTAATACAAGAATAGTACAATTACCTTTATTGCGCAAATTGACGCATTACAAAATGTAAAAATTACACTATGAAAAAATTAGCTGTATTACTTTATTTCACGTTCGTTATGACCAGCCACGTTGTTTATTCCCAGGACAAGCCTGATTATTTTTTAGGAAAATGGGATGTTCTCATTCAGGGGTTGCCACAGGGAGATGCAAAATTTATTATCACGTTTGAAAAAACGAATGGTATGTTGTCCGGAAAAATGACAGACAGTGAGGGAAAGGAGACTCCATTCACCTCAGTGGAACCCGGTGAGAATTCAATCAAAGCAAACTTTACCGCTCAGGGATTTGATGTATTTATCAAGCTTCTAAAGGCAGAGGATGACAAAGTAACCGGGACGATGATGGACATGTTTAATGCCTCAGGAGCAAGGGTTAAGTAGCAGGAGCTAAATAGCCCATACGATACCTTCTTTCAACGCCTTATTATAGTTCTTCTTGTCGAATGAATATAGTCTGGGGGAACGGTGCTGCCCGATCTTCCGGACTTCATTCGTATCCTTGATTAACCCAAGGCTGATGAGCTTACGGGGGAAATTCCTTCGGTCCAGTTTCCGTTTCAGGAGGGTTTCATATAGAAACTGAATCTCTGGTAATGTAAATTTCTTTTCAAGTAAGTTGTAGCCAATCGGTCTGTGATATAAGTTAATGCGAAGATGATGCAGCGCAGTGGTAATGGTGTCATCATGATCAAACAACAACGGAGGAAGCCCCTCTACGTCATGCCACTCATAAGCATCGATAAAAATATCCGGTTCAAGAGTAACCTTTGAAAACTCTACCAACGCATAATATCCTACAGAAATACTCCGGCCGGCCAACCAGCTTTTTGCGACAGAAGGATGTAACGTATTATTGTTGACGCGATAGGGAGTGTCACCGAACACATGGAACTGTTCAAGGTAAACGTCATCCAACCCGGTTTTCTCTTTTAGTATTCGCAGCGCAGCCTGACCAATAGGTTCATTCTTCTTTATAAACCCGCCAGGAAGACCCAATCCGTTTAACCCTTTCCATCTACCCAGCAATATTTTTAATTGCTGCTCGTGGTATCCAAAAATAACACAATCGATAGTAATGTTGGATAGGTATTCTCTATCTCCATGCTTTAAAAAGTTCAGCAGTTCCTTTTCTGTTTTCATTTCACTATTCCGCTTTTAGGTGATCGCAGAATCGTTGGGTGCTCAAATTAATAAACTCAACGAGTTATCCAATGCGCGAATATGCCCAATTTATTGCGTTATTAACGCCTGAGTAGTGAAACGTAGAATTTACGAACGGGACTTGCTCTTTCCAGTCGATATTTTATGACCTCAATTCCGTAACTCCTGTTTATGCCGGAAAGCTCATTATGCTTGGCGTAGCTCCATGATCAGTTGCTTAAGGCCGGTGCTTTTTGAATGAAGGTGTCATCATCAAGTTGATCAACCAGGAAAGCTGCAAGATCATTTCTGTTCAGTGAGAACAGATGGATTGTTCCATCTCCAATATATCCTGCGGAGACAGGATTCTTTTTGGGCTTATCAGTAAGCATTGGAAGTCGAACCAACGTCCAGTCCAGTTTACTGCTGCGAATTGTTTGTGAAATAGAAACGATTTCATCGTAGGTGGTCTTTATTAACTTCTTTACCAGCCATGTGGCAATTGAAAAACTGAATTGATAGCGATCATGGGGATCCGATGCGCTTGCGGTAGAAGTGACAATAAGTCGATCTACCTGATGAAGCTTCATTGCGGCAACGATATTCTTTATTGCTTGAGCGAGTGGAAGATCGGGTGTGGTTTTACCCTTGGCCCCCAATACACTAATCACGGCATCGGCCCCATCAATTAAATCTGCTATTGCCTGGGCGTCCGAGAGATCGCCCTTTACTAACGTAAGATGAGGATGTGAAAAGTGGACTTTAGACGGATCGCGCGCATAAACTACCACATGATGACCGCTCTCCAATGCTTTTGTTAGTGTTAATATCCCAGTGGGTCCGGTTCCGCCAAATAGTACGATTTTCATTTGATTAATTTTTTCTGATTACTCATGTTGCGCCCTTCATCGAACCCACAGCATGATTGAATTTTTTTCATCCTTGCAACAAGCAGGAAGATTAACGCAAATGGACGGTAACGATTTATCTGAACGAAAGCTTATAATCTATAGCACGTGAATGTGCTGTAGAAGGAAAGCGCTAAGAAGGTTGTTGTTTTAGTTTCAAAGAAGCCAGGTAGGAGACGATGGTAGCCGCTATGATAAAAATAGTAGTCCCGTATTTATCTATCCCGCCTCCATTGGAAATTAATACATAGGTTGCCCCAGTGAAGTAAAAAATAAAACCTGCGTAGGCAGCTTCATGAAACCTCTTTAAGGGCGGTAATAAAATAGTGATGGCACCCAGTACCTTTACTGTTCCAAGAAAAGGCATCAGGTATTGTGGCAGACCGAGTGCTTTATTTACTTGCACAAGCGATTCGATTTGAAGGATGTTCAGGATTCCTGCCAATCCAACAAATGCTACAAATACAGTTGATATCCAATAGGTAATTTTTGTCACTTTCATATTCTTTATTTTTTTATGGTTATTTCATTGAGTTAAATAATGGTATGCTTAGCAAAAGTAGATACATTTGCTTACCAAATGGAAGCAGTTACCCGTAGGTAAGCAGTTACCTTCAGGTAAGCAGTAAATCAGAAAAAATCATGAATAAACCCAGCCATACTGATTGTCTTGCAGCTATTATGCCCATCCGGGATGCCCTTGATGTGATTAATGGCAAATGGAAATTGCCGATCCTGATTTCGATGGTGTCAGGTAATCATCGTTTTAGGGAAATCGAACGGAGTATCCCTAACCTGAATTCAAAAGTGTTGGCCAAAGAGTTGAAAGACCTGGAAGAGCATCAGCTCATCAAACGAACTGTGCGCGATACAAGCCCAGTGATGGTGGAGTATACCGCCTTACCTTATGCGGAATCGCTCGGTGAGGTTATAAAGGCACTTAAGGAATGGGGTGACAATCATCGTGTCAAGATTATGGGAACATCGAAGATCAGGTAATTTGTTTTGCAACACTGAGCATCTGATAGCTGCCTCTTTGATTGATTATCCACCAGAACTTTCTCTTAAATATGATTGAATCGCTCAGACAAAACGTAGCTCGTCATATCTCCATTTCGGACAATGAGATGGAGGCATTTTGCAATCTATTTCAACATCAATCTATAAGGAAGAAGAATTTTTTATTGAGTGAAGGGGAAGTTTGCAAGTTTGAAGGATATGTAACAAAAGGACTTCTCCGTGTATTTCACATCGACAAAGATGGAGTTGAACAAATACTATATTTTGCTGTAGAAGATTGGTGGATTACGGACATCGATAGTTTCACTACTGAAAAACCATCACAACTTTTTATTGAAGCCATTGAAGACAGCGAGGTGCTGATCATATCCAAAAAAGATAAAGAGTATGCCTATGCCAATTTACCGGTAATCGAAAAGTTATTCAGGATAATGACGCAAAAAACACACGTTGCCTTACAGAGGAGAATGATCGATACCCTGAGTAAAACTGCAGAACACCGGTATGTGGATTTCAGAGACAAATATCCGCAACTCTACCAGCGGCTTACCAACCTGCAAATAGCCGCTTACCTGGGAATCAGCCATGAATTCCTGAGTAAAATCAGAAAGAAAATTGCCGGTAACTAATATGAAAAAATTCCTTATACACATGAGCCAAAAAGATCTTACCCTTTCTTTTGTTGGCTCTTTAGTAGCAGTAAGAAGGATGACTCAAAGTCTCAACTTTACAATTGAGGATAATCAAGTCGAAGAGATGATTTTTCTAATTCCATGCTATCCATATTAAGTTCCTGGTATCCAATGTATCCAAATAATGGATAATACGGGTGTGCTTACCTATTGGTAGGCTGCTTTATTGAACTTGTTCAATTTTTTTAGGAAGTAATGGCTACAACTTAGTTCCGTTAAGAAGTCGAACCCAATCAGGCTCAATCAACGAGGAAATAATGCTACCTGCGGTTATTGAACAAGTTCAATGTTTTTGGTATTCGATGGTCCCACCTTTGGTTCGTCATCAAATCAACGACAGGTATGAAACGGATCACCTCAACAGTACTATTCGCAACTTTAACTTTATTCACCATGGACACGCAAGCACAAGATTTCAAAAAAATTGAAACAGACTTTTTCAAAATACAGGTGTACAACGCAACAGAAAATAGTTTCGGTGTCGCATCTGTAATCATATCAGGAAAAACAGATGCTGTTCTGATCGATGCGCAATTCACTTTGGCAGATGCAGAAAAGGTAGCACAGGAAATCACAAGTTCCGGCAAGAAGTTAACTTCTATTTATGTATCTCACGGTGACCCTGATTTCTATTTTGGATTGGAGGTATTCAAGAAATATTTTCCTGAAGTCACTGCGTATGCATCACCGTCCACAGTAGAGCATATCAAAGCAACGGCCCAAAAAAAATTAGAAGTTTGGGGAGAAAGACTTGGTAAGAACATTACATCAAATGCCATTCTGCCGCAAGTCTTAAAAGGAACCAGTATAGATCTGGAAGGCCAGAAGTTAGAGATTGTAGGGTTAGAAGAATTTCCGTCTAAGACTTTTGTTTGGATACCTTCTATAAAAGCAGTGGTCGGTGGAATCAACGTTTTTGGAAACACTTTTCATCTTTGGATGGCGGATGCACAGACAGCAGAAGCTCGTAAGCAGTGGATCAATGTGTTGGACAAGATTGAAACATTACATCCCGCTATTGTGATCCCTGCACATGCTAACTCTGAAAGCCCATTTGACTTGAGTGCTGTAAAACATACAAAGAGCTACATTCAATTCTATGAAGAGGCTTTGAAAACAAGCAAAACTTCAGAAGCGCTGCTAGCTGCGTTAAAAGCAAAATACCCTAAGCTTGCTTTCGACATCGCTCTGCAAATAGGTGCAAAAGTGAATACAGGAGAAATGAAATGGTAAAACTATTAATAACCTTCAGCCTGGCGATGCTTCTTGCATTGTCAGGCTGTTCTTTAAATGAAAAGAACATGACCAATCTTGAAATCATAAAAAGCACCTACGAAGGAAAAACTTCGGAGGAGAACGGAAAGAATCTGGCAAGATATGTAGCCAAAGATATTTCATGGACGGAAGCGAAAGGCTTTCCGTATGCCGGAACCTATATCGGTTTGGAAAATGTAACCAAAAACGTGTTTAGCAGGTTAGGGAGCGAATGGATCGATTATAAATTTACCCCTGAAGACTATGTGGCCAGTGACGATAAAGTGATTGCCTACGGAACGTACACAGGAGCATACAAAATAACAGGTAAACCGTTCGAAGCAAGAGTAGCGCACGTTTGGAAATTAAAAGAAGGTAAGATAATACGTTTTGAACAGTTTGTAGATAGTCAGCCTGTAATTGATGCGATGAAGTAACCCCAACGTTTCAACCTAATGGTTAAAAAACTCAGCGATTTGTTTACGCTGCCTGAAGGCAAGCGGTTCCACTTCCAATGGAAATTATAATGTTATTCAATAACCGTTTACCTTAATCCAATACGATTAGGACACCATATTTAGATGTAGCGCCATCGTCTCACCTGGGCTGGTGTTTTTGTTACACGGTGTTGCGGAGAATCATCGTCATCTTCGAATTTCACAAAGTACTTGACCGAATGTTGGACGTGCCAGGTTTCTTTCGACTTATGATCATTCAACGAATATAACCTTTCTGATGTCATTGGATTTGAAATAGCAATTTTTTACGATCCATTCATCACGACAGAAGTCTTTTTTTCTATCGAATTGAATCCACATCGCTTACTCCTGCAGCTTGACGATGGATCAGACAATTGACTATGTTCAAATAGGCAGACCTAATACCTGGATTGAACATTCTTGTCGGCCCCAGCCGTGACTTCCCTGGCACCGTGCATCTACACGCAATCCTTCCTTGTTGGAAATTTTCCATTAACAAGTAGCCCTAAAAGTATGTCTTTAAAAGTTGAAGTTAGTCTTGCCTTTTGCTCCAGGATAGTTAAGCTCGACAGCATTGTGGCAAAGGCATCACGTTCGTTTTTTAATGATTGATGCGTTTTTCTGTTCTCTGAGAAAGTGAACGATCAGATTCCTCGGAAAGCAAGGGTAGCTCTAGCTAGCATTCGCTGTAATTACCAACCAGCGTCTTTTTAGCCCTTAGCTTATTTTTTAAAATCAGGGTTTCCCTGATTTCCGTGACGTGATAAAGTTGAAATCTTTACGTCAATGCTAAGAACGAACCGTTATGGCAAAAAAATACCCTGCAAAAAATACTGGAATCTTTCTTTTTATCCTGCTCTGTGGTCTCGTTGGTGGTATAAATGCTCAGGTAAAAATAGGTAACAATCCCAACACCATTGATGCTAATTCCCTTCTCGAATTGGAAAGCACAAATAAAGGGTTTCTTCCGCCCCGAGTAGCGCTAAATAGTCTCAGTGTTGTAACTCCACTTACTGGTACAGTTCCGGCTGGAATGCTTGTCTACAGTACTGGGGGAACCCTGGCTGATGGATATTATTACTGGAGTGGAAGTCAATGGATTCCGTTTATTGGTCTCGGAGTAACAAGTATCGTGAGCAAAACCGCCTCGGCTACACTTTTAAAATCTGAAACTTTTGTTATTGCCAGCAACGATATAACATTGACGCTCCCCGCAATTACCGCAGCAGACAATGGTCTCTCGATGACAGTCAAGCACGTAGGCTCGTATCTTCATGAGGTGGATGTTGTCCCCAGCGGTGCATCGACCATTGATGGTTTAACGATTTCAAAACATTTTCGATGGATGGCAAAAACGTATATCGCCTCCGGTGGCAATTGGCTCCTTAGGGGAGATGACTTGCGAGACGATAATGTGTTTGAAGTATCGGATAACGGGAGTTGGACAACCATCGATGAAATATTGGCGTTTCTGGGTGTGCATATGGTTGCGCCTTCAATTATAAGACTTGTTGGTGGTGATTTTTTGATTACTGCGACACAAACCATCAATCTTCCATATCCTCTTACCTTTCAGGGCAGTTCTTACGGCACTTCTTATATTCTTGCCAGTGCCGGACTTTCAGGCGCCATGTTTGACTGCAAAACGGAGAGTTATTTTAAAATGTTAGCCTTTGATGCTAATGGAATGAGTGGCATTGATGCCATTCTCCTTGAAACAGACCTCGAGTACTATGAGGTAAAAGACTGCACGTTTGATGGTTTCAGTAAAGCTATCAAAGCCGCTACCAATGTTGAATTCTGGGTCTTCGAGGTGGACATCACAGGTGCCACCACCGCAGGCATCGAGCTCGCAACCGGAGCAAAGTCAGGGGTGTCTCTTAAGATCTCAGAGACGGATTTTATAAGCTGTGAAAAAGGAATCAATTTGTTATCGGGTATCAATCCAATTATATCCATCCTCAATTGTGGTTTTTACGGAGCTGATGGTACGGACATCGGAATTAACTATGTGCCAGCCACATTTACAACGTTAAAAAACATGTTCGTAACAAATAATACGTGGAACAATGTGGGAGCATTTATGAGTGGATTTGATTTCACCCGTTCCGATGGAAGGGATGCCAATACATTTATCAAAAACAACTCGGGTGGTCAGGACCAGAACCCTCACTGCAGAATAAATGTGAACAATAATATTAGCACCACGAATCTTGTCACATTGAATACCTGGTATAAAGGTGTCTGGACAAACACTTCGTCCACCACCACCAACTGGACAATTGGAAACAACCGTATTACCTATCAGCCTGTAAACAAAAGCGATGCCTGGGCAATTATCACAGGCAATATTTCCGTTGCAGCCAGTAATAAAACAATTTCCATTGGTATTGTTAAAAACGGCAATGCGACTGTACGATACGGGGAAACCGACTTGCGCCTCACGACAGGAGGCCAGCCCTATCAATTTACCACGGTTATTTATCTATCCGATATAGGTCCTGGGGACTACTTCGAACTCTGGGCCGCGTCCATAACAAGCAGCACGGAAGTAGTTACTTTCAGGGATCTTCAATGGTTTACAGAAACGAAATAAAAACGGTGAGACACCCTTAATCAGTTTCATGAAAAAGCTATACCTATCCTTTACGTTGGCGTTTGTTTTTATAATTCTTCATGCCCAAAACCAACTCTCGAACTCCGGAAACCTTCAGATACATGCAGGCGCGACAATTACTTTCTTTGGCGATTTTGCAAATAATGGAACCTTGACGGATGGTGGAACTGCCGTTAA
>Ga0307515_10016589_pt1 | contig 13477 bp, 9 predicted proteins | sample 17_EM_MG_FD_194513 | JGI IMG/M metagenome (GOLD analysis project Ga0307515, IMG submission 194513) | Populus trichocarpa ectomycorrhiza microbial communities from riparian zone in the Pacific Northwest, United States - 17_EM | ecosystem: Host-associated > Plants > Roots > Unclassified | place...
AGAACGCCTCCGAGGACGACATCAAGAAGGCCTACCGCAAGCTGGCCATGAAGCACCACCCTGACCGCAATCAGGGTGAAGGCGCCAAGGCTTCCGAAGAGAAGTTCAAGGAGGCCAAAGAGGCCTACGAGATGCTGTCAGAGCCGCAAAAGCGTGCGGCCTACGACCAGTACGGCCATGCCGGCGTCGACCCGAACGCCGGCGGCTTCCGTGGCGGCCCGGGGCAAGAGGGCTTTGGCGGTTTTGCCGAAGCCTTTGGCGACATCTTTGGCGACATCTTCGGTGGCCAGGGTGGCGGCGGTGGCCGTCGTGGCGGCGGCGGTGGTGGTGGCCAAAAGGTCTACCGCGGCAATGATCTGTCGTACGCGATGGAGATCACGCTGGAAGAGGCGTCGCTCGGCAAGGACAGCCAGATCCGCATCCCCAGCTGGGAACACTGCGAGACCTGCAGCGGCACCGGCGCCAAGCCCGGCACCAAGGCCAAGACCTGCGGCACCTGCAACGGCGCTGGCACGGTGCACATGCGCCAGGGCTTCTTCAGCATCCAGCAGACCTGCCCGCACTGCCACGGCACCGGCAAGATCATTCCCGAGCCCTGCACCGTGTGCGAAGGCGCGGGCAAGATCAAGAAGCAGAAGACGCTGGAGGTGAAGATCCCCGCTGGCATCAACGAAGGCATGCGCATCCGCTCGGCCGGCAACGGCGAGCCGGGCACCAATGGCGGGCCGCCGGGTGATCTGTACATCGAGATCCGCATCAAGCAGCACGAGATCTTCGAGCGCGACGGCGACGACCTGCATTGCACGGTACCCGTCGGCATGGTGATAGCGGCCTTGGGCGGATCGGTCGAGGTGCCGACGCTGTCCAGCAAGGTCGAGATCGAGCTGCCCGAGGGCACCCAGCACGGCAAGACCTTCCGCCTGCGCGGCAAGGGCATCAAGGGCATCCGCTCCAGCTACCCGGGCGATCTGTACTGCCACGTCACCGTGGAAACGCCGGTCAAGCTGACCGAGCACCAGAAAAAGCTGCTCAAGGAACTGGACGAATCCCTGAAAAAGGGCGGCGAGCGCCACTCGCCGAACGCCAAAAGCTGGACGGACCGGGTGAAGGACTTGTTCAAGTAGCGTTGGCCGCGGCCGATATGGTCAGACAAGGCCGTTGGGATCTTCCAGCGGCAGCCCTTGCCTGGCGTCGGCCGCATGTCCACCTGCTTGTTCCAGATCCCTGCTGAGGTTTCGCCGGCGCGTCGAGGAGACGGTCGGTGACCCGTGCCGACCACGATTTCAGCAGCTGCAAGGCGCTGATCATCGATGGTCACCCCACCTCGCGCAGCATCATGGCTTCGCAGCTGCGCGACCTGGGTGTGGGCACGGTCATCCAGTGCAACCGCGTGGCCGATGCCCGCAAGCAGCTGGAAGCGCGCGAGTTCGACCTGGTGCTGTGCGAGCAGCACTTCCAGGACGGCGCCTCCTCCGGCCAATCACTGCTGGACGATCTGCGCCGCGCCCAGTTGTTGCCGTTTGCCACCGTCTTCGTGATGGTGACCGGCGAAGCCAGCTACACGGCCGTCGCCGAAGCCGCTGAATCGGCACTCGACAGCTACCTGCTCAAACCCTTTGCCGCCTCGTCGCTGGCAGATCGGCTGCTGCAGGCCCGCAAGCGCAAGCGGGTGCTGCGCGACATCTTCGTCGCCATCGAAGCTGGCGATTTCGACCAGGCCGCCCGGCTTTGCCTGGTGCGCTTCCAGGCCAAGGCGGAGTACTGGCTGTATGCCGCCCGCATCGGCGCCGAGCTGCTGCTGCGGATCGGGCAGACCGACGCGGCACAAACGCTCTTCCAGGCCGTCATCGACGCCCAGGCCCTGCCTTGGGCAAAGCTCGGCATTGCCCGCTCACAGCTCGAAGGCGGCAAGGTCCAACAGGCCCGCCGTACGCTGGAAGTGTTGATTTCCGATGACCCCAGCCACGCCGACGCCTACGATGTGATGGGCCGGGTGCATGTGGAACAGGGCTCGCTGACCGAGGCGCTCGAAACCTACCGCATGGCCACGCAGCTGACCCCCGGCTCGATCGAGCGGCTGCAGCGCCAGGGCATGCTGGCCTTTTACTGCGGCGAGCATGCCGAAGCGCGGCGCGCGCTGGAGCGTGCCGCCACCATCGGCATCACGTCCAAGATGTTCGATCTGCAGTCGATGGTGCTGCTGGCCTTTGCGCGGTTTCGTGACAAGGACGGCAAGGGCTTGCAGCGCTGCGCCGACAACGTCCGCCACGTGCTGGACAAGGCGCCGAACAGTCCTCGCCTGCGCCGCTTTGCCGCGCTGATCGACACCTTGTGCCTGATGCAGGGCCGCCAGTTGGCCCGCGTGCTCGAAGAGCTGCGTCAGATGGCACAGGACATCAGGCAGCCGAACTTCGACATCGAAGCAGCGTTGAACATGGTGTCGCTGTTGTCCGAGCTGGCCGCTGCCGAGCTGCAGCTGGACGCCGCCAACGAGTGGATCGAAACCATCGCGATGCGCTTTTGCGTGTCGAAGAGCCTGTCCGAACTGCTGGCCAAGGCCTGCGGCGTCTACCCGCCTTATGCCGAGCAGGTGCGGGGCGCCCACGCCAAGATATTGGCCCTGGCCGAAGCCGCGATGAACCACAGCCTGAACGGCGAGCCGCGCGCCGCCGCCAAGGCCTTGCTCACGCATGGCGCCAAGACCCTGAACACCAAGCTGATCGACATGGCTCGCATGGTGCTGCAGCGCCACGCCGAGAAGATCGCCGATTCGACGGAACTGCAATCGCAAGCGGACGAGCTGTACGCCAAGCTGGCCTCGGCGACGATGCCCGGCTTCAGCAGCGGCGCCAACCGCCAGTCTGGCGGGCTGGCTCTGCGCGCAGCCGCGGCACCCGCGCCGAGTGCCGCCCAGGCAGCGACGCCGGCCACCGACGAGCCCAGCACGGCGGGAACAGCTGACGCCGCAAATGCAGAGGCGCAGGACGCCCCGGCCCTGGCCACCGAGCCCAGCGACGCCGGCTAGAGGCCAGCCTAGAACAGGCTTTGCTGCGCCGGCGGTTCGGCCGGCGACGCCACCGGCTTCAGCTTCACCTTGGGCTGGCGCACGAAGCGTGTCATGTCCAACTCGGTTCGGTCGTTGAGCAACCCAAGCCGCGACGCCGCCTTGTGGAAGCGCTGGCGGATCAGATCGGCCCATATGCCCTGCCCGGTCATGCGGCTGCCGAACTTCGCGTCGTAGTCTTTGCCGCCTCGCATGTCGCGGATGCGCGCCATCACACGCTTGGCCCGCTCGGGGAAATGCGCCTCCAGCCACTGCTGGAACAACGGGTTCACCTCCCACGGCAGACGGATCACGATGCTGAAGGCTCGGGTCGCACCAGCCTGCGCCGCCGCTTCGAGGATGCGCTCGAGCTCGGGCTCGTTGATGAACGGGATCATCGGCGAGGCGCTGACGCCCACCGGAATGCCCGCCTTGACCAGCCGCTCGATGGTCTTCAACCGCCGATCGGGCTGAGCTGCGCGCGGCTCGAGGATGCGCGCCAGCCCACCATCCAACGTGGTCAACGAGATGTAGGCCGCCGCCATGCCCTCGGCCGCCATTGGCGCGATCAAGTCGATGTCGCGCTCGATGCCAGACGACTTGGTGATGACCGAGAACGGGTGCTTGAACTCGCTCAGCACCTCGATCACCGAGCGTGTGATGCCCAGCTTGCGTTCGGCGGGCTGGTAGGCGTCGGTGGCGGAGCCGATGTTCAGCAGCATCGGCTCATAGCCGGGGCTTTGCAGCGTTGCTCGCAACCGCTCGGCCGCGTTGACCTTGGCGAAGATCTTGGTTTCGAAGTCCAGCCCCGGCGACAGGTTGAAGTAGCTGTGCGTCGGCCGCGCAAAGCAGTAGATGCAGCCGTGCTCACAACCGCGGTAGGGGTTGATCGACAGGTCGAAGTTGATGTCCGGCGAATCGTTGCCGGTCAGGATGCTCTTGACGCGCTGCTCGATGATCTCGGTGCTCTGCGGCAGCCTTTCCTCGGCGGCGTCCTGGTCGATCGTGCCCCAGCCATCGTCAAAGCTTTCATGGTGGTCGCGGGTGAACCGGTGCTCGATCGCCCAGGCCGTGCCGCGCCCTTTCACAGCCACGGGTTCAGCGGGCGATTTCTTCGCCGGCACGAAGACGACGGGCACGGCTTTCGCGCCGTGGGGCGGTGCGGGTCGGTGGGTGGGGCGGCTGCTCGGCATACTGTAAATATATACAGTATTGCTGCAGGTGCCAAGCCGGCGAGGTGACTTTTCAGTGCGAGCCCATCGCCGCTGACGACACCCCGTCCAGCGGTCGAGAGGGCAGCAGCCGACGCAGGTCGCCCAGCAGCTGGTCGACTTCAAAGGGTTTGGTCCAGTAGTCGTTGGCGCCTGCGGCGCGGGCCTCGGCCACCTCTTCGGGCATCGCGCTGGCCGACAGCGCCACCACGGTGAAGCCACGGGTGGCCGGGTCGGCACGCAGGCGCCGCAACACCTCGGCTCCGTCCAGGTCCGGCAGGTGCATGTCCAGCAGCACCACGTCGGGCCTGAGGGTGCGCGCCAGGTCGAGCCCGGTTCGGCCATCTTCGGCCTGCACCACCCGCACCCCCGGCCACCGGGCCAGTACCTGCTCGACCAGCAGCAAGTTGACTGGGTTGTCTTCGATGTACAGCACCACACCGGTGGGTACCCCGGCCGCAGCTTGCACCGAGGCGACCACCTGCTGCGCGGCGGCCATCGCCGCCTGCTCTTCGTCTGCCGAGGGCAACCCCAGGCGGACCTGCGTGCCCTGGTCCGGCAGGCTCATCACTTCCATTTGCCCATGCATCAGGCGCACCAGTTGGCGCGTCAACGCCATGCCGATGCCGGTGCCCTCCACAGCGCCCCGCTCACGCCCCAGGCGGTTGAAAGGCTCGTACAGATGCGCCAGTTGCTCGGCGCTCATGCCGATGCCGTTGTCTCGCACGCTGAGCCAAAGCTGGTCAGCATCGCGCGCCAGCTCGACACGCACCCAGCCGCCCGGGCGGTTGTACTTGACCGCGTTCGACATCAGGTTGATCAGCACCTGGCGCAGCCGGATCGGGTCTGCCTCCACCCACGCCGCATCGACACTGCGCGGCGCCGGCTCGATGCGCACGGCCTGCGCTTCGGCCAGCGGCGTCAGCATGCGGCAGGCATCCGCCACCAGCGGCCCCAGCGCGACCGCCTGCGGCGCCACTTTCATCCGGCCTTCTTCGATGCGGGCCACGTCCAGCACGTCGTTGATCAATGCCAGCAGGTGCTGGCCGGCCCGGTGGATGTGGCCCAGTTGGGCCTGTTGGTCGGCTGCGAGCCGCAGGTCGCCACGAAGGAGCTGGGAAAAGCCCAGCACCGCGTTCAAGGGCGTGCGCAGCTCATGGCTCATCCGCGAGAGGAATTCGGTCTTCGAGCGGCTGGCGGCTTCGGCCTCGTGCTGGGCCTGCCGCGCCTGTTCCGCTGCGCGCAAGGCGGTCACGTCCAGGCTCATCGCCAACAGGCAGGGTTCGCCGAGGTAGTCGATCGGCTCGGCGCTGGTCAGCACGTCGCGCAGCTGGCCTTGTGCTCCCCTCACCTGCGCAGGCAATTGATCGACACGCCCATCGCGCGCCAGCAGCGCATAGAAGCGCTCGCGGTCCTTGTCCACCAGCCCGACACCCAACTCGCGCATCGTTCGACCCATCATGGCCGAGCGGGTCAGCCCATAGCGCTCGCTGCCGAAGTCGTTGATGTCACGCACCTGGCCGCTGTCCTGCGCCAGGATGATGATTGAAATCGGCGCCTTGTAGAACAGCTGGCGGAAGCGCAGCAGGCCGGCCTCGATCTCGTGCTGGGCGGCCTGGCGCGCGGTGTTGCCGTCAATCGTGTCGAGCGCGAACGAGACATCACCGACCATCTCGGCCAGCAGTTGCACCAGCGCCATGTCGAAGAACCCCGTTTCCTCGGCGTACAGCATCAGCACCCCGACAACAGCCCCGCCGCGGCGCAGCGGAAAGGCCGCGGCCGAGCAGACACCGTGACGGCACGCACGCTCTTGCCATGGCTCGGTTCGCGGATCGTTCGAGACATCGTGACTGACCGCCGGCTCGCCTCGGTTCATGGCCTCGCAGCTCAACGAGACGCGCAACCGCGGCTCGGTCAAATCGATAACGGTTGGCAGGCCGGAAAACAGCTCCGCAGCCGGGCCGGCATTGGCCACTCGGCGTGCGTTGTCGCCTTCACGCAGCAGCACACTGGCCAGCAAGGCGTGGCCAGTGTCCACGCAGACGCGGCACAGGCCTTCGAGCAGCTTTTGCGCGTCGTTCTCCCGCACGATCAGCTGGTTGGTGCGCGACAAGGCGCGGTGGAAGCGGCTGATTCGCGCGGTGCGGGCGTCGGCCACCCGCTTGTCACGCAGATGGCGTGACAGCACCCAAGCGGTGAGAAGACCGCCAGCCGCCAGCGCCAACGCCACCAGCGCCCCTGCACTGATCAGCGCGCGCCGGTACGTGGCGCGAGCGCTCTCGGACTCGATGTAGGCGACCTCGGGCTGCACCGCCGTCAAGCGGCCCAGCACCGCGATCACCGGCGTGATCGCCGGAAACATGTCGGTGGCCGCAAAGCGGGCCAAGCCCGCCTGGTCCGATGCCAACAGCAGGCTCTTCGCTTGTTGCACGGCCAGGTTGGCGCGCTGCATCAGCGGGGTGGCTTCAGCGATCAGCTGAACTTCTTGCTCGACCAAGTAGGTCTGGCGGTAGGCATGCCATTGCTGTTCGATGCGGCCCTGCGCGGCGTCGATGCTGGCCAGCGCCTGCGAAGCCGATATCGCGCCGTCGCGCGCGCGTTCGACTGCCGCCACGATGCCCACGCCGTAGGCCTCGGAGATCGCCGCCAGCTGCTGCAGCGGCAGCACGCGGTCGCGGTAGACGGTGTCGAGGGACGATGCAGCCTGCCCCAGGCCGCGCAAAGCCAGGGCGCCTGCCGCGCCCAGCAGGGCCACCAGGGCCAACAGCAGGACTGCCAGCCGAGCTTGCAGGCTCCAGCCTTTCATGGCGAGCATCCTGCACCCGCCAAGCCCATCACAGCAATCCGTGCGTTGCCGGACACAGCAGGGGCTCTCAAGGAAACGAAGGGCCGCTGCCGAGTTCCTTGATCCCCGCGGGGGCCCAGTCCAGTGGACTGTCTGCCATCGAGCGGCTCGGCTCGGCCTGCAAGGCGGGCTCGGCTTGCCGAGTCTTGGGGAGCGCTCAGTATTCCTGGTGGTTGCTGTAGGCGTCGGGCGCCATGTTGTCGAACTTGGTGTTCTGCTTCAGGAACGTCAGCCGGACCGTGCCCACCGGGCCGTTACGCTGTTTGCCGATGATGATTTCGGCCACGCCCGGCTCCTTCGACTCCTTGTTGTAGTAGTCGTCGCGGTAGATGAACATGATCACGTCCGCATCCTGCTCGATGGCGCCCGACTCGCGCAGGTCACTCATCATCGGGCGCTTGTCGGTCCGGGTTTCGACCGACCGGTTGAGCTGCGACAGCGCGATCACCGGGCAGTGCAGCTCCTTGGCCAGCGCCTTCAGGCCGCGCGAGATCTCGCTGATCTCGGTCGCCCGGTTCTCGCCGCTGGAACTGCTGGTGCCGCTCATCAGCTGCAGGTAGTCGATGACGATCAGGCCCAGCTTGCCGCATTGGCGGGCCTGGCGACGCGCGCGCGCGCGCAATTCAGCGGAGTTCAGCGCCGGCGTCTCGTCGATGAAGATCGAGGCTTTGGAAAGCTTGTCGACCGCTTCGGTCAGCCGGCCCCAGTCGTCGTCACGCAGGCGTCCGGTGCGCAGGCCGGACTGGTCGATGCGGCCCAGCGAGCCGACCATCCGCAAGGCCAGTTGTGAGGCGCCCATTTCCATCGAGAAAATGACGACGGGCAGCCCCTCGTTCACAGCAACGCTCTCGGCGATGTTCAGCGCAAACGCGGTCTTGCCCATTGACGGGCGCGCGGCCAGGATGATCAGGTCGCCGCCTTGCAGGCCCGCGGTCATGCGGTCCATGTCGTAAAAGCCGGTGCGCACGCCAGTTACTTCCTCGGCGCCGTTCTCGGCCAGCTCGGTGACGCGGTCGATCAGCTGCACCACCAGCTGGTCCATGCTCTGGAAGCCCTGCTTGGTGCGTTGGCCTTCTTCGCCGATCTTGAAGATCTTGCCTTCGGCCTCGTCCAGGATTTGCGAGACCTGCCGGCCTTGTGGGTTGAAGGCCTGGGTCGCGATCTCGTCGCTGGCGGCGATCAGCTTGCGCAGGATCGCGCGCTCGCGAACGATCTCGGCGTAGCGGCGCAGGTTGGCCGCGCTCGGCACGCTCTGCGCCAACGCGTTCAGGTAGGCCAGGCCGCCGCACTCTTCCGCCTTGCCGAGCGACTGCAACTGCTCGAAGACGGTGATCACGTCGGCCGGCTTGGTCGCGTTGATCAGGCCACCGACGGCCCCGAAGATCAACCGATGCTCGTAGCGGTAGAAGTCGGTCTCGTTGAGCACGTCGGCCGCGCGGTCCCAGGCACCGTTGTCCAGCAACAGGCCGCCCAGCACGCTTTGTTCGGCTTCGATCGAGTGCGGCGGGACGCGCAACTTGGCGACCTCGTCGTCGCGCGGCGCGGCACGAGGGTCATGCGATTCGAAGATCGTGGTCATCGGCTGATCATAGGGGCGGCCGTGATCCGGCCTTGTGGACAAAGCTGTGGAGCTTGCGGGGACACACGGTGCACAACACGTACAGCCCAAAAGCAAAAGGCCGGTTCGAAAACCGGCCCTTTAGGATCACGAGGCGAAGCCTGGATCAGTCGGTCTCGCCAACCACCTTCACGGTGATTTCGGTCACCACATCGGTGTGGGCAGCGACGCTGACCGGGAACTCGCCCACGGCCTTCAGCGGGCCGTTCGGCAGGCGAACCTGCGACTTGACGACCTGGAAGCCGGCCTTGACCAGCGCTTCGGCGATGTCACCGTTGGTGACCGAGCCGAACAGGCGGCCGTCGACGCCAGCCTTTTGGCCGATCGTGACGGTCAGGCCAGCCAGCTTCTCGCCCACGGCGGCGGCGGCGGCCAGCTTGTCGGCAGCGACCTTTTCCAGCTCGGCACGGCGGGCTTCGAATTCCTTGATCGCGGCCTCGGTGGCGCGGCGGGCGCGCTTGGTCGGGATCAGGAAATTACGGGCGAAGCCGTCCTTGACCTTGACGATGTCGCCCAGGTTGCCCAGGTTGGCCACTTTGTCCAGCAGGATGATTTGCATGGTGTGGATCCTTAGACGCGGTGTTGGTCGCTGTACGGCAGCATGGCCAGGAAGCGCGAACGCTTGATGGCGGTGGTCAGCTGGCGTTGGAAGAAAGCGCGCGTGCCGGTCAGGCGGGCCGGCGTGATCTTGCCGGTTTCGCCGATGAAATCACGCAGCAGGTCGACGTCCTTGTAGTCGATCGACTCGACGCCGGTCACGGTGAAACGGCAGAACTTCTTGCGGCGGAACAGCAGCGATTGCTGGTTGCGCTTGGGACGACGGTCCTTGGAAAATCGGCTCTTCGGTGGGGGCATGATGACCTCTGAAAATTGTCTATCCGGTGTTCAAACAGGTACGTGGGCTCGTCAGGCGCCGATCTCGGTCACGTGGAACACGAGGCCTTTGCCGTTGCGCGAGGCTGCCAGGAAACCGGCGAATTGGGCCGGGGTTCCAAGCGCCAGGGCTGTGGCGGGCCGCGTGATCGCCCCGATCGCCACCGCTTTCAGTTGCATTGCAACCTGGCGGGGTTGGCCGTCTTCACTGACCGTGGACTGGTGCTTGAGCTGTAAGTCCAGGGCCGGCAAACCGGCGGGGGTGTAACGCATCGCGCCTCGCTCGACCACCTCAGCTGCCAGAACCAATCGGTTCATCGCGCAGCTTCGGCAAGCCGTGGCGAGCCAACGGGCTTCAGGTGGTGGACTCCTGGGAGGCCTTGCGGGCCTCTTCCTTCTCGACCGACTTCATCATCACCGACGGGGCCGCTTCGGCCTTGGCGGTGGCGACAGTCAGGTGGCGCAGCACGGCGTCATTGAAGCGGAAGCCGGTTTCGAGCTCGGCCAGCACTTCCTTCGAGCACTCGATGTTGATGCACAGGTAGTGCGCCTTGGCGAGCTTCTGGATCATGTAGGCCAGCTGACGGCGGCCCCAGTCTTCCACGCGGTGCACCTTGCCACCACCATTGGTGACCAGGGTCTTGTAGCGTTCCAGCATGGCCGGAACCTGTTCGCTTTGATCCGGATGGATCAGCAGAATGATCTCGTAGTGACGCATAAAACTCCTTGTGGATTCCGTGGATGGAAGCCGCCCCGCGCGTCAAGGCAAGTGCGGCAAAGGGAAAGCCCGTGATCATAACAGAAAGGACCAGGTTTCCCCGGCTACCGCAACTGACGCAGAGCGCGGCCAGCGCGCGGCCGCTTTGGGCGGAGCCGGACGACAGGATGTGCCTGCGCACATCTTGCCGCCTGCGCAGCCGGCTTGGCTTGCAAGCCAAGCCGTGGACTGGCCGCGCTACCCGCCCGGCGGGTGGTGCCGGTACCCCGGCACCGGGTGCTCCATTCCTAGCGGATGGCCGCCAGGCGGGTCCAGGTCTCGATCACTGAATCGGGGTTGAGCGAGATCGAGACGATGCCTTCGGCCGCCAGCCAGTCGGCGAAGTCCGGGTGGTCGCTGGGACCCTGGCCGCAGATGCCGACGTACTTGCCGGTCGCCCGGCAGGCGGCGATGGCACGAGAAATCATCGCCTTGACGGCCGGGTCGCGCTCGTCGAAGTCTTCGGCCAGCTGTTCCAGGCCGGAGTCGCGGTCCAGGCCCAGCGTCAGCTGCGTCAGATCGTTCGAGCCGATCGACATGCCGTCGAAGTGCTCCAGGAACTGCTCGGCCAGAATCGCGTTGCTCGGCACCTCGCACATCATGATCAGGCGCAGGCCGTTCTGGCCGCGCTTCAGGCCACGATCGGCCAGCAGCGCCGCCACACGTTCGGCCTGGCGCACCGTGCGCACGAAGGGCACCATGATCTCGACGTTGTTAAGACCCATGTCATGGCGCACGCGCTTGAGCGCTTCGCACTCCATGCCGAAGGCGTCGGTGAACTCGCCGCTGATATAGCGCGAGGCACCGCGGAAACCCAGCATCGGGTTTTCTTCGTCCGGCTCGTAGCGCGAACCGCCGATCAACTTCTTGTATTCGTTCGACTTGAAGTCCGACAGGCGCACGATCACCGGCTTAGGCCAGAACGCAGCCGCGATGGTGGCAATGCCTTCGGCCAGCTTGTCAACGTAAAAAGCGCGCGGCGAGGCGTGGCCACGGGCCACCGACTCGACCGCCTTCTTCAGGTCGGGATCGACGTTCGGGTAGTCGAGGATCGCCTTCGGGTGGACGCCGATGTTGTTGTTGATGATGAACTCGAGCCGGGCCAGGCCAACGCCGGAATTCGGCAACTGCGCGAAGTTGAAAGCGAGCGTCGGGTTGCCGACGTTCATCATGATCTTGATCCGGCAGTACGGCATCTCGCCGCGCGTCACCTCAGTGACCTCGGTCTCCAGCAGGCCGTCGTAGACGTGGCCGGTGTCGCCCTCGGAGCAGGCCACCGTGACCAGCGCGCCGTCATGCAGCGTCTCGGTCGCGTCGCCGCAGCCCACCACCGCCGGGATGCCCAGTTCACGGGCGATGATCGCCGCGTGGCAGGTGCGGCCGCCGCGGTTGGTGACGATCGCGCTGGCGCGCTTCATCACCGGCTCCCAGTTCGGGTCGGTCATGTCGGTGACCAGCACGTCGCCCGGTTGCACACGCTCCATCTCGGCGATCGAGCTGACCAGGCGGACCGGACCGGTGCCGATCTTCTGGCCGATCGCGCGGCCTTCGGCCAGCACGGTCGAGTGGCCCTTGAGCTTGTACCGGTGCTCGACCTGGCCTTCGGCCTGGCTGCGCACGGTTTCAGGCCGGGCCTGCAGGATGTAGAGCTTGCCGTCGACGCCGTCCTTGCCCCACTCGATGTCCATCGGGCGGCCGTAGTGCTTCTCGATGATCAGCGCGTACTTGGCCAGTTCGGTCACGTCGGCATCGTTGAGCGAATAGCGGTTGCGCTGCTCGGGCGGCGTGTCCACGGTCTTCACCAGCTTGCCACTGGCCGCCTTCTCTTCCGGCGTCGCGAATTCCATGCGGATCAGCTTCGAACCCAGCCCACGGCGGATCACGGCCAGCTTGCCGGCCTCCAACGCCGGCTTGTGCACGTAGAACTCGTCCGGGTTCACAGCACCCTGCACCACCGTCTCGCCCAGACCATAACTGGAGGTGATGAACACAACATCCTTGAAGCCGGATTCGGTGTCGATCGTGAACATCACGCCGGCCGAGCCCAGGTCCGAGCGGACCATGCGCTGCACGCCAGCCGACAAGGCCACGTCAGAGTGGGCAAAGCCCTTGTGCACGCGGTAGCTGATTGCGCGGTCGTTGTAGAGCGACGCGAAAACCTCTTTCATCTTGTGCAGCACATCGTCTATGCCGTGCACGTTGAGAAAGGTCTCCTGCTGGCCGGCGAACGAGGCGTCAGGCAGGTCTTCGGCGGTTGCCGACGAACGCACGGCCCAGGTGGCGTCGGGCGCACCGGCCACCACGCGCTCGTATTCGGCGCGCACCGCCGCTTCGAAATCGGCCGGGAACGGCGCGTCGATCACCCATTGGCGGATCTCGGCGCCGGCTTCGGCCAGCGCACGCACATCGTCGGTGTCCAGTGTTGCCAGACGGGCGTTGATGCGCTCGGTCAAGCCACCGTGCTTCAGGAACTCGCGAAAGGCGTGGGCCGTGGTGGCGAAACCGCCGGGCACCCGCACGCCCGAGGCGGCCAGTTGGCTGATCATTTCGCCGAGGCTGGCGTTCTTGCCGCCCACCGCCTCGACGTCGGTCATTCTCAGGTGTTCAAGCGGGGCGACCAGGGCGGTCGCCAGGTGGGTTGATGACATGGGGAAGCTCCTTGATGACAAAAAACCTGGCGCCATGCCACCCCTGTTGCCACGCCGGGGGCCCACGCTGCAGCGCGTGTGGTTCGATTTTTGAGGCTGCAGGGGCTCATCCGCGGTGTGTGCCGAGCCGCGCTAGGCGGCCCGTCCAAGGAGCACGTCAATTGGGGCGTCATTCTACGGAGGGATTGCCTATCATCGCTGAACCTCCGCTGAAACCTCCGCGTGCAATATGACTCGACCCTTGCTTCGCCCGCTGTCCCCTCAAGGGGTTCGACTGCACCCTGGAACGGCCCGCCGGAACTGACATGCCCAATCGCACCGTCTTCTTCGTCTCCGACGGCACCGGCATCACCGCCGAAACCTTCGGCAACTCGATCCTGGCGCAGTTTTCGGCCAAGCCCCGGCACATCCGGCGCCCTTTCATCGACAGCCACGACAAGGCCGACAAGGTCGTCTCGGAAATCAACGCCACCGCCGACGCC
>Ga0307515_10016590_pt1 | contig 13476 bp, 2 predicted proteins | sample 17_EM_MG_FD_194513 | JGI IMG/M metagenome (GOLD analysis project Ga0307515, IMG submission 194513) | Populus trichocarpa ectomycorrhiza microbial communities from riparian zone in the Pacific Northwest, United States - 17_EM | ecosystem: Host-associated > Plants > Roots > Unclassified | place...
AGTTAATGGAAACAGGTAATGAGACGTTCGATGAGACATTCGATGAGACATAGTTCGTATAGACGATCTAGGTCGTCAGACAGTAGTACGATGGTGGTAAGGAACTCCGATTCAGGTCGACAACTATATATACATGAGGTAGATGCAGGCAACAAAGGGGGGGGGTAATAGGGTGGTAAGCAAATCCGATTTTGGTCGACACATTTCGTGCTAAAACTTCGTCTGCACCGCTCTGAATAGTTCCCAGCCAGCTTTTCGTCAGGAAATTATACTGGCCTAACCTAATCAATACTTCATACTAGTCCGACATGCATCTGACTCAACAGCTTGTTCTAGCACTTCGTATTGGACTAAAATTTCTTACCAATTTCGCGCTACGCTCTTACATAATAGTAAACAGCTTTAAGACGCTTTAAGAACGACAAGGAAAGGAAGGTTATAGCTATACTAAGTAGCCTAGATCGCAAGGAATTTTAGCAAGAAAATAATGGCACTTTTACTTAATTAAGGAGGGGGCGACGTCTTAATTACTGAAGGGGTGGTTAAGGCAGCGGTGGGGAATATTTACAGTAGCAAGGAAATAATGGCGCTTATCTATCTCTTCATACACGTAATTTTTTGTCAATTTTTTGATTGGTGGCTGCGGCTCAGGGGCCTGCAAATGGCGGGCTTATTTTCCAGCTTTTGTAAGCTGTTTTTACTATAAAAAGGTAGGAAAAAATAGCCCTAGACTTGCAAGCCTATAGTCTAACTAGCAAAGGTGCGTACTTATAAGAAGTAGGGCATAAGCTATATATATAATGGGCTCGTATAAGTGCGTCTAAACTGTACAAAGATGCTAAGCTAAAGAAAAGAAGAAGAGGGGGCCGCTAAGGCGCTAGTAGTAAGTGAGCCAATAGCGATTTTCTATCCCGGGGATGGAAAATCCTAATTGGCTAGTTTCTACATAATTCTACGCGAGCCCGATTATACGACGACGGTAATAGAATAGTAGGATGTAGTAGGTGGTATACCCTAGCACCGTCCTAATATATATACATATAAGGTAAAAAAGCGAACGCTTAGGTAGGTGGGTAAATTAATAGTAGCTTTAATTAATAAGAACTAGTATATTCGAATTTAATTAGATAATATTATTACTATTTAAAGTTCTTAATAAAGAGACTTTAAGCCGTGCGCTGTGGGTTATATAACTCCCTATAAACCCTATTATCTATCTCTTTATACACGTAATTTTTTGTTAATTTTTTAATTGGTAGCTGCGGCTTAGGGGCCTATAAATAGCGGGCTTATTTTCCAGCTTTTATAAGCTGTTTTTACTATAAAAAGGTAGAAAAAAATAGCCCTAAACTTATAAGCCTATAGTTTAAGGAGAGCAAAGTATAACCGCAGCTAAATTGGGAGAAAATGTGTATAAAGAGATATGTTTTAGGTATTAGCCTTACGTATAAGACTAAGTTAAAGAGAACGCTAGTGGGGTACCCAGTTAAAACCTTTGTGAAAGGCGGAAGGCGTTAGCCTATAAGGTTAAGTAATAAAGGCGGAAGGCGTTTAATAACCAGTGGCCTAGGCGTTAGACCTCCTTATTAAAGAAGCCGTAGTCTAGGGCGTATTGGGCCGCGCCCCTGCGGAAGCTATGACCTATATACTATGCGGCTTAGATGCTATAGAGGGTTAGCCTTAATTTAAGTATCCTCCGCGTGTATAAGGCGGAGAACGCCGCGCTACTAGATGCGGTAAATAGCGGCGTAAAGGGAGCCTAGGGGTCTAGGAGAAAAAGCCTTTATAGTGCTGCTATAGGGCAAACCGCGTTAAAGGTGGCGGCTACTATAATTTAAACGCCCTACTTATCCTTATTAGTCTTGCTCTATTTAAGATAGAAGGTAAAGTAATCTCTAGAGGGGCTAATCTATACATCTAAGCGGGTAGCCTTAGTCGCGGTAAATGACGGTTTAGACCGTTGCTTATTAGTATAGGAGATCTCGCCTATATAGAGGTACCCTATAAAGGCGAGGCAGAAGGCGGCGTTGGTATTTACCCCTTAGATTAAGTTGCTGCTAGTTGTAATCTTAGTAAGGATACTATATAAGATTAGCAACTTTAAAGTAGCTTCTTTTAGGCTAGGGTTAAGAGAGGTTGCCCTATCTAGTATATAACGAAGTAACGTATTCTTAAATACTATAATTAGAAGAATGTAGTTAACGTATATAGAGCGGATCGCGGTAAGGTATAAGCGTATAGTCTTTAAAGCTACCCTACCTATATGCGGAGAACTATTGCTATATATTCTCTATGCTACCTATTTTATAAGGTTAGGTAACTAGGCTAAGTATAGCGCTACAGCCCTTATAGCGCAGAAAAACTCCTATAACTTTATACCTAAGATATACGTCTTATAGGTACTAGGCTTAATACTATGCCATAAAAGACTTAAAACTAAGTAAGATTGGCCTAATTGGGTAATAAACGCAGGTAATAGGCCTGGTAGGTTAATTAACGAGCCTAAAGATAAGCCGTTAGCGCTAAGAGATTAATTTAAGAATAGAGATTTTTAGCTATAGCCTAGTTAAAGCGGGAGAGTGCGTTAGCTAGTATATTATCTTTAGATAAAATCTAGAAAGATTATAACTGGATATTAAATATGGTAGCCTAAACTAAGATTTATTAGAGGAGTAAATTGGTAGGGCCTTTAAGCACTATATTTTATAGGCCTGCTAAGGCAACTATATTATCTGTGTAGATATAAATAGATAAATACTACCAGGTAGAGCTCTATTTTATAAATACGTTAGTAATAGTAAGTACTTTAAGTATATTAATGTGGGTATAGAGGTGCTTAGGGGTAGGGGATGCTATAAAGAGGTTGTTTTGTGGTAGCGCGGAGGTATAAGGGCGCTATTAACTATAAGGAGTAGAATGGGTCTTGGCGGAGGAGTAGCCTAAGTAGCTATAGAAGAAACCAGCGTAACTATATTTAGATAAAGTATCTATAAAGAGATGGATTTAGGGGCAAGTAATGTCCTCTTAAAAGAAACGAACTCTATTTTAAAGCGCTAGGGCTTTACTCTACTAAGCTAGGTTAGAGATTACCGCTAGCAGAATAGGTAAAGTGCGGCGGTTTATAAGAGAGAAAGCTGTAATAAGGTCCTATAGCAATCTTAAGTAAAATTACCCTAACTAAATAACTCTTATAGCCTAGGCGAGGCTGCCTTTAAGTTACTAGTACTGTTTAAAAGAAACTTAGGGCCTAAGAACAAAGGAGGCGAGTAGATTTTATAGTGCTATCTACTTAGCAAGGCTAAGGGATAAGGAGAAGGTGTTAGTGTTAATCTAATAGCTTAATACGTCTAATACTGTGCTATAGGAGTCTTTTATAGCATTAGGAGGGAAACTAAGTAGTATAATTATAAAGTTATATACGCGAACTACCGGTACGTAGGTAGTATTTAAGCGTAAGATAAATATAAAGTTATCTAGATAATAAACTAGTGTGAAAAAGGCGATAATTAGATAAAGGCGGCGTTTAAGGACCTAATATAGGGCTTCCGTAAAGAGGTTAAAGAGAAAGGGCGCAGTAGCTAGACTAAAGGGAAGGTAGCATTTAACGTATACTATCTTCTCCTACTTAAAACCTAGTAGGCGTTAATTAGTAATAGCAACTAGGATATTCCAAAAAGCGTCCTTAAGATCACGTTTAAGGATAATAGCGCCTCTCCTAGCGAGGAGAATAAGCGCTAGAATGTCGTCTATAGTGCTATAGGTAAGGGTAAAGTAGGCCTTTAGAATAGTAGCGTTAACGGAAAGGCTTTAGCGAGGCTTAGGTAAAGAGAGATTATAAATATAGCGGAAGGTTCTATCTAGCTTAGGTATAAGTCCTAAGGGAAAGTAGTAGGTTACTTTAGGCGGACGAATAGTAATACGGCTAATAGGTAGATCGGTAGCAATCTTTATAGTAATTACCCTAGGGTTAGTATTGGAAGGGAGTTGATTTAAACATATATGCGCTAGTAGTAAGACAGTAACTCTAATCCGCGCGCCATATGTTAGGATATCCTTAATTAGGGGGCTAAGATCTCTAGGGTATAGGAGTAGCTTATCCCTTTAGGCTAATACGTTTAATGGCGATAGTAAAGTATAAAGTGGATACCCTAAGGTAAACGCCTTAAATTTTAGCGTTAAATTTAGGCGTAGAGGGGGTATAAATTATTATAGAGACCCCTTATAGTCTTTCTTAACGTAATTCCCTCTATATACTTTATAAAGATATTAATAGGAATATAGTAATTTAAAGTATGGCTAGCCCGCGTTTTAATTACCGCATACCTAGCCCTATAGAGATAAGGTAGACGTGTCTGCCTAAGGGCGTTTTAATAATAAGCTATTATAGGAGGATAATAGGGCCGGGCGTAGAGTGGTGAAGTTATAGTTGGCTGTTTATAGTTTAATAGGAATAGCCTAGTTAGTAGGGTTAGTTTAACTAAGCCTTATAGCTCTCTAGTGGACAACTATAGCTAAATTAAGAATGCTGTTCTAGATAAACTGTACGGAGAAGCCTATAATAGCTTAGTGGAATTTTGCTATTGCGATAGCTAAGGGGGTTAATATAGCCCAGAGGGTTTGGACGATAATACTGTAGTTAGTAAAGCCCTTAAGCCAAATACCTATAGAGGAGGAGTCCTTCCTAGAGCTATTACTAGAGGTAATAACTTTTCCGTCTACCGTTAACTTTATTTAATTAGAGTTAATCCTAGATAGGTTATTACGTAGCTTTACGAGGTTCTCTAGAACAAATATACCCTTTTAAATTGTGGTAACTTCGGAGACTAAGATCCTAGGAGGAAGAAGGTCTAGGCTTTTTGCCGTAAAAGGGAGAGAAGACTTACTAGAGTTAACCTCTACCGCGTTAATTATAGTAGGGTTCTTCTTAATAGCGGCGAGCTAAGCCTAGTGTATTTCTTTTATAGCTAACTTCGCCTAGGCCGTGGAAGCAGTAAGTGCTTTAAGGGTAGCCTAGTTTAAAGCTGCCTTATAAGTACGCTCCTGCTTATAGTCTTTTAGCTCTTGTTTATAAATATTCTATAAGCGCTTTTTAGCTGCCGTTGCGGCTGTGGCAGAGGGCGTAGGGGCTATGGTTACAGAGGGGCGACACGTCTGTAAGCCTTCGCTATCGGGAACGCAAGAATAAGAGCGTGTGCTGTGTGTGGGGGCGTCTTTAAAAGGGTCTATTATACGGAGTAGACGGAGAAGGGCAACGGCAATAGCCTAAATTTAAGGCTTTAAGGGAGGAGACTCGACGGTTAAATAAGATTAGGATAAATAAATTAACAGCAGCTTTAATTAACGAGAACTAGCATATTCAAATTTAATTAGATAATGTTATTGCTGCTTAAAGTTCTTAATAAAGAGACTTCAAGCCGTGCGCCGTGGGTCACGTGACTCCATATAGACCCTATCACTTAATTAAAGAGGGGGCGACGTCCTAATTACTAAATTCCGATTTAGCTAACTTAGCCTATTACGTAATGTATACTCTATAATTAGCTCTTATAAGCTTATTAGACTTTTAGCCCTAATACTAGTATATTTTAATAGTATAGTAAAACCTCGTTATACCGTTTAGCTCGGTAGTAGGGGATTTGAACGTTATGCTGTATAGAAACGTTATATTGCGAGCTCACTTATTAATTGCTGCAAGGGGCTAAATCAACTCTTTTCTCTATCTATACTACTTAAAGAAGCTCGTAATAGTCGTCTGCTTTGCTTGCACAGCTCGACGGCCTCGAATTACTCTCTCTGCCTTTGTAAGAGTTGCAATTAGAGCTTTATTACCCCCCTCTTGCTGCCCCTTATAGAGCTTAAGGCGCTCTAGTGCATCTAAAGCCTTATTAAGCTTAATAACTTATAGTTTATTGGTATTGCTTTCCTTATTATCTGGCTTATTATATAAAGCTATAATTAAGGCCTTAATTGCTTCCTAAGTTAATAAGGCCTTAGGCTCTACTAAAGCGTCCTTCCCCTCTAGATTAATGAAGCTATTAATAACTATTAACTGCCTAATTTGCCCTACCTTGCTAAGCTGCTGTATATACACCTGCAATTCGGCCTTAAGCTTAGGCTCGCTATACCCGCTTAGCTAACCCTAGGGGCCCTTACGGGGTCTAAAGATTGTTAAATACGTAAAGTAATTTATTACGGTTTAAGGGCTAATCTTATACTAAGCTATAGTAGCCCACTAAATAGCCCTAAGTACGTTTATTAACTTAAGGGGGTTCCTATTTTATTCCACCTAATCTACTATATAGGATAGCTAGTAGCGGCAGTAGTAGGCTTTAAAGGTTTAAATTATACCCTAATCTAGGGGCTAATAGAGAAAGGTAATGTTTTTAGGTAGGAATTTAACCCTAGTATTAAGTAAGCTGGCGAGCTCTAACACCGTATTTATGCTAGCAGCGTGGCTAGGAGTAGAATTAATAAATAAAAGGACCTTCCTGCCGCCCATTAAGCTATTAAACCACTTAATATAATTAAGGAATATTAACGCCGTTATCTAGGCCCTCTTATTAAACTTCCAGGCGAAGTTAAGGCCGCTTAGGTTGCTATAGTATTTACTAAAATATTAAGGATTCTTTACTTTTCTAATGATCTATAGGGGTATAATATAGCTGTCGTCTGCGTTACTGCAGTGGATGGTTATAATACGCTCCTTCTACTTTTTGGTGCCTAATTGCCCTTTAGTTACAAGTCCTATATCCAGCGTAGCCTTATAGAAAAGCCCTGTCTTATCTATATTGTAAACGTCTTAATTTAAGTATATGTTTATAATAGCTCTAAGCTCCTATATGCGCTTTTAAGCGCCCTCTATATTAGCTAACCTAGCCTTACTATATAGCTTCCGTTTTAATATACAATTCCTTTTTTTAAAGTTATTAACCTAACCGCTTAAGAAGCTAGGCTGCTGTTAACCCTAATAGTACGCTATTATATTCTAAAGCTTTATTGCTATAGCCTAAATAAGGTCGCCGGTGATAAGTATAGCAGTAGCCTATATACGCTGTTACTATTTAAATAGCGCTTTTTTAAGCTTAGGATTTTTAGGAGCCCTATGTCTCTTAAAGCTACCCTTACCGCATTAAAGGACTAGTAAATTAAGGTACTTATATTTAGGCTTTAAGGAGTTTAATATAATAGACTGTCGTATAGGGCGTCGAAATTAATTGGTAAATGTCACGGCACTGACCTGACGCATACTGTTCCTACTGTTGGCTAGCCCACCACTAGCGCCTTGGCGGCTGGCCCTACTATTTATATATAATACCCCCTTTTACCTTCTTCTCTTCTTTATAGCACAACATAGTTATTTAGTCTACTTTATTGTAGCACTGTGACAGTTTATGCTATCATCAATTGCGCCCTATCGCGATCACTAATTCCCTATATCCCAGTTATCTCCGCCCTAGAACAATTGCGACCTGCGTATATAGCCGACGCGTTTACACGCTATAATCTAGCACAGTCCTAGAACGATCCTTAGTTTTTTCTTAGCGCCAAAGACCACTTAAATAGGCGATATTAATAACGCCGAAATGGCCAAAACCTAAAACCTCTGCGAAGTTTTTATAGACTTCTTTATATAGACACACCCTAATATTATATAGACAATCCGCCGCTCCCTACTATACCCTAAAACCTTTAAGGCTAATAAAGCTTACTATACCCTTGTTAATTATACTAATGAGTTCCTTAGCAATATTAAAGCGGGATTATAGTTTATATATAATATAAATACCGCTAATAAGAAAGCTAATGAAAGCCTTAATGCCCTTATTGCTTTCTAGACAGGAACTATTAACTTCTAGGTAAAGACTATCGCCGTTCTAAAATAATTAACCCCTATAATAACGGCAGTAACTTAGCAGAAAAAACGGAAGTCTAAAGACCCGCTAATATTTAGCGGAAAAGGCACCCCGTTAGAATAATAAGCTAATTTTAAGACCTAGCACATTAAGATTAAAGGAGTCTTTAACTATAACTAGGACTACTTTAATATAATCCAATCTTAAATCCTTTATATCTCGGATATACTAGAAGGTAAGGCCTATAAGTTTATTAAGTAGGGCCTAGAGCTTATACACGAGAACCCAAACAATATATCTATATAGAAATGGCCCGCTAAGGAAAATATGCTTAAAGAGCTTGCTGCCTACTATAAGGTTATTAATATAACCTAGGTTGTAAAAAATAAGCTTAACTATTTCCCCTAGGGTAAGCATAATTACTAGTCCTAGAAGGAAGAGCTTAATAAGTTAATAGTCCGCGCTAGGAAGATAGACGAATAAAAGGTAGACCTACTTTAGAAGTTTATTTCTCTAAAGATAGAAGAGCTAGTACTTAGACTTAACTATGAAATTAATAATAGTAACTATATAGGTTGGAGTAAGTAGATAGATGTGTTCGCTAAGAACTTTGTAAACTATATATACTAAGCTAACCTTAAGAATACTAACTACCGCCCACCTACTTAAGCCCCTGCCCCTACGCTGACCCCAACCTTAGTAGCAACTAGAGAACCTATAGACCTTAATAAAATCTTAGATACGGAGCGTAAGCGCCGCTTTAATAATAGACTATACTTTGCCTATGGTCTACCTGGCTACTAAAAAGACGCTTATAACCCTATTATAATAATAAACCTAGTTCTAATGCTAGCCTATTAAATAATGTAAACTAATAACTACGGACATAGCAACCGCGGAGTCTATTATGGCCGTGGTAGATAACTCCCCCCCTTTAACCCTGCGGCTTAGTTACTCTAAATAATACCCTATATAAAAGCCTAACCTATTAATAACGCCCAGAATTAGTAACTCTGCGCTAGCGAATATAAATACAGTTATATTATTAGCAAGGTGCCGTCTTCCTATACCCCAACTAAGACTAATACTGCTAGCTAGATAGATACTAGATTGCCCCGCTAAAACAGCCCTATACCCCAGTTATTAAAAGGTAAACCCTTAAACTAAGTCGCGTTTAAGGGTTTAAACTATATAAAGAGGAAGATAAGAAGATTAGGTCCCTATTACTAGACTAATTAGTCCTTTCTATTAGTAAGCTACTACTTAATCTTAGATTAGCAAATAGTAATAAGAAATTAATCCTTATTTAAACCTAACTCTCCTTATTACGCAACCTATGCCCCTAAGTTTTTATTAATATAGTAAGCCTAGTGGACTCCGGTAATACTATAATGGCATTTACTAACGCGGAGTTTATTATAAGAAAATATAACGTTATAATTAAGAAGCTATTGGCACCTAGGCTACTACGCCTTATAGATAGTATTCTAACTTCGCTTATTACGGACTACTTTACCACCTAAATATTAATTGGCCTCTATACTAAAGCTATGCTCTTTTTTATTACTAAACTCTTACCTACTACCCTAATTATTTTAGGTATGCTTTAACTTTAGAAGTATAAGCCCTACCCTAGTTTTAGGGAGCTTAAAATCCGCTTTAACTTAGACTACTACTTTAGGAACTATCTTTTATAGGGGACAGCTAATAGTAGCAGGGACGCCCTATATAGATACTCGGCACTACTAAGCCTAGTGCCTAGGACTATATATAAAGCCTTAATAGTAAAAGATATTCCTAATAAAGGGGAACCCGTATAGCTGTAAAGTAATAAAATAGTAGAAAACTAAACTACTCTAGCACTTAAGACCGAAATAACGGGCTAGCTAGCCTTACTAAGACTAAGAAAGAAGGTCCGCTTTATGCCGCTACTACTAAGAATCTAACGCTAACCTAGATACCCTTTAAACCCTAGCCGCCTAGCCTAATACCTAGAACTAAGCTATATGCTATATACGCATACTATAGCCCGCGTTATAGTAAGGACTAGTTATAAAACTACTAAGACCTAAATAATAGAAACTGCGCCACTATAACGCCTAACTTTATACCTACTCCCCGTACGCCTTATATAAGGCCACCGCCTAAAAACCGCTTTTAAGAGCTAACTAAGACGAGCTAGCCCTACCGCGATATTGGGAGAAGACTAAATACGCCCTAATCTGGACGATATTATAAACGTATACGCCGTAAATTTCGCCTAGTTTTGTAAATAAAAAGGTATAAAAGTAATAAGGATCTATATGGTAGAGCTAGTAAAATTAGTAGAATAAGAAGAACGGAAATAATTAATAGATAAACTCCTTATTAGACTAGTTAAAATACCGGACCTAATAGAGGAATCCTTTTACCGCTTAGTTAATAGTAACTATACAATAGAAGAAGCCTGTAAGGTCTTCCCTAGTTATTTTTACCGTTTCCTTAAGGAAAACCTTTAGACTATAAATACTAAGTTCCTCTGTCGCAAAGTTATAGATATAAACGTTAAAAAGTTTATAAAAGGCAAGCCTGCTTTAACTAGGGACAATATTATATAACGCCTCCTAAGGGAATATAGGCACTATATTAAGGGGTTTCTCCTAAAGAATGCTAATAAGCTCCTACTATATTGCCTATAGGACCATAAAATCAAAATTATACTAGGAAAGCAGCCCCCGTACTATAAAAACCGCCTACTTTCCCCTACTAAGCTCTAATATATTAAGAAATGGATTAATAAAATGCTTAATAAAGGCTTTATCTAAGAATTAATGTCCTCTGCCACAGCCCTACTCCTACTTACTACTAAGCTAGGAGGAGGGGTAAGGATCTGCCACGACTATAGAGGATTTAATAACGTTACCGTTAAGAACTAATACCCGCTCCCGCTTATCTAGGAGATACTTAATGCCCTATACGGCGCCAAATTCTATACTAAGCTTAATGTTATTACCGCGTTTAATAGGATCCGTATTACTAAGGGCTATAAATAGCTTATAGTATTTATTACCCGCTTTAGGCTCTATAAGATACTAGTAACCCTATTTAGCCTTTATAATGCCCTAGCTATATTTTAGAACTATATTAACTATATTCTTTATAATATACTAGACGACTATTACATAGTATACCTTAATAACATCCTTATATTTTCTAAAACTTGAGCTAAGCATACTAGGCACGTTAAAGAGGTAATTCGCCGCCTTAGAGCTGCTAGCCTCTAAATTAATATTGGTAAGTTAGAGTTCTATATAATAAAAACAAAGTACCTTAGCTTAATTATCTTAATAGAAGGAATAAGTATAGACCCTAAAAAGGTCTAAGCCTTATAAGCATAGGAGAACCCAACCTTAGTTAAAGAATTATAGCAGTTTCTTAAATTTATAAACTTTTACCGCAGGTTTATCCAAAGTTATTCTGCTATTACTATACCCATAATAAAACTTCTAAGAAAGGACGTTGGATAGCTATAGGGACTAGAACAAGCTAAGTCGTTTAAGGCCCTTAAAAGAGCCTTTACTTTAGCATTAGTACTAGTATACTACGACTATATAAAGAAAATAGTAATAGAGATAGATGTATTAAATTAGGCTTCTAGCGGAGTTTTTTCTTAGTATAATAATAACGGTAAACTAAAACCAGTCGTATTCTTCTCTGTAAAGCACTCTACGCTAGAGTATAACTATAAGATCTATAATAAAGAACTCTTAGCTATTATTAAGGCTTTAGAGGAATAGCGTCCTAAGCTATAAGGGACTAAGGAGCCGTTTAAAATTATTACTAACTATAAAAACCTACAGATATTTATAACTACTAAGCAGCTAAACTAATACTAAATCCGGTGGGCAGAGTTCCTTTTATAGTTTAACTTTATAATTATATATAGACCTAGCAGTAAAGCTACGCTCCCTAATGCCCTAAGCTAACTACTAAAAATAAAACCTAAGGACGCTAATAATAAACGCCTCCGCTACCGAGCCTAAGTTATTATACCGCCCCAGAAAGTTAACCCTATAATCTTAAAAGAATTACTATATAAGTCCCGCAACTCTAATAACGTAGAGTTTATAGCCGCTTTAGACCCTAAAATAGCCGAAAAGTTACTAGATAAGCTAATCCGGTTAAGATACTAGGAGAATAAACTCATAAGAGATATAGTAGCGGCCCTACGTAATTAGAAAGCTCGCTATTAGCTAAAGAAGATTAGGAAATTACTCTATTGCAATAAATTAAAATGTAGTATTATTAACGGATAGATCTACTTCCGCTAACGCCTCTTTGTCCCTAATGCCCTAGACCTCCACCTAGAAGTTATCTATTACTCTTATAGTAGCGGCCCCGCTAGTTACCCTAGCTGGGTTAAAACTCTTAACCTCTTAAACTAAATATACTGGTAGCTAGGAATCTCCTAGTTTACGGCTACCTTCGTTAAAGACTATACCCTATACTTTCGCACTAAGACCCCTTATTTTGCCCCGCCCGGTTTCCTAAAGCTACTAGAACTACCCGCTTACCTATAAACCAATATTTCGATTAACTATATTATAACGCTGCTAATATACTAACGCTACGGTAAGGTATATAAATATATCCTTGTTATTATAGACCGCCTAACTAAAATATAACACCTTATTTTAGTAACAGGACTCTTAATAGAGGAGCTAGTTAATAGCTTTATTAATAATATATATAAGCTCCATGGTACACTAAGCACGATTATCTCCAATCGCGGTATATAATTTATTAGTAACTTCTAGCGACAACTAAGTAAACGCCTTAAAACAACCTTATAACCAAGCTTAGCCTAGCACCTAGAAATGGACAGCTAAACTAAAATTATTAACGCTGCCGTAAATAAGTACCTCTGTGCTTTTATTAGCTTTATATAAGATAATTAGGTTAACTACTTACCGCTTACTAAGTTTACTACAAATAACTAAATTAACAAGAGTATAGGTATCTCCCTATTTTTTGCTAACTATGGCTTTAACCCTCGCCTCGGAATTGAGCCTACTGGCCCCTACCTACTAACACTATCAGTATAAGTAAAGAAGGAGTTCTTCCGCGTAGACTCTATGGCCAACTGCTTTAAGCGGATATTAATATAGCTTAAGGCCCTAGCCCGGATTTCACAGTAACGCTATAAAGATAATACTAATACCCGTAGGGACGAGAGCGCGTTATTCTATAAAGGTAATATAGTTATAGTTAGCTTAGAAAATATAAAGATAAATAGACCTAAGAAGAAATAGGATAACAAATGGGACGGCCTGTACCCCATACTTGCAATATACTAAGGGGTAGTTGTAATAGACCTCTCGGACCACATCTAAGTAAATAAATCCTTTTATATATTTAAGGTCCGCCTCTAGGCCGCCAAAGAGATCCCTAGCTAAGCAAATATTAATACTATAGAGCGCCATAATATACAAGGATAAGTAATAGAAAGAGATAATGATGGCAATATAGAAGATAAATAGGAGTTTAAGAAAATCCTTAATATACACAATAAAGACCCCTAAGGCCTAACTTATAAGATTAAATGGAAATATTATAAGGACACAACCTAGTAGCCAGAAGAGGA
>Ga0307515_10016591_pt1 | contig 13476 bp, 3 predicted proteins | sample 17_EM_MG_FD_194513 | JGI IMG/M metagenome (GOLD analysis project Ga0307515, IMG submission 194513) | Populus trichocarpa ectomycorrhiza microbial communities from riparian zone in the Pacific Northwest, United States - 17_EM | ecosystem: Host-associated > Plants > Roots > Unclassified | place...
CCATTAGTTATACAATTTAGGCTTATAAACGCACTAGCAATGTTCTAAAAGCGTATTAACAATATATTAGGAAAATACTTAGATGAATTTATTATGGTATACCTTAATAATATTATTATCTACTTAATAACTAAGGAAGAATACGGGGAACACGTTAAATAGGTCTTAAAGAGACTATAAAAAGAATAGATGCTAGTAGCAATTAAAAAATACGAGTTCTTTACTAAGAAGACAGATTTTATTAGATTTATTATTAAACTAGGCCAACTTAGTATAGATCTAAAGAAGATTAAGGCTATAGTAAATTAGCAAAAACTAAAGAACGTTACGTAATTAAGGTTATTCCTAGGGTTTTATAATTACTATAGAAGGTTTATAGCATAGTGGTTAAAGGACATTAAGCCATTTACGCGATTAATAAAGAAAGAAGAACTATAGGTATGGGGAAAGGAGTAATAAGAACTATTTAAGGAAGTTAAAAGATTATTTACCTAAGAGCCAGTTCTTAAAATCTATTAACTAGGATTAGAAATAGTTACTAAGACAGATATATTAGACTTTATACTAGGGGTATACTTTATATAAAAGCATCCAGATGGATAGCACTTAGTAGCATATTATAGTTGGAAGATAATACTACTAGAACTAAACTATAACATCTATAATAAGGAGTTATTAGGTATAGTTATAGTATTAAAGGAATAGAGAGCATTCTTACAAGGTATAGAGAAACTATTTATAGTTAAAATAGATTATAAGAACCTAATAGGATTTCTAATAATAAAGAAACTTAACTAAAGATAGGTTAGATATATAACGGAACCTTATAGCAGAAACTACGGTGGGCTTATTAATAGGCTAGGTGTATAGGAAATGCAAGTATAAAAGTTAATAATGTAATAATAACTAGTAGAGTAGTTGCCTAATAGATTAACTCTAATTATATTCTAAGAATTACTATAAAGAAGGAACTATCTAGGTAGGGACTAAGGGTCCTTAAATACACAACCGTACTCCTATAAAATCCTTCTTATATATAATATACGTGTTATATATATTATACGTACGTTCCTTTTATATACTGCGTATACTACATATAATATTATATAACTTGCTTACTATTCCTCATTACATAGTTCTACCAGCTCTATGCTAAACTATGCCTATATTAACTAACTAGCTTCTTCCAACTCTTCTCTAAGTAGTTGTAATATTATACTTAAAGCGTCTATAACACTATCTCCCTCCTCTCTATCTTCGTCCTTAAAGATTCTAAATATCTTTAAGTTGTTTATTAGAGGTGTAATATCTATCTAATTAATTTAGTTAATATTATTACTTATTATATCTCCTAAGGTTTCTAAACCTCCTTCTTCTTCGTAAGCGCAGCGTTGTACTCACACTGTTGCTAGCATACTATCGCTTAATAAGATTATACTATCTCTGTATTCTTATTATACGAAAAAGGGGTTAGTTTATATTATACTGGCGAGTCCTTTACCTCGGTAACCCTCTTTATATTTAGAGTACACCAAAGCAAATATTTATTCGTCCTATGATATTCGCTCTATCTCTAACGCTAAATATACACGTCCTATCTTCCTTAATAGTCTTTAAGTTCCCTAAGTAATTTGTTATAGGGTCTTATATTTAATCTACTACTATAAAACTTAATAGTAAACTATTATAGGCTCTTACTAAGCTTAAACGTTCTTATAATGCGGAATAGAAGGCCCTAAATACTCGTATTATAGCGTCTACCCGTTTTCTCTATCTTAAGAAAGTATAGGAGAAGGTTTATTCTAAGGAGTAGAAACTTATAAAATAAGGTCTATAGGAACTTAGTAATAAGAGGACTAACTCTTTTTCTATAAAGGGAATAACTCTAAGTAACTCAGCAGTTGCTCTTCCTAGGTCCCCCTTAGGTAACTTATTTTTTAGCAATTCTTCCTTACTAATATTACCTGACCTATTTTCTTCTAATACTCCTATACCTTTCCTATAACGTTTTTTAAATTTTCTAGTAGTTCCTAGGTAGTCTTATTATAGCCTATCCACTTAACCTTATACTATATTTTATTGTTAACGTCCTCGTAACTAACAATCTTTAAAACTTACTATTTATCTTCTTCTTATCCTCTATACGTGTCTGCTTCGTAAACTAGTGGCTTAATATTCCTATATACTAGCTCTAGCATTGCGATATACTATACTAGGTAGATTTTTATTCTGGCTAGTAGGTTTAACTTAAATGTGACTAGTAAAATTCTTTGCGTAATTTTAAAAGGTCCTAGTTTAACGTAGTCCAATTTCTTACTTAGTTGTTAACTCTTGAAGTTTTTATATAGTAGCTATACTTTATCTCCCTCCTTAAGATCTAGTCCCTTAGATCTCTTAGCATTATAGTACCTTTTCATTCTTTACTATACTACCTTTGCTATTTCCGTAAGGTTTTTATAAAGATTTATTAATATCTCCATCCTTTACTTAGCTATACTACTTATTTTCTTTACTTAATATGGCGATAATAATGTTCTTAATTTATATCTATAATTCGCCTTAAATAGTGACGTACCTATTCCTTCTTATAGTGTTATATTATATATAAACTATATAACTGGTAATAGTGATACCTAATTGTTCTATACGTAATTAATATAGTGCCTTAGATACTGCTCTAGTATCTAATTTAGTCTTTCCGTTTAACCGTCTATCTGCAGATGATATACGGTGGAAGTTACTACTTAAACTCCTTATTCCGCTAAAAATACCTCCTAGAATACTACTATAAATCTTAAATCCTTATCCGATATAATTTTGCCTAGTACTCTATATCTTATAAACACTTCTTTAACATAGATTCTAGCGATATCTTCTGCTAATATTTCTTCTGTATACGCTATAAAGTATCCCCACTTTATAAGCTTATCCACTATTACTAGGATCGCGTTATAATCCTATCCAGTAATAGGATCTCTTAACTTTGGCAACTTAATAATAAAGTCCTATAATATAACCTCCTATAGTCTCTCTGGTATTTTAACAGGTTATAGTCCTCCATACGGCCTATACCTTATTAGTTTATTTCTTTAGTAATCTAGATACTCTCTAGTAACCTTCCTAGCTATCCTCTAGATTCTGTTAATAATATACTCCTCTTAAAGTCTTAACACTAAGCCTATAGCCCTGTTGTGTCCTTAAGTTAACCCCTTATAAAAATCTTCCACAAAGTGCTCTACTATGCTTTTTAGGATATACTTTACTTCTCGGTTTTCGTATATATCTATTTATAGATCTTCTAGCTATACTTCTAGAATTTCTTATACCTAAAAGCTTTCTAGTAACTTGTAAGTCTTCTCTAATTCCTCTTCTTAAGTTACTACGATTTTTAGATAATTATATCTAATTAATCTATTTATATCTTTTCGTAATAAAGCCCCTAATAGCTTCTTATCGTTTTATAGTTTAGCTTTTCAACTTAAAGCATCTGCTCTTATATTATCTATACCCTTAGTATACTAAATCTTAAAATGGTATTCTATAAGCATCTCTGCCCATCTAACCTATCTTTAGTTAAGTTCCTTTATTATTAGGAATCCTATTAGGTTCTTATAATCCGTCTTAACTATAAATAGTTTATCTATGCCTTATAAGAATACTCTCTATTTCTTTAATACTATAACTATACCTAACAACTCCTTGTTATAGATGTTATAGTTTAATTCTAGTAGTGTTATTTTCCGACTATAGTATGCTACTGGATGCCATCTATTTAAATACTTCTGCATAAAGCATGTTCCTAGTATAAAGTCTAATATATCTATTTCTATAACTGTCTTTAGTCCTAGTTAATAGATCTTAAGAACTAGCTCCTAGGTAAACAATCTCTTAACTTCCTTAAATAGTTCTTATTGCTCCTTTCCCTATGCCCATAGTTCTTCTTTCTTTATTAACTGTATAAATGGCTTAATGTCCTTTAACTATTGTGCTATAAACCTTCTACAGTAATTGTAAAACCCTAGGAACAATCTTAACTATATAACGTTCTCTAGTTCTTACCAATTTACTATAGCCTCAATCTTCTTTAGATCTATACTAAATTGGCCTAGTTTAATAATAAATCTAACGAAATTGGTCTTCCTAGTAAAGAACTCGCATTTCTTAATTACTACTAGTATCTATTCTTCTTATAGTCTCTTTAAGACCCATTTAACGTGTTCTCTATATTCTTCTTTATTTATTAAGTAGATGATAATATTATTAAGATATACTATAACAAATTTATCCAAGTATTCTCCTAATATATTGTTAATTCGCTTCTAAAACGTTGCTAGTGCGTTTATAAGCCTAAATTGCATAACTAATAGTTTATATAGTCCTTCCTTTAACCTAAAGGCTACCTTTTATTTATCGCCTTCCTTAATCCTAATTTAATGGTATGCCTATCTTAGATCTATCTTTATAAAGATTTGCGCATTGCCTATCCTGTCTTAAATTTCGCTAATTAAGGGTAAAGAATACCTATCCTTTTTAGTAATGCTGTTTAACTGCCTGTAGTTAATACACAGCCTTAGCTTGCCATTTTTTTTTGGTATAAATAGTACTAGATAACCTACTAATAACTGCGATGGTCTAATATATCCCTTTTATAAATTTTCCTAGATAAACTCTTTAAGTGCTCTACCTTCCTCTTTAGTAAGCTTATAAATTAGAAAAAACCTTAAACTTATTCCTAGTTCCAATTCTATCTTATAGTCCCATGCTATATATTCTAACAGCTTTTTACTTTCTAGTAACCATAGTTTCTTACTATATTTGTGGTATCTTTTTAGTATATAGCTTAACCCTTTCTTAGTTTCCTTATATGTCGCTCCAACTTAGTACTATACTAACTTAGCTTATTGTCGCGTTTTATATTATTAAGTATCTCTAATATTAACTTAACCTATAATCTAATTGATCTTTAGATTATATTCCTGTAATTAAGGCATTCCTAATACTACCTTATTATTCTCTAATAGTAATATATTAAAAGACATCTTAATTTATCTCCCTTTAATAGTTAGCTAAATAGGTCCTATTTTAAGATTAATAATACCTCCTCCGTAGGCTATTAGATCTCCTAAAATTATCACTAATAGGTAAGGACATTTCTTTTTCCTATATAGTAACCCTATTCTTTTAACTGCTACTAGCAAGATATGGTTCCTTATTGCTCCACTATCTATTAATGCCTTAAACTGTTAATCTTGCCACTTAACTCGTAAATTTAGGTGTTGTTCTTAAATTCCTTTAAGGGTTTAAGGCTCTACTACTAGTTCCCTCTAGTCCTATAGGCCTCTACTTTTCCCAACTATTAGCTGCTTAATCCTATTTATACTTAGTCCAACTTAGGCTAATATTTAATTTACTTTTTGTCTTCTATATACTATAGATAGGTATTTTCTAGACATTCCCACCACTGTTATTTATCTAGGTATTTTTCCGTAAGGAATCTTCCTGGTTAAAGTATTAAGTCCCCTTATTTTTAAACTTCTACTAGGTGCTAACCATACATATACTTAGCGTTTTAATATTTCGCCTTATCTATTAACTAATATATCCTTACTAGATATTTTCGATTTTTATCTTTTAGTGTTCTATATATGTTACACGCATTATCTATATATACTATCCACAATAGTGTATAATATGCTTGGTGTCTTAGGTCAACTCTTAGCTTATCTTTATCCTTAAGTTTAAACCTTTCTCGTGTTAATCTAAGCGTTGCGACTTTATTCGCAGGTACTAAGACTTGTCTTTCACTTCTCTAGTCCTCTAATTACTCCTTTAGATCCTTTAACGTTATAATTAAGGCTCCTTTAATATAAGTCATGGCCTTTTCCGTAATTAGGTGGTCTTAGATAACTTTCTCATCTAACTATATATAGAAATCTTCCCACTTGTCATTGTGCCTTTGTCTATACCACTTTTGGTATAGCTACTTAAGTGTATACAGCTCATCCGTAAGAAAGTATCTCCTTATTACTGCGTTGTAATAGCCCTTTATATATCGTTTTTTAAACCTAGTTAGAATCCCTAGATCCTCTTCTTATTCCAGTTTAGTAAGCTACTTAGCTCTTAGTGTGCCTATTCTCGGCCTATTAGTAATCTTTTATACAGGTGCTCTGTCCCTTGTATGTCCCAACGTGCTAGATCTCTTATCTAGTTTCTGTTCTTACTATGAGGTAATTCTTACCCTAAATTCCTCTATAGTTTCCTTTTTTTCACGTCTTATAAGTGAATCCTTAAAGTCTTTATACTTCTTAATTTTAGTATTGACTTTTCGATCTTTAGGCCGAACACTATATTCCCCTAGTAAGTCTTCTAGGTCTATATATCTGTCTCCCAGTCTAACTGCTGTTTATATTACAGATTCTCTAATCTATAAAGAAGCCTTTTACCTCTTATCTGTGGGTGTCCTTATTCATACTCCGAATTCTTAGTCCCTTAGATTCTTTAATCCTAAGCTTGCTTCTAACTTAAGCTTAGCTCCCGCCTTAGTCTAACTAGGCGTCCGTGGTGTTCTTATCTTATCTTAAGAGTCTTAAATTTTATCTATCTCGTCTTGAGAATCTAATACCTATAGGAAACTCTGTCCCGAGCTTATTTATATATCTTTAAACTAAGCTACTGCTCTACTCTATCGGTTTTCATCTATTATAGGTCTTTAAGCTATCCTCATCCTATCTGCGGAATCTTAGATCTCTTTTATCTCGTCTTAAGAATCTTAAGCCTTTAGCCTTTTGCCTTTATTGAGTGGTAAGCTAGCACTAGCAGTCGTCTGCTTACTTAATCTCTTTTAGATACTACTCCTACCGTCTTATAAAGCGATAGATGCCGTATCTAATAGTGTTATAACGCCCGTTACTAAACCTTGCTCTATAGCGGTCTCAGTCTCTACTTTTAATATAACTTCTCTAAGGTTTGCATATTCCTAGTAAACTGCCTTTATTTCCTTATCGTCTGCAAATATTTCGCCTGTGTTAAACTTATTATCTTTAATATCTAACCTACGCGATGGTTCGTTAGTTCCTCTACACTCTATAAATTTTAGCTCCTATAGCCAATAGCTTGCGCCATACTTAGCGTCTTTATAAATTCGGCATGCGTTGTTATAACAAAACGCAAAACTTCTAATTAAATATTCTTTTATTCCTTGTAGTATACTATTATCCCTTTATATATATATGTCTTCTACTAGTCAGGTTCTCTTTATTACATAGTAACTCTAACCGTCTTTATAATCCCTTGCGAAATGACCTTATTTCCCGCAATTTATATAAGCTCTATCTCTAAACCATTGACTTTACTATAGAGTCCGCCTAAACGTCTTCTGCTAATAAGATCCCTAATTTAGCCTTTGCTTTTTAGTTCTATAATTACTAGATCCTTAACCTCTAGGTTTTTATAGTTTCTTACTCTATCTCTTATAGGTTTCTTTAGTACCACTTAGGTTTATTAGCTCTATGCCATACTATAGTTTCTAACTTAGCTTTAGTTGTTGCGTACTCTACGCCTTATACGACTGTAAAACTTTATCCTAACCTCTCTTAGTCTACTCCCTTTGGAAGATCCTATTATCGATCTTAATCGCTTAATCTATTAATTTCCTTAGGGTGTCCGCATCTTTTATTAGAATAATTGCGTCCTAGACTTTAGCCTTAAGTTCTTATTTATACTATGCTATAAGCGCCCTGTTATTCTACTTAACTTATATAGCTAGCGTTTAGAACTATGTTATATACTTAATTGCTAAGGTTCGTTATGTAATGTTTTGGAGTTTTCTTTCCGCTATAGTTACTGCCTCTAGGTCTCTAAACATTTGTGTAAGTCGTTCTACAAATTCTTCCTAACTTAAGAACATGAACCGCACCTCCTAATTAGTGGTTGTTATTTTATTTGCCTATATTTCTATAAGGTAAGGCTTAAACTATTTAAGTGCCCTTCCTAATAGGAATAGTCCTACGTAAGCTATTCGATCTATAGGTGTTGCCAGCTTCGCTCCTTCCTGCGCTACCTTAAAGTGTATTTGCGTAAGGAATCCCTTAAGCTTTAATCTTTCTCCTAAGAATCTCTTAATTAATAGTAACTTAACCTTTACTGCGCCTATTCTATTAATCCTTTATTTAAGTGTTATATTATTCTTTATTAGCTGGTTAACTATTTCTTATAGTTGTCCGACCATTATAGGTTGCTATAAGTTAGTATCTGCTATACTGGCGTCACCTCCTGACCTTAAAGTAGTTGCCGCCGTCAATGGCGTTATGGTGGCTGCTTTTGGTGGCATGTTATTTGACCTCTTATATTAATACTGTAACTGGGTAGTAATTGTGTAACGGAACCTTATAGCAGGAACTACGGTGGGCTCGTTAATGGGCTAGGTGTATAGGAAATGCAAGTATAAAAGTCAACAACATAATAATAACTGGTGGAGTGGTTGCCCAATAGATTAACTCTAATTGTATTCTAAGAATTACTATAAAGAAGGAACTATCTAGGTAGGGACTAAGGGTCCTTAAATACATAACCGTACTCCTATAAAATCCTTCTTGTATATAATGTACGTGTTATACGTGTTATACGTACATTCCTTTCGTATACTGCGTACACTGCGTACAACATCATGTGACTCGCTTACCATTCCTCGTCATATGGTTCTACCGGCTCTATGCTAGACCGTGCCTGTATTAACCAACTAGCTTCTTCTAACTCTTCTCCAAGTAGTTATAACATCGTACTTAAAGCGTCTGTAATAAGATGGGCAGAGATACTTACAGAATACCATTTTAAGATTTAGTATACTAAGGGTACAGATAATATATAAGTAGATGCTCTAAGTTAAAAAGCTAAACTATAAAACGATAAGAAGCTATTAGGGGCTTTACTGCAAAGAAATATAGATGGATTAATTAGGTATAATTATCCAAAAATTATAGCAACTTAGGAAGAACTAGATAAGGTCTATAAGATACCGGAAAGCTTTTAGGTATAAAGGATTCTAGAAGTATAACTAGAAGATCTATAGTCAGATATATATAAAAACTAAGAAGTAAAGTATATCCTAAGAAGTATAGCAGAGCACTTTATAAAAGAATTCCATAAGGGATTAACTTAAGGATATAATAGAGCTATAGGCTTAGTATTAAGACTCTAAGAGGAGTACATTATTAACGGAATCTAAAGAATAGCTAGAAAGGTTACTAAGGAGTGTCTAGATTACTAGAGGAATAAATTAATAAGGTATAAGCCGTATAAAGGGCTACAACCTATTAAAATACTAAAGAGACTATAGGAGGTTATATTATAGGACTTTATTATAAAGTTACTAAAATTAAAAGATCCTATTACCAGATAAAATTATAATGCGATCTTAGTAATAATAGATAAGCTTACGAAGTGGGCATACTTTATAGTATATACGGAAGAAATATTAGCAGAAGATATCGCTAGAATTTATATTAAGAAAGTATTTGTAAGATATAAAGCACTAAGTAAAATTATATTGGATAGAGATTTAAGATTTATAGCAGCATTCTAGGAGGTATTCTTAGCAGAGTAAGGAGTTTAAGCAGTAACTTCTACTATATATTATCCGCAGACAGACAGTTAAATAGAAAGATTAAACTAGATACTAGAGTAGTATCTAAGATATTATATTAATTACGTATAGAATAATTGGATATTACTGTTACTAGTTATATAGTTTATATATAATACAACACTATAAAAAGGAATAGGTCCGTTACTATTTAAGGCGAATTATGGATATAAGCTAAGAATATTATTATCGCTATATTAAGTAAAGAGGATAAGTAATATAGCTAAGTAAAGGATAAAGATATTAATAAATCTTTATAAGGACCTTATAGAAACAGCTAAGGTAGTATAATAAAGAATAAAAAAATACTATAATGCTAAGAGATCTAAGGGACTAGATCTTAAGGAGGGAGATAAAGTATAGCTACTATACAAAAATTTTAAGAGTCGACGACTAAGTAAGAAGTTAAACTACGTTAGACTAGGACCTTTTAAAATTAGTTAGAGGATTTTACTAGTTATATTTAAGTTAAACCTACTAGCTAAAATAAAAATCTACCTGGTATAGTATATTGCGATACTAGAACTAGTATATAGAGATATTAAACCACTAGTTTACAAAGCAGATATATACCAAGAATAAGAAGAAAATAAATAGCAAGTTTTAAAGATTATTAGTTATAAGAACGTTAATAATAAAATATAATACAAGGTTAAATAGATAGGCTATAATAAGACTACCTAGGAACCATTAGAAAATTTAAAAAACGCTATAAGAAAGGTATAGGAGTATTAGAAAAAAAGAGGTTAGGTAATATTAATAAAGAAGAGTTACTAAAGAACAAGTTACCTAAGGGGGACTTAGGAAGAGCGACTGCTAAACTACTTAGAGTTATTTCCTTTACTATTAGAAGAGAATCCGTTTTTTTATTACTAAGTTCTTATAGACCCTATTCTATAAGTTTCTACTCCTTAAAATACACCTTCTTATAAACCTATTTAAGATATAAAAGATAAGTAGAGGCTAGAAGATAAGTTTTAAGGGCACGCTATTAAGCAGCCGCAGCCTCTTATTCCGCCTCTTGCGATTACTACAGTTTATTAAGGGCGCTTAAGAGCTTACCGTTAAGCTTTATAGCAGCAGATTAAATATAAAACCCTATAATAAATTACTTAGGGAACTCGCAGACTATTAAGAGTTATAAAATATATATACTTAGCGTTAGATATAAAGCAAACGTTGCAAAACAAATAAATATTTGCTTTAGTATACTCTAAATAAAAAAAGGGTTGCTAAGATAAAGGGCTCGCTAGCGTAATATAGACTAACCCCTTTTTCGCACAATAAGAATACGGAGACGGTATTATTTTACCTAGTAATAGTATAGCAGTAATAGTGCGGGTATATCAAACTATAGAAGAAAGAGAAATTGCTTTAGGTATAATAAGCAATAATATTAACTAAATTAATTAGATGGATATTATACCTCTAGTAAATAACTTAAAGATATAAGGAATCTTTAAGGACGAAAATAAAGAGGAGGGAAATAGTGTTATAGATGCTTTAAGTATAATATTATAACTACTTAAAGAGAAGTTAGAAGAAGCTAGTTAGTTAATATAGGTATAGTTTAGAATAGAGCCGGTGGAGCTATATAATAAGGAATAGTAGCCAAGTTATATAATATAATTTATATAATCTATATAATCTATATAATTTATAATAGAGTAAATAGAGCACACATACCTTACGTATAGGGAGGATTTCTTAGGAGTATGGTTATATATTTAAAGGACCATAGTCCCTACTTTAAATAGTTCTTTCCTTATAGTAATTCTTAGAATATAATTAGAGTTAATCTATTAGGCAACTACTCCACTAGTTATTATTACGTTATTAACTTTACGCATTACCTATACACCTAGCCTATTAACAGAACCTACTATAGTACTTACTACAAGGTTCCGTTACACTTATAGTAAGGTTTTAGTATATTTATAAGTATTTTATATACTTTTTTTTTTTTTAAAAATCTATGCTTTATAATATATTTAATACGTTTTATAAATATAATATTTTTATAATATAAAGTACTCTTTATAATAGTAAAAGTAGTATTATATAAAGTAGTAATAAAAGTAATAATAAAAGTGGTGTAAAATTAATATAAAAATAGTAAAAATAGAAGTAAAAATAAATATAGTAAATTAAAAAAGGTTTAATATAATATATAAAAGATAATAAAAATAGTAATAGTACTAAAAATAAAAATAAAAATAAAAATAAAAATAAATATAAAAATAAATATAAATATAAAAATAAATATAAATAAAAATATAAATAAAAATAGTTATAGTTAACAAGTTAAGTTATAGTAAAAGTAGTAAAGAAGTAATAGATAAAAAATGAAATTAAAATAGTAGCTGGGATAGTAGTAGCAAAAGTAGATAGAGTAGTAAGTAGTTAAATATAAAGTAACTTTTTATATATTAAAATATAGCTTATTTAATAAGGTAAATAAAATAGAATTTATATATAAAATATAAAAGTTAATTAAGAATATTTAATTAAACTATATAATTAGAAAATTATATAAAGAAAATTAATTTATAGCTTTATGTTATCTATATAAACGGCTATATAAAGGTCTATATAAATATTTATAGCGGTCTTTATAGTAGTCTCTATAGTAGTTTTTATATAGGGTAATAGTAGGGCAATTAAAGCTCTATTAAAGCTCTAATATATCTATATATCTATATTAATAGTATTTATAAAAACCTTTATATAAATCTTTATACTACGTTTATTAATAATCCTTATAGTAGGGTCTTTAGTATATTTATAAGTATTTTATATAAACTTTTTTATATATATAAAAATTCTATTCTTTATAATAGTAAAAATAGGCTTATTAATTAATTAATTTCTATTTATTGCTTAATTTAGTCACTTTTTAGGTCTTTATAGGCTATAAAAATAGTAGTAAAAAATAGAAATAAAAGTAAAGGTAAAAATAGAAGTAAAAGCTATAGCTAAGGTAGTAAGGGTAGTAAATTAAAAGGTTATTAATATAGTATATAAAAAGTAATAAAAATAGTAATAGTAATAGTAATAGTAATAGTACTAAAAATATATAAATATTAATAATAAACCTAGAAATAGTAGTAATAATAATAATTAAGTAACTAAAGTAGTAGTAGTAGTAAATTAGTAGATAAAGTAATAGTAAAAGAATAGTATATAAGTAGTAATAAAGATAGCTATAAATTAGAAAATAAAGTATATTAAAAGTAATAAAAAAGAAGTTATTTTAGTAGTTAAAATGGGAGTAGTAAAGGTAGTAAGGGTAGTAATAAAAATAGTAAAATAGTAAAATAGTATCACGGTAGTAGTAGGCAGTAGTAGGCAGTAGTAGGCAGTAGTAGGGCAGTAGTAGGCAGTAGTAGGGCAGTAGTAGGCAGTAGTAGGGTAGTAGTAGGCAGTAGAAGGCAATAGAGGGTAGTAATAGGCAGTAGAGGGCAGTAGAAGGCAGTAGCAGGGCAGCAGTAAGGCAGACTAAGTTTAGAAGGACAAAAGCCCGCCGTAGGCGCGAGAAATCCGTTAAAAATCTATTAAATTTATCTAAGGAACCAAATTGCTAGCTATAAGTCAGCAATTTGGAAATTTTCCTTGGAAAATTTAACGGATTTCTCGTTATAATATACTATACTAGGTAGATTCTTATTTTGGCTAGTAGGTTTAATTTAAATATAACTAGTAAAATTCTTTAAATAATTTTGAAAGGTCCTAGTCTAATATAGTTTAACTTTTTACTTAGTTATTAACTCTTAAAATTTTTATATAGTAGCTATACTTTATCTCCCTCCTTAAGATCTAGTCCCTTAAATCTCTTA
>Ga0307515_10016593_pt1 | contig 13475 bp, 16 predicted proteins | sample 17_EM_MG_FD_194513 | JGI IMG/M metagenome (GOLD analysis project Ga0307515, IMG submission 194513) | Populus trichocarpa ectomycorrhiza microbial communities from riparian zone in the Pacific Northwest, United States - 17_EM | ecosystem: Host-associated > Plants > Roots > Unclassified | place...
GTTTAATCTGAGTTTAATCTGATGGCAGTTAACCCCATAATTGAATGCTTTTGAAGGGATCTCGTCCCCGAGTATTGTCAGGGTTTAGAGTCTAGCGCGGTCTACACTGCGCCTCCCTTTTTTGTCCAATCCGTCCATGGTTGCTCAGATAGGAGTCTACCTTGCCTGCCGTTGCATATGCATGCAGAGGATAGTATTGGTACCTTCTTAAAGTCGAATATCCATATCGGATGATGCCTTCCCAGAGCCCTCAACCTGTCACGTCTCCGGTCATACGAAATGTTCGAAGTCGTCAAAATCAACAAAAGTGTGGGCCTTCAGGGAATTCACAACTTCCCCCTGCTAAGAGACGCGTTTCCGTACCAGCTGGCGAGAGGGATTCCTCTCAAGGAGGGAGTTCCATAGCCTCTACAATCCAAGGTCAGAACTCCACCATGTCATCTTCGCTGAACAATACTCGCGTTGCAGATACCACCCCGTCCGCTACACAGCATCAGTGAATAATTACTCCCACCACCACGCCGCATACAAGCAGTCGTGACACACCAGCACCCAGCGGAACCTCACAGACAGAATCAACGCATCGCGTTGTATCCAGCCCTGCATCCGGCATTGCTTACACTCCCACTCCTCTCAGCGGTCTTGAAAACCTGCCGACCCCCATCCCTAATTCAGAAGCCCGCGCAATCATTACAAATCCTCTGCAAACGCGAGCTACAGAAAGGAATCAGAGACAGAGGTAGTGCCAATTGCAAATGCACGTGGTGTCTACACCTCGATCAGTTGTCTCCGGCAGTCGTAGCATCCATCGATTTGGTCACTCCGACATGACACGTTTTGTATTTGCAACGGGCAGACTCCTGGGGCTCTACATGTGGAACAGACGGCCGTTTATGAGTGCAAGCGACTTGGAGACAGGAAATTATGCAATGCGATGCGTTGCGAAAGCATTAGCTGAAGCCCCACACCGGTAGCTAATAGAGACGTACTGGAACACCCCAATGCAGCAAAACAACATTCCGTCCATAGCATTTGAGGCACGCACAAAGGAGATCTTGAAAGAGGTATGCTGAATCAACATCAGCAAAATGTATTTTAGTCAATGGAAGACTCCAGGAGTGTCTGAGAGAATGTGGAGTGTAAACTTAGATGCGTCAATTTCAGGAGAGTATCAGACACTAGGAGGGCATTCCGGCCGGCCTTCGGAGTAACTAAGATATCTGATGACTGGTACAGAAGTACCATGGGAGTGATTGCGACAAGTTTGGGAACACCTTGGAGCGCCGGAGAGAACTTTGGGTGCACCTGGGAGCACCTGGGTGCGCTGGCGACAAGTCAGGGTGCGCCGGCGACAAGTCTAGGTTCGCCAGAGACAAGTCTGGGTGTGCCGACGTCAAGCCTCGGAGCGCCGGCAACAAGTCTAGCAGCCCCTCGAATCACAGTAGAGCAGTCTGGGAAAAACATCTTTGGGAACGCTGCTAGTGCACCTGGAAATCATAGCTACTACTTATCGTTCAACGATTGTTAAAACTCATGCATTCTGTTTGTATTCCCATCTATGTATCTATGTATCTATATAGCTACGCATCTACACACGGTATATCTGGACTGGCTGTAGGCGGTGCGTGAGAGCAATTCGAGGTACGCCTGAAAATGACGATCGAGTGAACTCAGAGATACACTCCGAGGCCGTGATCGAGCGAGATTGGACGAGTACTTGGAGGCGGTCGATGGACGGCGCGCCGGGTGCTGAGACCGTATTCATCAGTTAGTGAACTCGCAACCGTGTGAATGTGACAATGTGACTTTACCTTTGAGCTCTAATGGCGAGCTGGCTGATGGCGGTTGATCGTGTAGGGAGGTACGCCGGAAGCTGAAGCTACATTCAGGGGTTAACTCCTAATCATGAGAATGAAGGGAAGACAAACAATCTTGGGTGGATGCTGTACTCGGTGTATTCTGTACTCGATGTATGCTGTACTTGGTGTATGCTGTACTCGGTGTCACCTCATGATCGTCGCATGGAGAGATAGAGAGGGATGATTTAACATTGTGTTCTGCGATGATGGTTGAGTTGTGGACGAGAAAGAGAGATATGAGGGATGAAGATGAGAATGATGTGGAGGATACGAGCGGATATGAGAAATCAGGGGTGCGACTTGCCAGATTGGGTTGGGAAGACCTCGTATTGCTGTAATTACAGGCCGGATCGGGACTCGTAACTGCTGTATCGAGGATGGTAAATTGAGTCATGATGATTTCCCCCATACCCTCTCATCTCTCTCTTGCTTGTCCTCAACTCTACCATCACCTAAGGAAACGAAGTTAAGTCATCGCTCTCTATCTCTCAATGCCATGATCAAGAGTTAAAACCGAGTACAGCATACACCGAGTACATCATACACTGAGTACTGGATACACCGCGTAATGCATCATCCCAAGATCAAGTGTCTCCCGCTCCCAGCCAGTCTCTCATCTCTCGGCAGACCATGTTGTACTCAATTCTCTACATTCCCAAAATCACGAGTTAACCAATGAATAAAGTCTCAGCTCCCGTCGCGCCTCTCTCCCGAACTACCACTTCCAGATTGACCGCCTCCAAGTACTCCTCCAATCCCGCTCGATCACGGCCTCCAAGTGCATCTCTAAACTCGCTCAATTACGGCCTCCAAGTTCGTTTGATCACAGCCTCCAAGGGTATCGCTAAACTCGCTCGATTACGGCCTCCAAACTTGCTCGATCACAGCCTCCAAGTGTATCTCCAAATTCGCTCGATTACGGCCTGCAAGTGTATCTCCAAACTCGCTCGATCACGGCCTCCAAATATATCTCCAAACTCGCTCGATTACGGCCTCCAAGCGTATCCCCAACTCCGCTCGATTACGGCCTCCAAACTCGCTGGATCACGGCCTCCAAGTGTATATCTAAATCCGCTCGATTACGGCCTGCAAGTTCGCCCAATCACGGCCTCCAAGTACATCTCCAAACTCGCTCGATCACAGCCTCCAAGTACATCTTTCAGGAGCGACGGCAGGGTGTACGGAGATACAGGGGTAACGGAGGTGGAAAGAGTGACGGGGAGTGTATATTTGGCAGACCACGGAGTAGATAGGCATCATCTCATTTCCATCTCATCTTATCATACAATGAAAATACCTACTCTATCTTCCCCAACTTTTGGTCTCACTCGCTCTATCCGCGATATCGTGGATCCACCCAATTGCGTGGGATCCTCAACGCTGGGTAGTATTATATCTTCTCACACGATTCCTACGCTGCTCGAACCAGAACTGCTCTTTCTCATGAATTCCGTTTCGATGTCGCAACAGGTGCGGCAGAGTGTTGATGGTGGGCTCTCTGCCTTCCAGCTCCATTGTTTCACTGCAACGGCCTCCAAATGGTGCATCTCTAAATGTTCTCTCAATGGGCATGGCCTGGTGCTCCTCCGATTATGCTCGAGTACCATCTGCGGCCAGATTGACCGTATGTATATAAGAGACTGAAATACTGCATGCCATATTATGATGTAGCGGATCTTGTGACTGTAACAAAGATGAATATGATAAGACAAAATGCCTTGTGGTTATGTAAGAACCACTGTGTGAGAATATGGCATCAAGTCTCCCGCAGAGCTGCACAGCGGTCTCGACCGCTCTCGAAGTATCCCACAGAGCTGCGCAGGGGTCTCAGCTTCTCTCGAAGTCTCCCGCAGATCTGAGCAGAGGTCTCAGTAGCTCCAAAATTTGACTATCCTAGATGGAGCATCCTGAATGCACCTCCATAACTGCAGGTGCTTTCAGGAGCACCTGAGAATGCTCTTGCAAAGTCTGAGAGCACTTTGCTTAGCTCCAGGGGGGTCTGGGAGAGTCTGGAAGTACTTAGAAGCACTGGTGACGTCGCCCGGAGTGTCTGGGAGGATTGCGTGTGGCTTCCGGACCGAATTATATTTTGCTGATGAACGGCCCACGTTGGATATTACACCCTCAAACCGGTACCAGGTTCGCGCACAAGTCGAGAAGGTTAAATCCCATTTCAGTCAATCAGCAAGGGACGATATAGCAGAGCTATATGATCTCCACCGCTTTGAATCCAACGCAGAGCGTTTGGAATTCATTGATTCCCTTCTGGCAGACAATAAGTATCTTTTTCCTTTGGCAGAGGGTGTGGAAGGTGGTGTACGCGGTCCAAATCCAACGCAGAGAGTGTCGAAAGTTGCTAACAAATGGCCAGCGTCCACTTTACTTTGTGCCGGAAGCAATCCTGCGGTTTATCTACATCAAATTTTATCATCGGGCGAATAAGCGCAGTAAGTATGCTGATGGATTTTATAATTCCATGATTGACGACAAGGACAGTCATATACCCTTGCCACTGATCATGTTTACCTGCACCGCGTTGCGCCATGCTGTCCTGGAGTGGGAAAAGAACAAAGGCGTTCATCCGAAAGCTTCGAAGTCAAAGCTGAAAGAGGACAGACCTGATTGCTCGAACTACTTCAATTACAAGAATGACGGTGGTAAGAACGCATCCTGCTGTGCTGCAATGGGTCGCAAGGTGTTAACCTTGCCTGGCGTTGCAGACACATATGCATTCTTGATGAAGACCTGGAACGCACTACCGGAGAGCTACCAACAGAGGGTGTATAACAACACTCTTGCTACAGTCAAGTGTCAGATCCAACAGACGGAGAACCCAACGCCTGCGGTGGTAATCAGCGTGGAAGCAGCGCCTGTTGACAATTCTATACTTCCCGATTATTTGACCTCCGAAGTTGCGCTTGAGGGGCCTGAGATCGGAAGCACTGACACAAACATCCCGATAGACAACAATTGCACAGATGACGAAATTCATTTTGGGATGCCAGGGGGCAGCGGGGATCACGAAGATGAAGGTGATGAAAGCGACGTGCGCGAGGTCATCCCCACTGCCAGCCGGCGACATCGGCCCGTGACTGAACTCGAGAGGTTTGACCTGGGAACCAGTCATGTCGATGGGTATGAGGGCGAGGATGGCAACGATGCGTATGCGGATGAGGAGGAGGAAGCATCGCAAGGCAATGATGGATCAACGCAGAATTTGGAGGACTGAGGGCATCGTAGGTTTGACCTGGGAACCAGTTATGTCGATGGGTATGAGGGCGAGGATGGCGACAATGCATCGCAAGCCGATGATGAATCAACGCAGAATGTGGACGACTAAGGGCATAGTACTAGAGAGTGTGACGATTAGACTGTATATTTCAGACCTGTAAAATACAATGATGGTGAAGCAAATGCAATGGCAAGCAATGTATCCGAAGCGAAGACTGTATTGCAATATGTGACAAAATCTTAAAGTTAAACATATATGGGGCGTGTGTAGTGTTAGCAACGGGTCCGGGTAACCCGCCAGAGGTCCGGGTTTGGACCGGATAAACGGTTTGGTTCAATTCCAGAACTGTGCAAAAACCCGACCCGCAGTGTCTGAGCAGGCCAAACCCGGACCCGGACCCGTCAACCCACAGGTTTTGCCGGGTTTGGCTAGACCCGTCGGTTCCAATCTCCGGTTCTGTGTTTCGGGTTTTTCTATTCATGGTCGCATTTAGATACCCTACTGTTAATCACAAAATATCAACTTTTGCACACCATTATTCTTTTCCCATGAATCGGCCGCCCTTATAACGGAAAACAAGAGATACACGCTCCGTGCCCCATTCTGTAACTGAGCGTCAACAGAGCGTCAACGATTTTTAGTCTTGTAAGTCAGGTAATTGAAAAGTAACTGGTCCTTTGTTATGCATAAGCGATGGATTGGCCGCCTTTACAGGCTAAAAAAAAAGTAACACGCTCCCTGCCCGATCTTGAAAATGAGCGTCAACGGAGCGTCAACGATTTTTAGTCTTGTAAGTCAGGTAATTGAAAAGTGACTTGTCCTTTGTTATGCATAAGCGATGGATTGGCCGCCTTTACAGGCAAAAAAGAAGGCAACGCGCTCCTTGCCCGATCTTGAAAATGAGCGTCAATGCAGCGTCAACGATTGTTGGCCTTGCAGGATGGTTAATCAAAGCGCGAGATGGCCGCTAATGTCTATATATGGAATTTTGACCGGTTTTACAGGCTAAAACGTTCAGGATCACTGAGTTGCAGCATTGAAAACAAATTTAGTTGTGATTGTCCGGGAGGCTGCGGTGGGACGACCTCTTGCTTATCAGCGTACAAAGGCTGCCTAAACATTGTTTATAGATGTATACGATTGTTTACCACCAAGATTATCCAAGATTCAAGACCAAAAACATTGTCGCTTTGTTGACGCTCATTGTCAAGATGGGGCAAGGAGAGTGTAGCATTCTATTTTGCCTAAAAAGGCAGCCAATACAATGATTATAGATAAAAACGATAAATTCACATTCTAATCACCTGACTCACAGGACGAAAAATTGTTGACGCTCCGTTGACGCTCATTTTGCCACAGGCGTATCTGCATTATGCAACCATTCACTTTGGCAGGGAACATCATTTACAGTGTTTTAACAGTCGTTCTATCCTTTTCATGTATGTTTTCATTCATCACTACATTGTTCTTTAATTGTGCATATAAATATATCCTTTAAAATATACTTTAAAGTGTCCGCTAATTGTAGACAATGATAATACTCAATACTCCCGTTCCTTTGAATCAATTCTCGTCCTAACCCTCAGATTCACCCTAAAGGCTGTTGTCATCTTCAAAATCAATGTTAGCGGTATTTCCTTGCAGCAGATAGTGTACTCAGCAAATCTGGAGTATAATCATTATCGGGCTTGCTATCCTTGGCAAATGCATTATGATTGAACAATTGAGTGATTGGAAGTGGAGAATGCATATATACACACCTGGATGGCATACCATCGATTTCGTAACTTTCGTTTCCCTCAGTGTCCCTTGGTGGCGCAGGTGGTGTTCCGGGCGGAGATTGCCTTCCGGGCAGAGGTGCCGCTGGTTCTGGTGGAGGTGCTGCGGTGCCTTTGCGCCTCCAGCGTGTCTGCGGATTCTTTGCTGTACCATTTTGGCATGGAAGGCAGCCGGCCGTATGATTTTTATAAACCATTGCTGGGTGTCTTTCCATGGTAGCCTTCACCTTCCGATGCCCAGGAAACTCAACTCCTCGCTTCTTCTCTTCCCGGACTTCGGCTCGAGGTTTCTTGATTAGTTGTTGCATTTCCTCTACTGTGGCCCACGAAAACCGTCCTTTGGCTATTTTCGCCATATTCAAGGCAAGGCACATGTCGGACTGTTCCAGCTGTACCCAACCTCCTTGCCTTGCCATAGTAGCAGACATGTTGAAAACTACTACAAGAAATTAGTTGCTGCTCCTAAAAGGAAGCTGCGGCTATTACCTCGACCATATACGACTCCGTAGCCTCCTCTAGAGTCTTCAAAGCCTGCTTTGTCCACTCCCGGGGACGTTTATCACGAAATTCGTCCGCGAAATTCCCAGAGCTGACGACATCATGATGTTCGATTTCGCGGAATGTGCGGACAAATGCCTTCGTCGACCATGGAGGTTTGCCATTACGGGCAGCGATAAATTGGTCACGCAGCTCTCTACGTACACCAGCTGTACATTATATGGTTAGTTGACCGCCTTCTATACCAATATGGAGCTACTCACATCCGATTGCATGCTGCTGCCAATTATTGCTGCGACCGGATTTACATACTGTTTTTAAATGTGCGTCCTGGGCCATATTTTCGGTGGCTGCAATTGCAGCATCACGGTGGACTGACTGGTGTCTGCGTTGCAGCTTTGTCTCAGCCAGAGGTGCATGAGAGGAAGCGCCCGTCGTTCGGCTCGATTCGGATTGAATCACACCCGGCTGAGGTGTTTGTGGAGCCATGACTTGCTGTTGTGGAAAAGGTGAGGAAGATGATAACGAAAAGTGGAAAGTCCTGAGGAATATATAGTAAGCTACAGGTCACAAAGGAATGAATGACTGTCAACTTGCACGTTCTATTCAAGTTACATCATAGTTGGAGGTAATTTCAACTGTCCCGCGATTTGCAGTAAGTCGGTCCGATGATCTTTTTTTGTTTGTTTGCAGGGATACATTGAAGTGAACAACAGCTGATATCTCGTGTTTGATAGATATAAAAAGGAAATTCTTCGACGGAAAGGTTGTCTGGGGATGTTTGTCTCAACACCTAGCCGGGAACTTACATGAAACATACGCTAACTATCATGTCATAACGTACGATTAGTGTCACTATTGCAGCTGAAATGACGGTCAAAACGCAGATTTTGCTTTGTTTGAGTTGATCAAACGTACGAACCTTGACATAAAAGACTCAGCTTGCCTCCATGTGGTCCATATCTTGCAACATCCAACATCTCGCCCAACAACACGGTCAACACACGATACAATGGTCAATGCTCCGAAAAAGAACTTTTCACCACTTCCGGTGGGCAAATACGGCAAATCGACAAAGACGGCCACACGTCGACATCAACAAGCGAATGAAGGCAAGAGCCGCTTGAAGGCAGAACGGGTCCGAGCATTGGGAGCATTGCGCAGCGTACGGTCTAAACAGAAGCTTACGGCGGAGAAAAGACAGGAAATGCACTTCTTAAGCAACGAAGAGAAAAAGAAATGGATCGAGGATGTTGTGGAGAGAGAGACCGCTGTGGCAAGAAAGCGACTTCAAGAGGCAGAGACATCGATGATGCAAGAGCTGAAAGACATAACTACTGAAACCGGAAAGCCCAAAAGAATGTTTGAAGAGATGTTGAATGCTATTGGAGATAGTCTGAGCGATCTTGCAAGTTCCGACGATGAGCAGGATGGGGAAGACGAGGAAGATGATGAAGTAGATACGGAGCTCGGCAAGGTCAGTGATGATGATGAACCTGGCTGGGTGATGGGCACAATCTCCAAAACGGTACAGCACCGCATGGAGAGTTTTCGGCAGAAACAGATGAGGCTTGACGAATTGACCCAACCGGGATGGTGGGATGCAGCCAACTACCTTCGTGAGAGAGCTATGAAGTACGGGACCGCCGAATTGAACGTTCCGGCGGTTGTCACGCCTCGAATAGACACGACTGCAGCCTCAGCATCCCCGACAACAGCTGGAGAGCATATGCAGACTCTTGATATCGTCCGAGGACAATTGGAAATGCCGGCAGTGACTTCTCAACCAGGAAGTAGTCAAACGAGGCTGGGTTCGGAGAAACCAGAGTCAAACAAATTCATACCGGTTCTTTCGCCCGACGTGGCGACTGATTCGACTCCGATGCATGATGCAAAGCCAGTTGAACCCGTAAGTTTTTACCCCTGCATGAAGCATCCCTAGTTGATTACCATATAGAAATCGGATACGGACGAAGATATGGTGACGGCTCCTGCGTCGCCGGAGGTATAGATAGCCAAATAGTTAGTTTTGCAGACCTATCTCACGGAAAAGCAATTTGTGTACCTGCTTTGCTATGTGTCAGCTTTTCCTGATTTCAGTGACCACATTGTGAGACATGATATTTCATCAGAGCGTGTGCAAGGGTCGTACGGGCCATGTGAATGTTCTGGACTCCAAATCTGGTTGACAGACGGCGAGCAAACTTGATATCGAATTGCCTATTACGGTTACGTTAGAAAGCAAAACCTAAAATAGAGACAAAATTTACTGACAAAATTTAGTTCAGTGATGTCATACGAGTCATACGACAAGCGGACAGTGCGCAGTCTGAACCGGGATCAATGGTAGCCGTCATGCAGCATTAGTTCATATACCCAACTGCATAGCTGTCCGCTCAGAGCTGCTGCACATGGTCGAAATTTTGAGAATTGCTTATGATACGTCATGGAAATCGAGGAAAATGAGCTGGAAAAAGAAAGGTCAGGAAGTTGGGCTCTATATATCTAACATTAGTTGATGGCTCTGTATGCCGTAACATACCGGCGGAAAGCGCTAGAACGTGACGGAACTACGTCATTCATCGAACTGATGATGTTTACAGTGGTGGCTCAGAAACTGAGAGGCCTCGATGCTGTTGGATACAAACGATTCTATCTAGAAACAGAATATTTGCTGTCAATAATGACGGTATGACATTCAACCAAAATGATTGCCCCTTTAAGGTTAGCCTCAACGGAGCGTCAACGATTTTTGTTTGATCTTTTCGGCAATCAAAGGGTTGCATAGTCACATCAATCCAAAGTGAAGTTATTGGCCGGCTTTCAATGTGAAAAGGCAAGTGACATGCTCGTTGCCCCATCGGAGAAATGAGCGTCAACTGTAAAGGCATACGCCTGTGTATGGCCTCGTAGGAAGGAATATCAGTAGATACGGTTGCACACGTGGATGTCAATATTGTAGAGTAGTATAAAGGTAAGTAAGGTAAGATTATCGCTAGAGATCTAAGGCTCGTGGCGAGCCGACTATATAAAGCGAGCATTACCCGGCCCTGGACACGTCACGTGCAGCCGTGCCATTACATTATCCCCCTCTTTAGGTGCAGACCCCCTGGGCTGCATAAATCCGTACAAGTGTAAAAATGAATGGAAACAATCAAATAACCGTTCAACGTACGCAAACGTACGAACCCATAAGTCCCACAACCGATCAGTACCATATGGTAGCCGTTCGGTGGATCCGGCGCACCGGGAAACTCCACCTCCACTTGACTTATCTCCGGAGGTGGTAAAAACCCGTGCCGACGCCATTTGTACTGGGCCGAGATCCAAAGAAGTAAAGAAGTAAAGAGAAGAGAAGTGAAAGAAGGAACATCCAAAGTAACACCGTCCTCCTATCTCCACTTCCGAATTGTCCGGCATCCGACTATCCAATCTCGCACTCGTAACTCGTACCAAATGTAGGTCATTGTCGGAATTAGACACAGTAATCTCGGTGAAATCCGCAATCCGCAATCATAGTATGAGTCTCGTCTTGACTCTTCGGCAACCATGGTGGCTTCCGCTCGCTGCTCATCATCGCCATCGCCATCGCCATCGCCCTCGCCATCGGTATATCTAACTTGTAAGCATCCCAGTAACCGGTCATACTCACCATATATATTCAGGTGCCCTAGCACTCGAGTTTTCCCAATTCCTCGTGAACAACTTCGCAGGCCCAGCCTATCAGCGATCATTGTTGCTGCTTTGGACGTTCTCGGCATGGAATGTAGATTCTGCTCTCGGTATCATAGCCGTCGGTGATGGTGAATCATATATGACCTCGTATCTATCTCGTAAGCTTCTCATGACATGGTCATTCATACCATATATTTTCGAACGCCTTTGCGCTCTCCAGACCCTCGTGCATAGCTTTGTAGACCTGCCTCGATATCTGATACCATCTCTTGCAACCGGTGGCCTCACACGGTGCACGTCAGTAGTTATATTCAAACTCCTTCAGCATCGGCCAAGCACGCTTGTAGGCCTCCAGTATGGCCGTTCGGCAATCATTTCGGTAAGCCGTTTCGTAAACATCCCAGTCGCTGCCTTTGGTAGAGGGCTCCCGATAATCCTAAGTTCCTGCGCCTTCCATTCAAGGAAATCCGGTAATCATCTTTTGGTAGTTGTCTCGACTGTCTCACGATGCCATTCGGTGACTGTCTCTCGCGATGCCGTTCGGTAGACTATTTGGTACGTTCGGAGATCATTTTCGGTCTCGTTCGGAACTGCTTCGGTAGACATAATTGTTCTCATTCGGCATAGATCAAGCTCGCTTGATATTCGCAACATTTCTCCGGTGCTCTTGCAGTCGCACTGATCATCCTCCTAGTCGGTGCACTTGTAGGTACACTTGACATCCGCCCTGTGCTCGGTGCACTTATCATCTCCAATTGCTCGCCGGCTTTCCTCCGGGTATGCTTTCCGCTCCATCTCCAGGTGTGCTCGCTGTCACCTGTCTGGGTATCCACATCGTCGTTTCCTGAGTTCCCTTGTCGTTTCATCTGGTTGACTCTTCTCCACGTGCTTGTTGACTCTGCTAGTGATCTCTTCCAAGGTACACTCATCGACTAATCTCCAGCTGCGATTCTCTGCCGGCCAGTGCGCTTTGGTGCTTCCTCGCGGCACTTCCGGTACGGTGATTGCTCGTGGTAGCAATTGTTGCGATTCCAGCATTGTCATCCCCCTTTTATACGTCGTAGCTCTGCCAACGACTAATCCATTACTGCTTCTTCTGGTGCCATATCGATTGGTTAGGATTGATTCTGAAGTTGATTTCCCGTAGCAGCTGTGTATCTCGGGATTGTCGAGACTGAGTCGGGATTGCTGAGACTTAGTCGGGATCTGATTCGGGTTTGTAACTTGTGCATGCGGCTTCTTGATTCATCTGTAGGTGCGTTTGCCATCACTCCCCTGCGTGCACTTTTCGCCGTTCTCGGAGTACCATTGTTGCTTCTTCTCCATGTGCACTTGCCGCTGCCAGCCTTCCATATTGGTAAATGCGTTTCACAGTGCTTCGTTCCTGTACTTCCGGTACGGTAAATGTTCGCGGTAAGGGTTGTTGCGATTCCGGCACTCTCATCCCCCTCTTTAAAGATCGTTGCCCCGCCAAAGACTAATCTTGTACGGCTTCACGATGTGTGGTATCGGCATTGTAGCTTTGACTCGTGATCTGATTCGGGATCGTATTCGGCATTGGAACTGGGGCATTTAGTCGTTAGAGCCATGCCGCCGGTAAATCGTATGTCTGCATATCTGCGCTCGATTGTAACTTCGTAGCTTGAAATCGAAGTGATCTCGAGAAGGGTATAACTTCGCATAACCTCAATATCTTCATATAGGGAAGGAGATTGATTGTCATCCGTCTCCCGTAATCCATCTCCTGTCATCCACCTCCGGTCATCCATCCATATCCGGTCGCGATCCATATCCGGTCGCGATCCATATCCGGCCGTGATCCATATCCGGCCGTGATCCATCTCCGGACGGGATTCATCTCTTATCATCCATCTCCGCCCGCAATCCCTCTGGCTTCAGCCATTCGTTTTCACCCTGTGCGTTATTGCGCTCGTATGGGCCGCATTCCGTGACTGCTCCTGTAGCTCTGTAAGCCCTCTAAAGGTCATATTTACTAACCTCCATAATGTCCGTCTTCCATTGATTCTTCATCGCAGTCCCATAATCCATCCGGTGACATATCGTCCATCGTAAGAAAATAAGCACTCATCGATCCGTCCATATGGCATGGGATCTTTAAGTCCAAATCCATGATCCGGCCTCGTGAGCACGTGATCTTAATCCACGCAATTGCGTGAATACCGCTCGACTCAACTCAACCGAAAACTCCGTTCAACTCAACTCCGTTCAATTGTAATCCGCCCATATGGCAAATTGTAGCCGGGTTGCAAGTCGATTGGATGGTCAATTGACCGATGCGGCGCAAGTGTCGCCGGCGCTTTGCTGAAAACCTCCACGAATTCTCCGTATATAGCCGGGATATGTCCTCCATCGTCTGTAGGCACCATCTTTGTTGTTGTGCCGGCTCCATCTGCAAACGTTAGTTCTCAATTC